>Ga0208946_1000272_pt1 | contig 10851 bp, 4 predicted proteins | sample AOAMet2_C49A8_80_2_FD_188075 | JGI IMG/M metagenome (GOLD analysis project Ga0208946, IMG submission 188075) | Ammonia-oxidizing marine microbial communities from Monterey Bay, California, USA - C0912_C49A8_80 (SPAdes) | ecosystem: Environmental > Aquatic > Marine > Intertidal zone | place...
AAAAATTGGATTTTTTCGAGTTTTTTTTTTATTTATTTTTTAAGTCCACTTTGAATTGCTGAATTTTAAATACCTTATTGTCACTATTAATTATACCAATTAACAGGTACGCATTTCAAATAGCTCCAGTTCGTATAAATAAAAAAACTAATATTCAAGGTTACTAACTGGAAAAACTCGAATGCTCTAAAATTTCTAAATTCATAGGATTTAAAACGGTATGAAGCTGAATGAACTTGGGAATGTAAATATTATGTCACATAATTTACGTGACATAATTTCTCTACTGACTTGTAAAATTTATAGTTCATAGTGTTCAAGTTGCAGAAAAGGCTGACGCTGCAAAAATTTTGCAGCAAAATACATTTATTAGCTATTAACCATAAAATAATTCGCGTGATTAAAAAGTAATTAAAAACTTATTTCTTATAATTGCAATTAATTATCTTCGAACATATTTTTCAGGTGATGCGTTTGAGGGATTGTCGTCAATATGGCAGCCGTGGGAAACACAAATAGGTGAGCATTTTACAGTCCATGACCCCAAATTGTTACACTTTTAAACAAAAAAACTGTAAAAAAGTGTGACAATTTGGGAACATTTACCTAAAAGGTAGGTTTTTTACTTTAATAAAAAAGGGTAACAATTTGGGGTCATATAATATTTTTCCGGCGTTTTATGGTTCTTAGTTCTAATAGCTTATTTAACTAAAATGTGCAGGACACTCCTGTGTCAGGATGTCTGTAAAGTTCTGTACGGCTGGGGTTTATTTTTTTTCAGATGAAAACTTTTTATTTTTTTTTCGAACAACTTTTCATTTGTTTCTCGCGATATTTTTTCCTTGTTATAATTGATCAACTGAAGATAAAGTGACAACCATTTGGCCGAACCCTTTGTGTTTAGATAAGAAACAAACAAAAAATTACATTGGGTGCGTTTTGGATAAAAAACACATTTTTATTACACTTTTTAGGGTACGCATCAGTTCGACCTTTTCTGTACTTCGACCATTTTCATATATTTGACCTTATCTGTACTTCGACCCACCGACTTTACTTCGACCTAAACTTTACAACGACCTAAACCTTACTTCGACTCATTTGGCCAAGCTGTAGTTCGACCAAAACTTTACTTTACAGAAGTCCAGTTTTGACAAAAGATCGAAGTAGGGAGGTCGAAGTAAGCGAGTCGAAGTAAAGAGTTCGAAGTAACGTTTTGGTCGAAGTAAAGTTTGGCCAAAAAATCGAAGTAAGATTTAGGTAAAAGTAAAGTTTAGATCGAAGTAAAGTCGCTGGGTCAAAGTACAGAAAAGGTCGAACTGATGCGTACCCTTTATTTTATTTCTCAATAATTTTAAAAAATGATGGTTACCAAAATCTGGTCAAAACGAAAAAATGCAAAAAAAAAATAATCTGGCGTCTGTAGGACGTCCGTATGCTGTGTTAAAATTGACCAAATGTGAAATTTGATAAAATATACTGTTTTAGGCACGTCATGGATTGATATTAACACCGATGGGGTTGGGATAATTTTTTGGATTTATATAATTCAATTGGTACTTTCACTTTTACCAAGTGTTATCGGATGTTGTAAACGGTGCTGCGGAAATGAGGAAGACCAATCGAACGACAAAAAACAATTGTAAAAAATAATTGTAAAATTTCGGTTCCCAAAAATATTTTATTTTCATTTTCTAGGTTGGTTGGAACCAGTAACACGGTTATTAACTTTTTGATCGGACTTATTGGAATTTTAGCGGTGAAAATGAACTGTAAAGAAATGCTAATGGTTAGTATTTCACTATATATTGATCATATACTGATCAGTAACTGATGTAAAAAAAATATTCCAGAGAAAAATCCCATAGCCTATTATCCCATAGAAGATTGGTCCGAAAACTCAGGAACTGGTGAACATTCTGAGTATTGTTACAACAGGTAAAAAATCGTGATAGACTCTACTCACTGAGAGTATAACCAAAATATATTTAACTCTCAGGCTCCCGCATTTTGTACACCCTTAGGGTACACCCTTAGGGTACACCATTTGGTAATTTACTACCCCATTTTTAGCCCAATGGTTATACTCTCAGTGAGTAGAGTCTATCACGATTTTTTACCTGTTGTAACAATACTCAGAATGTTCACCAGTTCCTGAGTTTTCGGACCAATCTTCGATATTGAGCGGCGCCTCGTAATTTAAATAAAATCTGTTTTTACCAGATTTATCTTTTTTCTAATTAATCAAATTTGGTGCATTTCCCCCGTTTTACGCCCGGTTTGTCAAAATACAATTGAGTCCAACAGTTTTTTGTTTACGTGTGTCGAAATTCAAAAAACTTATTTTCTTTTGTATGCCACATCGGACCAGTACTTTACGAGTTAAGTTATCACGGGTTAGTAAACTCGAAGTTATGAAATTTTATATTTTTTGATTTTTGAATTTTCCATTTTTGAAAAAAAAATCTAAATATAAAATTTTACTGGTAAGCATTTTACTGGTCAGTTCGACACATCCAGTTTACTTCGACTCAAACTTTGCCTCGAGTAAAACCTTACCTCGACCAAAAGTGTAGTAACTACACTGTAGTTCGACCCTTACTTCTCGACCAATAACTGTTATTAGTTTTTAAATAACAAATCCAAATTTGGAAAAAGATCAAAGTACAGAAGTCGAAATACCTTAAGGTCGAAGTAGAAGGGTCGAATATTTTGCTCTAAATACATAAAAGGTCGAATATAGTATTTTGGTCGAAGTGATGCGTACCCAATTTTACAAACTGTTATAAATTCCTTTCACCAAAAAATATATTTTTTAGGCAACTGTAATTATGGGTGTCATAAGTTTGGTGGTAGCTGGAATTATGCTTTTGCTTACATTGTTGGGGCTTGGATGTGCTTGTTGCGAGGCTGATGGCTGTAAAGGATTATGCTGTATGCTACTTGTTGCAATTTTGACGATCGTTTGGGCGCTTCTTGCATCCGCTCTCAATATTATACTTTGCCTCCACGCATATCCACACGCATTTGAATAATTATGAGTCATAATATACAATTTATTTACATGTTCTGAGAATCAAATCATTTTTATTCCAGCTTTTTTAAATCCTTCCGTTCCAAAATCGTCTCTATAACATAAGCTTTAAAATGTCCCTGAAATGTTCAATACTAACCAAGCATGTTTGTATTTGATCGAACTCTATTTCTCATATCTCCCACATTTGCTCTCATTTCCCAGTACCCCTGTAGCGAAAATGTTAAAATCTTGGATCAATAGATATTTTCTTATATACAATTAGACATTTTGTATTCAATTATAAAGAATTTTAATAAAATTAGCTATTGTATATATGACCCCCTCCCGCACTTGAATTACTTCAATTAGACCTCGTGACAAAAATCATTGTTTCATCTTGGAGCTGAGGAGCCGAGGGAGTTGGGCCACTCTAAAACAGCTCAGGGTGCAATGGAAGTGATTTGTCATAGGTCTACCCCCTTGAAGTACTACTAGTAGTAGTTAATTCAAGTCGGGAGGGGGTGTATATAATTTATAATTGTATAATATAATTTATATTTTAACAAAAATCATCAGTTCCCTATTATTTAAAATTTTGCTGTCAGCTCAGAGCAAAAAAATAAATAGTGCGACTGGGCCTTTAGTGAGACTGTAAGAGAACCATTCGCACTTTTTAGGGAACTGTTTAAAAGATAATGATTTTTTTGTCAAACATATAAATTACCAATGGTAATGATATATGGTATATGATATATTACAGTCGATACCAATCAACCGTAACGCTTTTTGTATTGGCTTTTTTGGTAATTAGGTCCTAAAACGTCCAAAACGCCAATAAAAAAGCGATTTATAGGTCTCAACTGTATATAATTTGGAAGTTCGAAAATATCGGAAAAATAAAATAGTTAGAGTAACAAACCTTGTTTTCTCGGCGTAACTGTCCGCAAATATTTTTCGATTTATCGTTAACATGCATAACACTTCGTCGCATTTCAAGACCATGTTGAAATTGATGATCAAGCTTGCCGGCAACAAATTTTTGTAATTCGTTTTTTCGTGACATTTTTTGTAGAATCTGATATATTTTCAAATTATTTTGTATGGAAGGTATATTTTTTAACATTATAAGTATCCAGACAGTCAGGCAAACGTTATGGAAATGCTCCTACAATATGAAACGTAAGGCAATTTGTTTTTGTCTTTCAACTCATAATCACAGAGGTAGGTCTCATAAATAATAAGCGTGACCACGTATAACTGAAAAGTTATTTATATTGTGTATAGAGTCTATACTATAGACGTATATAAATTTTCCACTCAGTTAACTTTAAAATAAATCTTCGCCTGTAAATGATTTACGACAAAAAATAAATCAACTGTGAATCACAATTGGAAATTGTGATGCATTTTTTACCTTAGATTGACAGAACTTCTGTACACTATTAGTACACTATTATTACACTATTAGTACAGTAGTTTTCTTTATTTCGATTCTTTACTTTTTGAAAAAAATCCTTCTTGACCAATACGTTCTTGGCAATAACACATGTCAATTTAAATCGTGGAAAGGTCGAAGTACGGGTACGCATCAGTTCGACCTTTTATGTACTTCGACCTCTACTTCCTCCGCTTTACTTCCCCGCGTACTTTTTTTTTGCAAATCTGGACTTCTTATTGGTCGAGAAGTACAGGTTGAAGTACAGTTTTGGTCGTAGTAAAGTTGGTTGGTAGAAGTACAAAAAAGGTTGAAAATATGAAAATTGTGGAACTACAGAAAAGTTCGAACTGATGCGTACCCCAAAGTACAAATTTCGAGGTAAAATTTACCTGGCGTCTAAATGCCTGCTGTTTTAGGATGTGACCCAAAGTAGCTAATTTGACCGAGATGGTATTTTTATTTTCGCCAAAATATCAGAAAAAATAATTTCCTGGTCACCAGTTTTCTCAAACAGCGTATACGGTATTAAAAGATTGAGACTCAAAATCTATTTTTTTGGAGATGTTTGTTTTGAAAAAGATCCAAGACAGATCACTTTTAAAAAAATGTGCAAAAAAAATAGTTTTAGAGTTTAATAATATATCCATACATTATTTTTTATGGTGTTCGAAGAAAAATCCAAAAAATGGTAGTTTCCGGATTTACGGTATTCGGCTTCTTGGGGTTCAAGGTCAAAATTAGTTAGACCGTTTTTGTAATTCCTTTCTATACTTCAATCGTTAATAGTATAATAGTATAAATAAACTTCTGTACTTCGACCTCTTATTCAAACATTTCAAATTATGTGTATTTATTACTCGTTTCGGTAAAAATGTCGAAGTTTAGGTCGAAGTTGACAATAATACGAAAATTGCATATCTATAATATGCTATTTGTTAGGAATTTATACCTGGTTGTTCTCATTTTGGAAAATATTCTGGGCGTGGAGCAGAATATTTTAATGTTCCATTCACGTCATTTTTTTCTGCCGGTAATGTTTACCTATTTTGGGAATGAGGCCACATGTCCAAGACTTTTGGCACCCATCAGAAGAAAATATGTCACTACATATCCAGACGAGATGAAGGTTAGTATAAATTCAATATTTTAGCGCTATTACAAATTTCAGTTATTTGCGGCGTGTTTGCTCGGTGCCCAAGCCAGTGATATCAAAATCATTGGAGGTGAAATCGTTGCGCCTCACAGCGAGTCTTACATTTTGTCCCTTCAAAGAGTTCATTCTCATTTTTGTGGAGCAACTTTGGTTTCGGCTACTAATGGTATTTGCGCATCGCATTGCGTCTATCCAGCTGAAACCGTGGATGCAGTGGCCGGCGCGCACAACATCGACCAGAACGAGCCCGAACAACAAAGAAATCGATTGACCAAATTCATGAAACATCCAAACTACCGACCATTGATTATCGCAAATGATATTTCCGTCATTGGATTTACCGATGTTATGGTTCTGAGCGACGCTATTAAACCAGCTCAACTTCCACCGTCCCAATCGGCCGAATGGATGCCAAACGGCGCCGAAGTTCGAGTCTGCGGGTGGGGAAATATCGCATACCCAGGAACCGACTACCCATCCCAGCTTTACTGTACTGATACTCATATTGTTGATAATGATACGTGCAACGGCGCTGCTCACTATAATGGTGGCATTTTGCCTGGTATGTTCTGTGCCGGAGAATTGAACGTTGGTGGTAAAGATGCTTGCCAAGGTCACAGTTCAAAATAACAATTTTTCACACGGCAAAAAACAACTTTTTACGTTAAAAATCTATTGTAGAAAATTTTGGTCAAGAATCGAAAATTTTTTCAAGCGAAAATTTAATCAAAAGTCTAAATATTGATCAAAAAGCGACAACATTTAGTATAGAAATTTGAACTGTTGAAGGTGATTCTGGTGGACCAGTTATCTACAACGGAATGGTTGTTGGAGCTACTTCATGGGGCCAAGGCTGCGCTCTACCAAGATACCCAGGAGTATACACAGACGTAGCCATGTTCGTCGACTGGGTTATGACAGAAATACAACTTTAACCTGTCTGGATCACTTATTTTATAAAAAAAACATTTCAATAAAACAAACAATTTTTTGTGAAATAATTTCATTTATTTGATGTTTGTGAAACGCGTAAACTCGATAAATGAAAAAATATTTTTGGATAAAAAACAAGCAAAATTAAAGTTTTTTAAGATAACACATTTTATAGAACATTTTAGAAATTCTTGTCTAACAATAACATGGAAGTAAAAGTAATCATATTTGGTGAAAATTGTGAGAACGAAACGAAACAAAAATAATAAATTAAATAAATTAATTAATTGTTAATTAATCATTTTAAATTTACAATTAATTAACAAGTAAATAACAAGTGTTTATCGTTATTGAGTTGGGCACATGAAAAATTGGGTTATTTTGATTTTTTAGTTATTTTTGGTGAATTATATTTTTGGGGTCAAACACGTGATTTGTGTTATCGTTGGTTAAATGGTTGATGTTGGCGGTTATTTAAATTAAATAATAGAACTTTTCGTTTTTAAATCTGAGGTCTGGTAGCCGATTTCGAACACTTATGGGGACTCGGCGCGCTTTCGGATGTAGCTGAAGAAACTAAAAAAATGGTGACTAAAAATCGAAAGTAAAACATCTAAAATTTTTATTAATGATCGGTATTTTGGTTGAAAATCGACATTTTAGTTGAAATTTTGGTTGAAGATCGAAATTTTTGTCGAAAATCGAAATTTTGGTTAGAAATAGAAATTTTGGTTAAAAATCCAAATTTTGGTCGAAAATCGAAATTTACGTTGAAAAAAATTTAAATTAATCGAACTTGGTTCAAATTTAGGGTAAACTTTTGGTTCAAATTTTGGTTTAAATTTTGGTTAGAATTTTGGTTAAAATTTTGGTTCAAATTTTGGTTAAAATTTTGGTTCAAATTTTGGTTAGGATTTTGGTTAAAATTTTGGTTAGGATTTTGGTTAAAATTTTGGTTAGAATTTTGGTTAAAAGTGTAATTTTCTTCCAAAACCTCCAATTTTGACCAAACTATCGATTTTTGACCAAAATTTCTAAAAAAAATGTTTTTAATACTTACCTTGCTTCCTTTAACCTGAAGAACATTTTACAGATGAGTAGTAGTGCGTTGATACCACACGGCATTGAATACAAGAGGTTAATCACATGATTAGCTTTTTTGTCTGTCAGACAGTTTAACCATACATTTTGATGGATCCAAGCGATTTATACTGACTATAATATTGATAGCCGCCATAAAATGGTTCGTGATCAAAATCGGGCTCTTCATCGGCCTCTATTGTATTTCGAATCCATTTTTCAAAATTGATCATTCTGGCGTAAATTCCCAAATGTCCCCGTTTTCCACAATCGGAAAATCCAAACGAAGTAACTCCAGCTAAGTAGTATACTTTCGTTTCCGGGTCCTGGCACGTGAGTGGTCCGCCCGAGTCTCCTCCGCAACTGTCAACGCCGCCTTTCGTCACATCTCCGCCGCACATATGAACATCCTCCTTCAAAAGCTTGTACCAAATACCAGTTTTTCTGCATTGACCAAAATTGATCATTGGAATTGTTGCATGGCGCAAATGGTGGGATAGTACTTCGCCCTTTCCGTGGGTATATCCCCATCCGGTAATATGACACCGTTGACCATGCGCAGGTTCCTGTCCATTTGGCAAACAAATAGGTTGAACATCATCGCTGTATTCAATTTCCTCGCGCAGTTGCAACAGGGCCACATCCGAATGAGTAATATAAGTAAATACATAGTCCGGATGCGGAATTATTTTCTTTAACAAATGTCTTTTTCCATCGAGACCGTTATTTCGCCCGTCATGGTTGTAGTTGAGTTTGTCCATTCCAATGACAACGGCCCAGTCATCCCCTGGGTTGTTGTTATCGGTGTAATATCCAGATTCCTCAATGCAATGCGCGGCTGTAACAACCCATTTTTTATCAACAATGGATGCACCGCACATATGTTTCCAAGTACAATCACTTCCGAACCGATTTGATTTTTTGCACGATCGATGTTGAAGGGATACTTGCCAGGGCCAGTCGCCGTCATCCGCAATCTGGCCACCAGTTATACGGAGTTGGACATTCTTTGGGCCATTCTCATTCTTTGGCTTGTATCCACATTTAGGCCCGCTGGATGATTTCGGTCGAATTATGAGATCACATGATTGGGTGTTACATTCTCGTCTGTAAAATGTGTTTCCGTTGCAGAATTTGTCGTCAACTTGTTGCTCGGTTCCCTTGATCAGACAATGTCTAGTGCCGTATTGGTCCCCACCGCTGCATGACCGAGAGCATTCTGTAAATTTATATCCGCTCCATTCATATTCGATTTTTTGTGGACATGGCTGGGTGTTACAGGGATAGATGGAATACGACCGACCGTTACATTGCCTTTCTTCGACTACGGTCTTCGATCCTTGAATGATACATTTTCGGCTTCCCCGCGTTTCTCCACGACCGCACGATTTGGTGCATTCGGAGTATTGGTACGAAGTCCATTGGTAATTGTGACATGGTGCATTTCCGCACGGGACATGCTCGGTGGACAGACCTGGACAACTGTCGCTGCCTAAGGAGGCGTTTGCGCAGAATCTCCGTCTGCTTCTGTACCCGTCTCCGCAAGTGGCGGAACAAACGGACCACGCGTTCCAGGAAGTCCAACCGCCAAACCGTTGTTGAGTTTGGTAAGAATGTTCGTCATCGTACCCACTCGCCGATCGCTGCTGTTTTAGCTGTTGGAGATATCGTTGTCGTTGAATGTTTTTCTGAATTTGACCTTTTCGTTGGAGCCGTGCGCGGCGTGCGGTAGCTTTCTAAAATAGAAAAAAATGGTTCCCGCCGAAATCAACACCTTCACCTGGATATTGTAAATAAATTTGCTTTAATATATTAAATGAATCGCGCCAATCATCACGCGTGAAAAATTGCGGGAATTTCAAATTAGTCAGAATGTCCTAATATTCTCGATTGAAATGTCAATCAGAAAACTTTGGTGGAAATGTCTAAAATTTTGTATTGACGAATTTTAAGAGATTTTCACCCTCATAGAAATTTCTCGTAGAAATTTTACATCATTAGCGAAATCGCATCATGATGAGTCAACTAATTTATTTGACAAATAAATATAAATTTTGAGATAAACGTAAGCAGTTCCGCAAAAATAATAAAATTTTCATCATTCCGCTCAGAATCGCTTAATTCCGGTGGTTAGAAAAACTTAAAAAATTATTACCTATCGGACGTCGCTGACGGCGCCAAACGAATTTTTTGACCAAGGAAATTTTTCAAAAGTTTTCAAATATATATATCTCCGGGTATTCCGGTAGATGACGAGCAATTTACATTTCGCGCGATAATTGGCCAAAAACCAACGGACCAATCGCGCGAGAAAATTTCGCTCGGGCAAATATTATAATTCTAATAATTGTTTTTCATTAAAACTTACCTTCGCACTTATTTGTGCTGCGGTCCATCGGCGTTTTGGCGCTCGCCGAATTCGTGATTTATTTTCAGATTCTGTTTCCGGTTCTGTTTCCGGTTCGGGGAATCTGAGCTGATCTTTTAGCTGGTTTGGAAAAAGTATCACTTTGTCCTCGATTTTGTGCAAAAATTGCGATTTTTCAAGATCATGAATAATGATTTCAACAAATCTGGTTTCACTTGCTTCATCGGCATATGACCCAGTGTTTACCACCAGTAATAACCAAACCCAAAAATTTACCATTACAATACCACAACCTGGGTGGTAACCTTGGGTATAACTTTTTTTAGATAAAAACTGTTTTTTTTAATTTATAATTTTTCTATATATGTTTCGTTTTGATGTGGGTGTGAGTGTCGCTTGCAAGACTTGTTTTCGTGTTTGTGTTTTTGTTTGAATGTTTTGTTTGAATGATTACTTCGTTGGAAAAATAGAGCAGAAAGTGATGTAAGAAATAATTCTAATGAATGCTGGAATTCGCTCAGCTTAGAAAAATTCTCGTATCCTAAAATATACGTTAAATGTTATGTTCATGGGAAAGTTGACCGAAATTCTGACACAAATTTTGCTTAAAAATTAAAATTTAGGTCCAAATCGAAATTTGAAATTTAGCCGAAAACCGAAATTGTGTTAAGAATTTAAATTGTTGGTCCTAAACCGGCAATTTTGATTTATTTTATAATAAAAATTATAATTTATTAGATAAATGTTTTTACGTTTGACCAATAGGAGGCGCGGAAAGTGATGCGCGTTGACCAATTAAATGACGGTAAATAATATCCGATTTAAGAAGAAGTTTCTTAATTATTTTTTTGCAGGATAGATTT
>Ga0208946_1000273_pt1 | contig 10843 bp, 5 predicted proteins | sample AOAMet2_C49A8_80_2_FD_188075 | JGI IMG/M metagenome (GOLD analysis project Ga0208946, IMG submission 188075) | Ammonia-oxidizing marine microbial communities from Monterey Bay, California, USA - C0912_C49A8_80 (SPAdes) | ecosystem: Environmental > Aquatic > Marine > Intertidal zone | place...
GCATTTTCTTTTACATTTTTACTAATTTTGACCCGAAATTTTCTTAGGACCATTTTTAGGACAACTTGTACGGCAATTATTAGGACTGTTTTTTTACCGCTACTTTTGAAGTAGGCGGATAGTGTTATATTAGTATTTTAGGTTAGTTTTGGAAGTTTTTAGGCTGCTTTACGTTCTAGCCTAGTTCCACGCCTAGATTTCTACGCGAGCATAATAATTAGTTAAACCTATAACTTTATATAAAAGCTCCATTGTTTACTGTCAGTACTCATACAATAAATATATCTTGGATACAAATTGTACCAGTGAATATTGAAGCAGATTTACAACATCGTGTACCACTTAAATCCTGAATATCGTGATCACGATATTCACGATATTCACGCGTGAATCATATCTGGTCGGTTTTCTTAAAGTATATGCAGACAGCCGAGCTTATGGTCTTGACCCCGACATGTGCGAAAGGTGTTTACCTGAACACCATTCCTTGACCGTCGTACTTAATAAATTATTAAAGTACTACTTTTGAGTTCAAGTACACGACATCTTATCGTTAGTGTACCAAAATTGTAAATTTTAAATTTACCATTTTACACCATTTCAGAGATAATATTTCAAAAAATAAGGCACACAATGTTTTGCCTGATTCTCCATGTTGATTTCCCATATGTAGGTCAATGCATTGATCAATGCTGAACCGACGCGACTAGCATCGAGCATTACATGTTAATGTAAATTATTCACTCGGAATGTATATCTTTGGCGTCATTTTTCTGATATCCGGCCATTCGTAGAGAATGGACGACTTTTAAAGAAAGAAAGAAATAGTTTAGTTTATTATTCTAGGTATAGTAAAACTCATATACAGCAGAAATCTATATCATTTTTGATAATTTCGTGGCCTTCGTAGTGTACTAATAGCATTTTCTCTAACTGAAATAATTGCGGTTGTGTTGGAATCCTGTTCGGTATCCTAGTTTCCGGCGGAAACTTTCCGCGCCTAGGGATTTATAGAATCTCGCGTTAGTAGACCTCAGGAATCCTGAAGGGTGACCCGCACCCATTTTTTTTAAATAATATTAGTAGCCCTCAAATTACTTAGGCCTTTTGGTACATTTTTTCAACATTTTTTTTACTCCCTATCTTACAGTAGGCTATGTACAATCGTTCCCACGACTTTATTTCCTTACATACCGTTGGAGTAAACAACCCATATTATAACGGTTATTACCATGTACTCCCTCTATGAATATTAAATACCATCTTAAAAAGTTAATCGAAGCTTTTTTATACATCCCACCAAACCAATGCTTGCGGCAACCAACAACCGCAAAGATAATATGCATATAAATGAACTCACTACACATACCACCGGTGGCTAGCACGTGCTAAATGCCACCCGATTTTGCTCAAATATTATCAGTTGGATAAAATGCTATCTTGGCAAATATTGTTTCTTGTTTTCTTCTTCATTATCCTTTTTTGTATCGCTAAACTGCGTTTGAGCGAGCTCCTGTTCACGTAATGTCTTATTCCTCTTACGCCGATGTATACAATATGCTATTGTTAATATTATTACAATTCCTATGGAGGGATCAACGAGCGTAAAAATATTAAAATCATTTTGCTACAAATATCAAAAGAAATTTTTTTCAAGAAAAATTTCCCCGTGTGTTGATCCCCGATTCCTAGCGCACAATAGCTCGACCATTTTAGTGGCTCGGCATTGAGATCATTTACCATTGCCTCTAAAATAGCGAAAAAAGTAAAATAAAATGCCACTCATTCCAGGCTCGAATACAAACGATGGTGATTTAGGTTCTGGCTTATAGTTTTTGCTGCCTTTCTATCCCTCCCTTCGGCATAATTTATTAAACGGCTTTGAAAAAAACATTAATTGAAAGGAAACTTTTTTTGACCTGCACCGGGTGTGCACCCCCTTTCTTACCACTTTACCTAATACATCTTACCACTCAACATTTTTTGTTATTTTATTGTAAACCTGCATCCTTTGTAAATCTAGACCATAGTTTCTCTACTAGACGTCGGGAAGAATCTCGATTGGAACACGATTTGTTTAAATTAGGAGAAGTTTTGAAAGCCTATGTATGGCACTAATACTAAGTGTGATTGATTTTGCCATGTAATGACGCCGTTTTTTGTCAGAATGTATTCTATAGTTTATTTCCTCCCGATTGTTGAAGCCCATGAAATTCTTTAAATCTGTGCACTTTAAAACACCCTCAAGGAATTTTATTTTTACCTTTTTTCATCCCTGACTTTTTTTTACATTCAAGTTCAGTTTATTGACTGGTGAATATCTTTTTCGAAAGGTATCTTTCTCAGGTTTAAAAAAAATCCAGGGATCAGATCAGCTACTAGATGTGTTACATTTCTGCCGGGTCTTCAAGAGGTACTAAAAAGTCTATCAGATATCTCGTTACTCACGTGAATATTCACGAAAATCTCGCTTCTTGTACAAGTAACACATTACTGCTGTTTTACCAAATAACGGAAAAAAAATAAAATTTATAAATATACGGTCAATTAGCTAGTGGCAATCCACATATTCTGGCAAAAATTGTTTGCAGAAAAACTGTTGAGCTAAACTTGGTTTTGGTGGGTAATATAAATAGTTAATAATGAGTCAGAACAGGGGCGAGCCATAAAGTCATTCCATCTTTTTTTATATATCCATGTATGTTTTCAGTTTAAAGAATTTATAACCAGGAATAATAATGTGGTGTAAATGTTCAAAAGGCAACTTTCGGGCTGAATGCTACGTTGGCCCTTATATGAAAGTAGATGTATAATAACAAACACGTAAGTCCTTGCGGGATAAGGTTCGCGTGCGCCATATGAATTTATTAGTTAATTAATAAAATAAAGTTAATTAATTATTATTACTGCAGCGGAAACATATAGTAGTTGTTTTTCGAGGTACTATATAGCCCTCAGATTTTTAAAGCAAAATCATAGTATGGTATATTATATATACCGTATATAGTATATACTATATACCGTATATACTATATACCGTATATAGTATGGTATATGTAATATATTACCGGCCAAGTCGAATTTTCCTAAAATTGAATAAAAACTTTTGATACTTTCGGATATGGGGTAAAATTGGGCCCAAAAAACGATACGGGCAACCAAAAAATTCAAAAATTGATATTTCACAGGTATCTGGCAACATGGACTCTCATGGTTAGGCAAACACGTCAGATTTCATACAGTGTCAAAATTATCACCAAAAATTCGGCACTTGATAAAAATGGTATGCTGTAAATAATACAATATTCGGACAAAATACGAATTAATTTTTCAAATTTCGCCATTTTTCGAAAATTCATTTTTTGTGAAAAAATTCTAGAATGCTCGATTTTTGTTTATTTTGTAAAAATTTCACCTTTTTTGACCAAAATTTGTGACCATTTGCCAGGTAGCATTTCGTGGCCAGTCTGGGCCATTTCCATTTAAATCAAATATGTATTTTTTGAGATCTATATTTTAGTAGTTTACTGCTCCTGGCAGGTATATTCCTTAAAATTTTCGGCCCATGGTAAGAATTGTTCGTTGAGTTTTATTCTTGCCCATTTTCGATCATGTTCAGATACATCTCCATACTCGTCAACAGCAGCGTCAAGAAATTCAGTCACTGTATACTAGGGTGTCACGGGAATAATTTTGTTTTACTATTTTTTTTAAAAGCTCCAAAAATAGCAAAAACCAAATTGTTTTGCACTCCGACACATGTTGACCGTTAGGTCCAGCAAAAATTTAAACTGTCCCGAAGAGGTATTTCGGTAAAATGCGATCAGTTGATGAGTCGTAGTGGACCGTGTTTTGACGAAAATTCAAATTATTCTGAAAAAATCAAATTTTTTGTGAAAATCCATATTTTTTTTTGAAAAATCATTTTTTTTTCAAAAATCCATATTTTTTTGAAAAATCATTTTTTTTTTTCAAAAATCCAAATTTTTGTCAAAAATTGGAATTTTCATCAAAAATCGGAATTTTTGTGAAAAATCGGAATTTTTGTCAAAAGCTATTTTGTTGTGAAAAATTTTCCACAAAGTGTCGTTTTTGGACAAAAAATGTTCATTTTTTTAACTTCGTCAAAACTCGGCCAACTATGAGTCATTAGCGGACCGCGTCTTCACGAAATTACCTTCTACTGGCTAATGATCTCGATCGTTAAATATATATATACCTTAAATAGCCGTGACACCCTACTGTATAATTAAACATTACAAAATCGAGGTAATAATTTCGATAAACTTCACGTAAAATGGCACGTGGGACGTGACGAAAATAAAACGTAATTGCATTGCGGGTTGTGAGGGATGTATAATATGCTCCTGGAATGTGAGTCAAATTTTCTATACTCAACGCGTGCAGAATAAATCTATCAATTCGTATTTAACATTAGAAAAAAAATTCAACTCAAAAAAAATTCCAAAAATAAATACCAAAAATTTACGAGCAAATATGCGGATTTTTTCTTTCATAGTCATGTAAAGCTTTAACAAAAATGTTGAAAAGAGAAAACTATTTGAAAAATTAGGATAAAAACGGGTTGAAAATTGTAGAACATTTAGATATAATAAAACGTAATTAAAAATATAAATAGAAATTGGTGTGGTCATCGAAATATGCATTTTGCATACTCTTTTACACCATTTTCACACCCACTTTAAAATGAAAAATATTATGAAAGGCCAATAAAATAAAATTTTACGTTTAAACTAATAAGAAATTAATACAGTAGTTACTTTCTTATAGCTACTATAAAAAACGCTAAAAAAATTAACCTAAACAGCTGAAACTGTAGGGAGTACCTATTGTATAAAAAACGGACTGGAAAGCCGTTTAAAAGTTTTATCAAAACATCTAAAATTATGACAGAAAAAACGTACAAGTAAGAAAAATAAAAAACTAAATAAAAAAAATAAAAGAAAAAGAAATAGAAAATAATTATTAAACTAGGGTCACTAACGAAAACGACGGGAATATTAGATACGTGCCGTTGATCTTCATTAGCGGATTCTTGTTGAACCACAAAATCAAATTCATTTGCACATGGAGTACAATGATGAAATATGGACCGCCAATGTTGATCTCTCATCCAATCATGATTCGAAGCTGCAGCGAGTTCCATAAAAGCTTCAAAGCTATAAGAATACTTCTCCAAGGTCTTAAACGGGTTATTAGATTTGATATCACAAATTATGAATCATATTTTTATTATTTTTTTTGGTTTTTTACACCATTTTTGTTTTAAACATTAGGTCTAAAAGATTCAAAATAGTCAATTATTTACACTAAACTATATGTAAACAAGGTATAAAAAACAAAAGTTTTGGTAAAAAAATTTGGTGCAAAGACTAAAATATTGGTCTAAAAATGATGTAAAAATATGTCCTAAAATTATGACTGATAATTTATGACCGGTGCCAAATCACTACTTTCGTAAACATTGAAAAAAAATTGAAAATAGCAGAAAAAATTAGAAAATAGTTTTTGTTATTCTAAATATAATTCCGGCAATTCTGAAAAAATAAGATAATAGAAAAAATAGATTTGCTCAATTTGTATGACAAATTTCAATGACAGAAAATTGATGAATCTTGACAACTTACGAACCCTGATAATAACCAATCCCAGATAAACCCTGACAGTCGAACAAAACACGTCAGACTGACTAGCTTTTTAAATTTTCGTTGTAGGGTTATTCAAAACATATTTTTTGTGGGTCTACATTTTTTCCACCAATTTTTTTACATGCAATTTTTCCACCATTTTTTTATATCAAATTTTATCTTTTTTACACCAATGTGTTCTTCTTTACACCAATGTTTTATACAAAAAAGTGCGGTAAAAAGCAACAATATTGCTGTGAGGAAAATTGCTTAGTGTAAAAAAGAAAAAAAACAATATTGTAAAAAAACAAAATTGGTATAAAAATTGGTGTTAAAAATAACCAAAAAGTTGGTGTAAAAAAATTATTGTGAAAAAAAATTGGCGTTAGAAAACAAAATTGTGTAATAAATACAAAATACAGTATAAATTCTGAAAAATAAATACGGAAATTTAAAATTGAAATTAAGCGTTCGAAAATTCTGGATATTGAAAAGGTTACTAGGAGGGTCGAACAAATTCTTAAAAAGGGGTTTTGGAACGTGGCCCGGATTCAAATATATTTTTTATATCAAATTTTCAAAATTTTCAACAACGGGCGAAAATCAAATTTTGTCGTCATAATCTAATCCCGTGATCATATCTCGTCTCTCCAGTTTGACCAAAATATCTCCATATTTCTTTTCGATAAATTTCATCCATGGGTGACCTTTACGGAACTTATCATGCCAAGCCGATAATAAACGAGCTAATCAGAGTTGGAAAAAATATTTGCCGGTAATACAGTATCATTTAGAAATTAGGCGAATATAGTAGATGGCCACTACTAGTAACATGTAGTAGTATATAGCATATATTGACTATAGACTATAACTAAAACTCGTCCTTGTAAACTAGTCTATAGTATAGTATAGTTTGGTACAGTCGATATCTATATATCGTTACAAAAAAAGTTCCAAAAAAACCGTAACGATTTATAATGTTTTGCTTAAATAGGTGATTTTTTGAAAATGATCACTTTCGTAACGATTTATAGGTATCGACTGGATAGTCTATATACTATAGTCTAGACTATACTATAGACTAGTTTACAAGGCCGTGTTTGAGGCAAAAAAAATTGTAGAGGGCATTAAATCGAGATTTCCGTGTACGATCAAATCAATCGAAAAACGTAATTTTCCCCAAGAAATTAAATTTTCCCCAAAAATTGAAATGTTTGCCAAAAATTCAAATTTTCGCCAGACATCCTAATTTTTGTCAATAATATAAATTTTCGCCAAAATTCAAATATCCGCCAAAAACTCAAATTTCCACCAAAAATTCAAATTTTGGTCAAAAATGCAAATTTTCGCCAAAAATCCAAATTGTGGTCAAAAACACAAAATTTGGCCAAAAATCCAAATATTGGTCTAAAGTTGAAGGTCTAAAAACTTGAAAAAGTTGCCGAAAACCAAATTATGGGCCACAATTTGTGGCCAAAAATCCATTTTCGGTGAAAAATCCAAATTCTTTTAGTATGTTATGTAAGTATTTCAGTGGAATTTCGAAGTTTTGGCATATGGTATGTCGAACACCACTTAAGTTTGTCAAAAAATTTGTAATTTTTTCAAAATTTCCGAACTCTACGGCTAAAGGATGTCGAGTATTTATCATTGTTAAATATCCTGTACTTGAACTTCGGATCTCTCGCTCTTTTCGCATATCCGTTGAATTAAAACGATCCAAGTCCGAAATTAGGTTTACCAATTTGACTTTTATTGGTCAAAATATAACGTGAACGTATTTTTATATAATTTATATAATTTATCTGAGTTGGTGAATTTTCTAAATTGTATAACTTCGAAATATTTGTTATATTTTTCACCAGTGTAAATTTTTTTATTATCGACGGAAAAATCCAAGAAATGTGAGATTTGTAAAAAAGTTATATAATTCACCAACTCAGATTGGCCAAACATTATATACTTCAACTACACAAGAATCTACTGTATATAATATCCCCACACTCAGTCGTAGGCTGCGGGCCATATTATAACTTATAGTTTATATATATTTTAACACAAAAACTGTGTTAGAAACAATTGGTGAACCTTAATCGTAAAATACTTCGTAATCAGTTAACTCTTCGGGACTTTTTTCGCCATTTTTGAGAAGAGCAACCATTCCACGTTGCCAATTTGTGCAGCCAGTTTTTGGAGGTAGACACATTGAAAACCGATATTCGTCATTATAGAAATGCTCATTTTTAGCTGATTTTATCGGAAGAACAGGAGTACAGCTCTGTTTGTCTTCTTTACCTTTGTTTAAAACATCACGCTAGAAAATTGAAAAGTTAGAAAATTGAAAAGTTAGAAAATTGAAAAGTTAGAAAATTGAAAAGTTAGAAAATTGAAAAGTTAGAAAATTGAATTGTTAGAAAATTGAAAAGTTACAAAAAAAGAATTGTTAGAAAATTGGAATGTTACAAAATTTAAAAGTTAGAAAATTGAAATGTTACAAAATTTAGAAGTTAGAAAATTGAAAAGTTACTAAATTTAAAAGATAGCAAATTGAAATGTTAGAAAGCATTCGGTGAATGGGAATTTTTAAAAGGAAATTTAATATGGAAAGCATGTTTAAAATTTGTTTTAAAAATGTTTTTCCATCCTTAAATTTTTAAAATTGTTTCAAATCTTTCAAAATTATAAACTTTTTTTTTGGAAATTTAAATTTGTTTACATCCATCGCATGTTAATTTTTCAAGTTATAAAATTATTTTCTGGAAATTATAAGTTATATAAATTACATTGTTTCCAGCCACCTTAACATTTAAAAAATTGTATTTACAAAATACAGCATGTTCTTACAACGCATGTTTTTCATAAAATCGTGAAAAGCTTGAAATATTTTTGCTCAAAATTTAATTTTAAGCGTAATTAGTTTTTCAAATTATGCATCATAATTTTACGTCTATGACGCCGTTTTTTAGTTACTGTACAAAATTTGACCGCTAAATGATTTTGTCAAACGATGAGCTTCATATCGTTTTAAAGCTTAGGAATTTAGAAATCTGCGAGCGCTAAAGTTTTTTTAATTATTAACGAAATTGACCTTGGATTTCCTGAAGTTAAAAATTAGTAAAAGTCATGACTAGTAAAAGTCAGTTAATAGTGACTAGTCCCTATTAAATAAACCACTATTTAATACCAATTAAAAGCAATTAAGGTTAAAGCAATTAAGGTTAAAGGAATTAGGGTTTTTAAACATGGCCAACTGATATCAATAAAACCCAATTTTCAATTAAATATAATCATTGTTCAATAATTAAAAAACTCTAATGCTCGCAGATTTTTACATTCCTAGGCTAGCCTAGGCTTTCAAATTATTTGAAGATCGCCGCGAAGAAAACTCATCAAGTTTGCCCTTCTAAAAAACGGCGTCTATAAATTGTTGGAACATTTCTTCAAAAGTACGTTTTCATATGTTTTTTTATAAATTTTACTAGAACTTTTGCCTGAAAGTGAAATCGTAATCTATAAATATTTTTCGGATGAAATCTCCAGGTGTAAAGTGTCTACTTATTTATGGTATATGTCCCAAGTGGTACCTGAAACCAAAAAAAGGACAAACCAAAAATATTTTCGAAAAAAACACTAAAGCCTGAAATTATCCCCAATTGATACGTTTTTGCTCAACAAATGGTATCAATTAGGGCATGAGTATTTTATTATGATGCCTAACAATTCCAATATATTGAAATAGTGATATAAAATCACTATTTTGGGCACTAAACCTATAAACTCATTAAACGTAATTGAAAAGTTAATTGAAATGTTAGAAAATTGAAAAGTTAGAAAATTGAAATATTAGAAAATTTAGAAGTTAGAAAATTGAAATGTTAGAAAATTGAAAAGTTAGAAAATTGTAATGTTATAAAATTTAAATGTTAGAAAATTGAAATGTTAGAAAATTGAAAAGTTATAAAATTGAAATGTTAGAAAATTTAGAAGTTAGAAAATTAAACCTGTAAACTAAGCAGCTCATTAAAAGTAAGTCGTCGCGAAAAAATGAGTCTTCTGGCCATTGAGCACGATCGGTCTAAAATTCTTTTTCGTTCTTGAAATCGTTTAAATTCTAAAGTCTCGGACAATCCCGACCTCGAAATATTCCATTTAATTATATGTACATTTGGAATATCTGGGTAATGTTGAAGATGCCAAGGATGTGCTCCGTCATATTTGTGATCTAAGGCTAGAGTTTAAAAAATGGTTAGCCAACAAAATTTAAGGTCGCAAATTCAAAATTGTGGTCAAAAATCGGAATTTAGACCAACAGGACAAATGTTCGCCAAAAAGACCAGTATGGCCAAAAATACAAATTTTGCTAAAAAAAGTACGGCAAAATTTGGCCCCTAACTTATTTTTGTCAAACGACGATCTTCCTATTTTTTAAAGCGTATGAATTTAAAAATCTGGGAGAATTCGAGTTTTTTCAATTATTAAACAAAAATATTATTAAAGGGACCTTTATAAAATATTATTATTGGGGGTTTTTTATTGATATTGGTTTAAAAGCCATAATTGTTTAATTGGTTTAACTAATAGTGACAATTTAGTATTTTTTATATTTAGGTATTCCAAGGTTGATTTAAACTAGACGATTTGGTCAGTAATTAAAAAAAACTCGAATGCTCTCCAATTTATAAAGTCATACGCTCTAAAATAATATGAAGATAATCGTTCGAAAGAAATAATTAAGGCGCCAAATTTTACCGATCTTTCTAAAAACGGGGTCTATGTGTATAAACCGCACATCACGGGCTTTTTTAATTCGAGTCCCCAAAAGCCCGTGATGTGCGTTTTATACATATGTTTTTAAACTCTCCCTAATGGAGTCTGAATTTCACCATTTTCGTCAATTATATCGTCTCTGTTACAATCTGTCACGTGGTTTAAAATTTTGAATTTTTTTTTTCAAACTTTAAAAAAATAGATTTTTTTTAGATTTTGTTGCGTCTTCAAAATTGTAATTTTTTAATTTTTAAAACACGTTTAGTAAGATATACTTTGAGGGGTGGGTCGGTTCAAATCGAATTTTTACCGTTCCAGATCCAATTGTTCCAATAATAAAAGTATAAAACGTTGCTTTAGAAAGAATTGAAAAAATTACGCAGAATTTTTCGAGTTTATGAAGCTACAAAATTGTAATTGAAAAAAAA
>Ga0208946_1000274_pt1 | contig 10840 bp, 6 predicted proteins | sample AOAMet2_C49A8_80_2_FD_188075 | JGI IMG/M metagenome (GOLD analysis project Ga0208946, IMG submission 188075) | Ammonia-oxidizing marine microbial communities from Monterey Bay, California, USA - C0912_C49A8_80 (SPAdes) | ecosystem: Environmental > Aquatic > Marine > Intertidal zone | place...
CCCGCCGTATTTGACCACGAATTAGGAAATTCGTCTTAAATTTAACGCTTTAACACAAATTTGGGTCTAAATCCGGACCTAAAATTCCTGACCCAAATTAGTTCAAAAAACCTGAAATTTGACCCCGAAATTGGCCCCTGAAATTTGACCCCGTCTTTTAATTGGTACAACTGTTTATTTGTCCAAAAAACGGCCCGTGACCTAAAATTCCTAAACCAAATTAGGTCAAAAAGCCTGAAATTGGACCCCGAAATTGGGCCCTGAAATTGGACCCTGTATTGGACCCCGAAATTGGCCCTCGAATTTTAATTGGTGCAACTTTTGATTGGTCCAAAAAACGGCCCATGACCTACAATTCCTGACCCATATTAGGTCAAAAACTGAGATACAAACGGACCCAAGCAAATATTTTACCGAGAATCGATTATTTCGCCGAAGTAACGATTGCGGAAACTTTTTTTTTAATCGTTCAGGATGACGGCGAAGACAAAATAACATTTTGGTGAAATCCGTTTATTTTTCAACATTTTTGGTTTTTTTGATTCACAGTCCATTGACCAGGATTTATTTATCAAAAATATCTGCGTGAAATGGGTTTTGCAACCATGGACAGATTTTTTTGCGAAACAAAAATATAATATCCTCTATTGCAATTCAAGTTGTCAAAACTGGTGCAATTTATTATTTTCTTTTTTTTGGCGAACTAAAAAAAAAATAATAAAATAAGGCAAATCGGCGGAATGTCACTCATGTCACCAAACTGATCTAGGCCGATCAGTTTTTACAACCGCTGAGGCACCCCCGCCCGCACCCGCTGATGCTATCATTTCGTACAATGATAATATTTGGACAATACGGAATAAAATACCGTATTTTGTAGAAAAAATATTTAACTTGGAAAAAATTTTAATGCACGCATTTTGATCTTGGAAAAGATCGCACGACTTAGATAAAGCGAAAAAACAGGATTTTCAAATTACGATTTTACGAAAAATTACGATTTTGACAAAACAAAAATCGCGATGATATCAAAATCATGATTTTGGCACAAGAAATAGCAGATACTGATACAGTGCCTGGCGCTAAATCGTTACACACCAAATCGTTACGTTTTGCGATTTTTTGGGAAATTTACGAAAATTGTGAATTAAAAACACTACTAAACTCGAAAATTCTTCAAATCGTTACGGGTTTTGAAAATATTAGTGTAACGATTTGGTGGTAGGGTATGTATACGTTACGATTTTTGAGAAATTTTCGAAAATTAACTGCTAAAAACACTACTAAACTCGAAAATTCCCCGTTACGGTTTTTCGCGTCTAGCGTAATGTACTATACGTGGTATACGCGCCAGGCACTGTAGTGTCTATTTTTTGTGTACGTGTCTATTTTTGCATAAAATAGACATTGCAAAATGTTATCAGTTTGGTACGTAATTCAGGAATTTTGTCATAATATTTTTATGAGTTAAAGACAGATGTCTTTGAATGTCCTGAATTCCGGAAATTAGGCCGAATAAAAACCGAATACATGAGATTTTACGACGTCTACTATTTTTTGTAGGTTACGGTTTTATACCGAATAATAGACATTTTTTAAATGTCTATCAACGTTTTTTGTTTGATTTTAAAACTCTATTTTTATGATATTTTTTATGAGAATTGTCTGCGATAAACATTAACCCTAAATCAGGCTATTATATTAAATCGTAACATGACGGACATTTTTTTTTCGTTGGAAATTATTGACTTAGTAACTGAATGTAGTCGTAGGAACTAATGGGAAAATAATTACGACCCAAATTACGTGGAATTAGGGTGTTTACCATGAACTTTAACGTTTTGGCTAAATCTTTTTACACAGTCAAAATCTTGATCTTTATTCTATGATAAAATAGCCCACCTACGAGAAGCCTCTCGGGCTATTTTATCGGTTAGATAAATGTTCTTCTGTTTTTTCATCCATAGAACTCTACATCCGGGTAAAATATATCCTGTAAAAATAATTAAACAAAATCTTCTAAAATCGGAGAACTTATTTTTTGCTTAATTTTTTGTTTCGCATTCACGCGCTTCTATTGGTCAACAAGGAAAAATGTGTAGGTTAATTTAGCGCGAAACTAAAATCGAAACCGTGATTTTTGGTTCGCATATTTTTGACTCAAAATATTAATTTTTATATCAATCGTGATTTTTGCCAACATCTTGACATATTGCCAAAATTTTGAAATTTGTTAAAATTTTGATTTTTTTATGTCAAAAATTTTGTTGTAATTTTCCCTGACGGGCCAATTGTCGATATTATATTGTAAAGCTCATGATATTTATGGTGCAATAAATAGCAAAAAAACGCTAAAAATAAACTCAGAGTGACTCAATATATTTTTCATGTTTTTTTTTTATTTTCGGCAGAAAAAATTGTCCCACCCGCATTGGGCCCGTACTGCTCTCTTTCTCTCGTAGCTGCGTTGACATTCACAATATTTGATCTTGTTATCAATCATTTTATTATTTTAATTTAATTAAATTTATTATTTTTTTCTTCTTGGCTCTATTAATTAGTTTTTTCTTTATTAACTTTTAATCATTTTGTCTAATTTGTACAGAAAATGCAGCATCCAAAGATTACCCCAATTATAAATTGGAGACGGGAATTTGGTCAATATTTCCGGGACCATGGAATTGGATAATAAAATTGGATCCTCTATTGGACCCTGAAATTAGACCACGAAATTGGGGCTGAAATTGGACGCTGAAATTGGATCCCGAATTTGGGCCCTGAAATTGGACCCCGAAAATGGACCCCCAAATTTGAGGCCTGAAATTGGACCCCGAAATCGGACCACGTATTTGGGCCCTGAAATTGGGCCCTAAAATTGGACCCAAAAAATTTACCTCTAAAATTATGCGCAACCCTGATGTTTGTCCTTAGAATTTAGCTCGACCGGTTATTTTTTGCTCTATTAATCCTTCATGCATTTTTAAACATTTGTTCGTTTTTTGTTGTTGTTTCCTTGACCTTGTCTGTGCTCATGTCTAATGTCTAAAAAAGTGGCCGTTTATTAAATATTACCACACTCTTAATTTTCGTGTGGTAGGAAAAGTGAAAAACGTGGTAATCTGAACGTGGCAAACTATGTCGATCTCATTGCCAAGGATTACCCGTACTTAAGTAGACGCACCATCAGTTACCAAATATGTTCATGTGATATACAGCGATTACCGAGTAGGGTGGGAACACAAATATTAAATAAATATGATTTTGCAAATTTTTGCACATCGACATTTTTTCCAAAAATTTATTTGGTATATGGGGTTTATTTTGAAGCTTACGGATGTAGAAATTTGATGATCGTTAATTTTGGAAAACATTTTTTAAATCGACATTGAAATTCCAAAGTTGCTAAATTACCATATTGTCACTATTAATTATACCAATTAAACAATTAACCTTTTAAAAAACTCCAATTGATATCAATAAAAAACGAATCTAGGTCGATTTAAAAAAAATCATGATTAAAGATAATCTAATTTCTATATTCATAGGATTAAAAAACCCCTTTGGAAAAATTTTCCGCTAACGTACACAGCAGTCCCCGTCTAGAAAAAAAAACGGCGTCAATTTCGCATTTATTAGCCAAAGGACCGGATATGCTACCGAGTTTGCTGATACGATCTTAATAATTTAAAAGGATATTTTTACGAGCACCGTGAAAAATGTATTTTTTTTACCAGGTAAAGTTTAGCTACGAGTTTTTTTACTACTTACTTTTTGTTTTCAGTACCCAACCAAATTTCACGGTTGAATAAATCTATGGCATTGTATATTTAACGCGTTATAAAACAAATCTCGGACTTTGTTGGTGACTTTTTTTAAAATCGTAACGTTAAGGGGAAATTTCCGAGTTTAGTAGTGTTTTAGCAGTCAATTTTCGAAAATTTCTCAAAAATCGTAACGTTAAAGCGTGTTAGGATTCTCCCAGAACCTAACAGGCGCGTAACGTTAAGACGCCAGGCACTGTACCAATATTTTTGAATGCGCAAAATAAATGGTAAATTTCCGCCAAAACATAAGCAAGAAAAGTTCACTTTTTTATACATTCTTCGTCTTAGCATGTATTTTACATATATCCGGACATATGTCGGGATAATTGTCAAACATGTGGATTTCTGGACAGGTTTTGGGATGGAAAAAAAACATATATATAATTCACCAACGAGCGTGTTAATGAAAAATCCGTCTCACTTTTTTTTCTTTACCTCACATCTTGTTAAGCTATCAATTTTTATTTTCTCATCAGTTTTGATATACCATCATTTTTTTTCTTTAAATATTTATTAGACACTAAATCCCGTTGTTTTAATGCCGTGTGGTCTAGGCAAAGCATGCGGCTCAAAATAACCAATTTTTTTACCACAGAAAAATATAACCATGGCACGAAAATTGGACCTTGAGGCCAATTTTTCCGTATTTTTATTTATTAACCGCCCATTTACGCAATTTTTGACACTCTTTTACCGTCACATCTTGTTAAGCTATCATTTGCCCGGAGGCAATAAAAATAAAAGTTTTTTTTCTGTGTACATATGTGTGCCCAAAATTGGGGTCACCTTTTCCCTTTCCTCTTTTTTTTTATCTGGAACGTTTCCTTTTTTTGTCATCACTAAAGATTAACTATCAATGAACTTTTTTTATATGGACATACTGTAATCTCCGTGACCGCCGTTGGTCCTTTGTACTCTGAATTGTTAAGTAAATTTGAATTGTTTCAACAAAAAAAAGAGAGAAAAGAAAATTATTCATCGAGAAAATAACAAAAAGGCGATTATAAGGAACGTAACGTCGATTTTGTTATCATTTTTGGAAATTGACGATTATGTTACGAATTTTGAATAAGGCTGGTCATGTTCGAAAAGTCAGCAATATTACTACCGTGTGCCACCTACCCGAAGTGTGCGGCTAAAAATATAACTTACCAATTTAAATAATTATTTTTCCGTTTGACCAATTAGAGGCGCGGAAAGAGATGCGCGTTGACCAATTAAATGCGGGTAAAAAATATGTGGGTAAATAATATCCGAGAATAAATTTTTAAATTATTTTTTACAGGATAGATTTTACCCGGATGTAGAGTTCTACGGATGAAAAAAAACGGAAAATAATTCCAAGAATGAGACCAAAATCGTCACAAATTGGCGAAATCCAAATATGAAAATGGCCTATTTTTATAAGGTGGTAAGCAGAATCTACTTCCCCGGCGTATCGATTTTCCCAGACGCGGAAATATACTGAATATGAAAATTGTCCTTTTTATGATCGTATAAAATTGCGGGTGAAAAAAAGGACCCCTGTGATCATAATTCTGTCGCGATTTTCCGGAAGTTTCTGTACGTTTTTTGAGATTTATCTAACGAAAATCTATAAAAAGTAAAATGGGTAAAATCTCACCAAAACTCTTCGATCATTCAATTGGCTTGTATTCATCAAATTCTATATGATAAATTACCGTGCGTCAAAAATATAAAAAGAGCGCACGATTCGATTACCCACCGATTTTCGGCTAGATACGTCATTCGGCAGATAAATAATTATTTTCGTCTTTGTGAAAATTATTTCCCTTTTTTACAGAAGATATAGATAAAGGAAGTCTACATATTTCGGTTTTCCAGACCATTTTTAGATCAGATATGCCACCGAAAAAGCTACATATGGACAAATTTGGTTATTTTCTCAATACTTTAATTAAATTCTTACATAGATTTTCCATAACAGATCTTATCTAAATTGCGGATCGACCGGTCGAAATTTACCGAAAATTAAAATCAATTTTGCCGTAACTAAAATGCTAGTTTCCGCGGTCACTATTTGACCTCATTTTCGTAATTGGCCAATTTTCGGCACATTTTTTTTGAAACTGGCCCATTCTGGGCACGTTTTTTAAACTTGCCAATTGTGTCATTTTTTTTTTGAAATTTGCCAATATTTTGTCACGTTTTTTTTAATTGGCTAAAAATTGGCCAATTTTTGTCACGTTTTTGAAATTGGTCGATATTTGTCACATTTTTAAATTGGAAAATTTTAGTCACATAAATTAACCGAATCGGAAATGTCCTTGCTGAACTCGGGAAATATTCCACGTGTCCTATAAACTAGCAACCGACCTCATAATTGTGACGATACCGCACGTCGTTAATTAAACAATTATTTGAGTAGTAAATAATGGGGGTCCTGATCAAACAATATGAGAAATATGTTGGTGTTTCAGTTTTGAAAAGGTGGAGGCGTAGGGTTGGGTCAGGGTTATTGAGAAAAAAATTCAACCCTAAAAAATGAATTTGAAAAAATCGTTTCAAATTGGCCTATTTTGGTCATTTTCTTAGTTAGCCCATTATTTCTAAGCTGGCCAAAATTTGTTTGTTTCAAAATTTCGAAAATATGGCCAGTATTACCGTGATTTTAATCTAGTCTGTTCGCAGAAATGGTCATAAACGGGCGAATAGCAACCTTTAACAAATTAAATTTTGAATTCAGTACTTACCCCCTAAATGTTACGTTTTCTTGTTCAAAAAACCGTAACAATTAGGTGGCATTTTCGAGATTAGTACTGTTTTTAGCCGTATTTTTTCGAAAATTTTGACAAAAAATCGCGAAACGTCACAATTAGGGTATAATACAAATTTGTACAATTGTAAAAATGCATTTTTATGGGGAAAACATATAATTTTTTTGGAGCATCGCCTTAGCTCCACGGAGAGCTATCTCGGGAGAGCGCAGCTAGATCTCGCATCGTGCCTCGGCTCGCAGCTCTCTGTCGCCCGTCACAATTTTTTGGGGCTTATTTCACTTTTTTTTCTTGCTCGCTTTTTTTCTATATTTTTTTTATTTTGTAGAGAGATCCAAGTAAATCAACTTTTTAAGAACTTTTTGCAGGTTCTTGAGCCAAGTTTTCGAGAAATAAAATAAATTGGATTTTTATACACCTGATTAGGCTCCAACCTTGGGTTAAAAACGCAAACCCTCGAGAGTGAAAAATCTATAAAAAAGAGAGAAATACGAAAAAAATACGAAAAAGTAGAGAATTTTATTTTTTTGGCGTGGAGAAATTATGGGAAAGGTAAATATATTCTGGATTTTGTTTTATTGGGTTAAAATTTTTTGTGTTAATTTTTTTCGTGATTGATCACGTGAGCAAGTATTTGCGTAGTCGTTAAAGAAATATTTTAGTACAAATATGGAATTTTATTTAAAAAAAATCCCAACAGAACCAAAATTATTAAAATTTATTATTTTTTTTCTGCGCATTTTTACTGCGGTTGTTGAGCCAAGTGGCCGCCTGAGGGTTAATTTCGGCTTTTACACAAAAAAATAAAATAACACGCTCGGCCGCCTACGTAAATGATATTTTGAACACGGCGGGGTGCACGGGGAGGACGGGAGTTAATTTTTTTGGATTTTTTTTTCTTACGGTCCTTAAATTTGATTAGGTTTTTTGTGTCTACTTTTTAGCTCTCTAGCGCCGGGCCTTCCTAGAATATGGGTATGCTCTCGTAACAAAATCGGCACAGATTTCCGTTGAACTTGGATCAGGTGCGCCCATTTGTCTTTGGTCATCCCCCATTCTTTTTTTCTGCTAAATAAACAAAATTGATCTCATGGGACTTTTGGCTAACATACTCCCTTTTTTCGGTGAAGCATCTGTTACTGCTTTGATATAAATACCATCATTGTTTCTTCCATTTTTTTATTATAAAAAACGTTGTTTATAAAATATCATTTTTGGATAAGGGGCGAACCGTAGCGAATTCTTTAGACCGTTAAAAATCGCTGAAAATTAGCTAATCTGAAAATGAAAAATTGACCACAAATCGGTCAGAATTTTGACAAATATATTTAAAAATTGTGTTTCAAAAGCAAAAATTTTTAATAAAATTGTAATTGCGTAAATTGTGACGTATAAATTATATGACCGGAAATACTGACCACGTGAATTCAGCTTACTGCTAGGCACACTCACATATGTTATGGATTTTCCTCGGGCTACCAATTAAATTATATAACCAAAATCTATATAAGACACACGTCAACACGATTTTTTTCTGTGTTTTTTTTAAACGATTGGCTACTTATTACCTCGACGGGTGGTTAATACCTTGTGGTCGAGTTTAAAATAGTTTGCCGTACGCCGCGGAATTTAGCCGTGGTAAAATGCGATTTTTGGAAAATTGTTTTTTTTTTAATCGAAATTTTGGCTGCGTAATATCGTAGTCTGAATATGGCATATTTTTCGGGATTGACCATTTTTCAGCAATTTTGACCACTTTCAGGAAAAGTGGCAAGCTTTTGTAGAATTTGACGTATTTTCCTCAGTTATCTAAAAAAATCGCTGTTTTTGGCACTTCCATGGGGAAAATATCGGGACTTTTGGGAAAATATTCATTTTTATTTGACAAATTTCAATTTTTTCTGTTGGGAAAAATTCAATTTTTTGCAATTTTGCAGTTCTTTAAAAATCGCTGTTTTTGGCACTTTTCAACACCTTATGGGGAAAAATCTATATAATATGGATTTATATAATATCGCATGACAATGTTGAATTAACGACTTCAAAGTTGACAACAACAGATTTTTTTTGCCTTTTTTTGGAGCCGAAATAAAGTGACGTCTGATTGACTTTTTGTGCAGCTTCTGGAGTCCATATATTAATTATGCAGCACTTTTGTGTTTGGCGTGACCTTGGAGCAGCGCACAAGTTATTTTTCACATGATAAATTCAAGCGCAAATCCAGTGTAAATATTTTTACTGAGCAAATTGTAAAACATTTCATATGGAAAAAATCATAAAATAAGGTCAAAATACCAAATTAAAAAAAAGGTCCCAAATTATCTAAATGGATTTAGCACTAAAATTAGAACCTAGTGGGCCGAAACTAAAAATGGAAAACACAACATAATTATAAAAAATAGTTCTATTTTAATGTCGTTCCGTATTTAATTTTTTCTAAAATCCCCCCTCCCCGAGAGTGCTCCTTTTTGCGTCAAGTGTGGGGGATAAACAGTTTTCACCCAACTGTGACGAAAAATACGAAAAAAATTAATTTAGTAAAAAAAATAAAATGACAATTTTTATTTTATATTTGTTCTGACAATAATGATAATATTTTAGTTTGACGACCAATCAATTGCTCTAAAATAGAAAAGTATACGATTTGGACGCGCGACGCATTTGTCGAACATACGGTACACATTTTTCCACTTTTGCTATATTTTTATTTTTGGAGAATATGAGTTTATTCATGGGTGTTTCAAAAACCAATGAGTGAAAGGAGCGGATATTCATTATCTAGTTTTGATTAGAAAAGTAAAATAGCTAAGGGGGTGTGGTAGGCTGGGAACAACAGAGGGGGCGTCCAAGGGAGACATGTCGAGTAGATCGAATTTGGCCTTGGCCGAGCAAAAAAAAAGTCGAAGCTAGACCGAAATACCGAAATGGTAGAATAAAGCCGCGGCGCTCGAGCTTTAATTTTTCTGGGTCTCGGTTATGTAACCGGATTGTGACAAAAAAAAGAATGACCGGGCTATATAAATCTTCGGTCGGGTATGGTAAAAAAAATATTTTTTTTGTTTCCTCTAAAGAAATAGAGAGAAAAAAAAAGAAATGCGTCGTGTTGACAGGTGCCAAATATACATGTCTAATGTCGCAACGGCCAACATATATCTTATGTCTAGTACATTTTATGGGTGTAGTAAGTTCAAAACAAGCAGCTTAGATCGCCGCGCCGCGTGACTAGACCGAAAAAATAGTGTAGTAGAAAAAGGCAAGATAAGGACGGTAGATACGCGGTAATAGCTTAATGAATATCTGGCTTATCAGTGACGGGTCATCGGCAGGTGACTGGGAAGTTGGTGTGGGAAATCTCATCATCGACCTCGATGCTTCAATCGATGGTACTAAAGGTAACAAATTTCGCAATTTCAATTTAATTTAACTCCTAAATGGTGGGAAAAATTCTAATTTTGGTTTAAAATTCGGTCAAGAATCGCAATTTTTGTCAAAAAATCGGCCAAAAGTTGCGATTTTGCTGAACATTTTTTCGAAAATTAAAAAATGTTTCTAAAGTGAACAACAATATGAACCAAAACGGCAAAGGCAATGTAAATTTATCTACCAACAACACCGACAGTGCAGCCACCGGTGTTAAACTGACCGAAAAATCGGACAAAACGTCCGTCAAGGACGCCACTAAGGACAAGGACTTGTGGAACCAAAACAACAAACACAAAGGCAAAAACAATAACGATGACGATTCGGGTAAAAAGTTGTCTAAAGATTTAGACAAAAAATCCGCCAATGGCGATGCGGATAAGGTCAAGGCAGAGTTCAAAATTGTTTGCTTTTTTCCATTTTTTTTAAATCGAAATTTGAGTAAAATCAAAGTTTTGGTTAAAAAATCGAAATTTTTGGCAAAGGTCATCAAAAACTAAAATTTTGGCCAAAAATCGGTATCTTGATTTATAAAATGAAATTTTAATCAAAAATCCAAATTTTGGCCAAAAATCCAAATTTTGATTTAGAAAACTAAATGTGAATCAAAAATGAAAATTTTGATTTAGAAAACGAATTTTGAACCAAAAATGTAAATTTTGGCACAAAAATTGAAATTAACGCCAAAAATCATAAATTTTAATGAAAAATCTAAATTTTGGCTAAAAAATACAATTTCTAACTCTGTGCGCAGGAAGCAAAATCAAAGTCAAAAAGTAACTCCAGTAGCGCTGGGAGTAGCAGCAGCACCAACAGTGGCGCTGGGAAGGTAGGCAGCACTATCCTTAACCCAAATGC
>Ga0208946_1000279_pt1 | contig 10820 bp, 7 predicted proteins | sample AOAMet2_C49A8_80_2_FD_188075 | JGI IMG/M metagenome (GOLD analysis project Ga0208946, IMG submission 188075) | Ammonia-oxidizing marine microbial communities from Monterey Bay, California, USA - C0912_C49A8_80 (SPAdes) | ecosystem: Environmental > Aquatic > Marine > Intertidal zone | place...
ATTCCTAATGTGACTATGTTAATCGAAATTTGGAATACAAATAAGGTGTCTCCTCGCTGGCCGGGTATTTCCCACCTTTCAAACCATTTGCACATAAATGGACGTTTGATATGGGAAATACATATGGTAACCGAGGCCGGTAACTGAGGGTTTTCTTAGATCAAAAAATGAGGTGATTGTCTGGTTATCTACAGATTTATAGGCGAACGGCGAGTTGTATGAATTTTTACACCAAAATTCAAATAGTAGATATTTCTAAGATGACAATTTTAAACTATGTTCAAAATTATAAACTATAATTCGAATTGGGTACACCAGTAAAAAATCACAAAATATTTTTTCTGTGACCATTTTTTAGGTTTGATATTTCCAACGTTACACCCTAAGTTTTTTATTTATATGTATACTATGTGCACTAAACTATGAGCTAAAATGCTATTTTAGGTGTATCTAGTATGTCAGGCTGAAAAAATCGTAACATAACTTCCGATTGCACGGGCCGATTTCTTTTATTTTTTGATATATTACAGTAGTGACTCCCGGACTGCTACATTTCGGGATTTTTTACGATTTTTTGCAAATTTTCGAAAAAATACGCCCAAAAACAGTACTAAAACCGACAAAATGCTCGGACTGGTACAGTTTATTGACATTTTTTTGTAACAGTCCGGGAGTCACTACTGTATGTAAAATCGTCTACTTTGAATGAGCGAAAAAATTAACTAGGACTCCCATCTGGCGCCCTAGAACGCCCTTTTGGCCCTATTTGTGCCATTTGGGCCCTATTTGCTCTTTATCGCCAGATGGGAGTGCGAAAAAATAAGTGGGACTCCCATCTGGCGCCCTAGAACGCCCTTTTGGCCCTTTTTGTGCCATTTGGGCCCTATTTGTTCTTTATCGCCAGATGGGAGTGCCCACCTTTTTTCTTCATTCGATAGAGTAGACGATTTTACATAATATATCATAATTATCACATAAAATAAAAGACATTGGCCTGTGCAATCAGTAGTTATGACGTTTTGAAAATACGCCTGGACACCCTAGGTGTAACCTCCGCGATTATTTTTATTGAATATATTTATAAATAGCGCCAATTTGGGATAATGTCAATAAATTGGGACAAATTCGGGTTAACCAACTCACCCGGCGACGGCCGGAAATTCTTGGACGATTCGATAAATATTACAAAACCGATCGCTGGTGGACAGAAATGAAACAACGATTCGAAACTAAAGATCAAAATCAAACTAAATTGGATCGGAGATTATTAGAGGAAGTTGGAGCAAGAGGGGTCGTAAAAGGGGGCCGATCTAAACCAAGGTTGGACGAAATCAAAGATCTTCTTTCATTGGGGGCGCAACCTGACCACTGGGTGCAAGATGAATATGGTGATGATGAATATTATAATGCAATCATTAGTGCAGTCCATCAAGAGTCAAGCCAAGCGATTACAATCGCAAAATTATTAATCCTAAAATTTTCAACGTTTGGAAATAAAGACCGGGGGAGAGACTGGGAATCTCCGTTGGGATTTTCGTTTTTGTTTGGCAGGCACGAAATGTGGAAAATGATTCTCCAGACTAAAACTGCAATTAACCCGATTTATTCATTCTTAACAAAATTTGATGAGTCGAAGGCTGAAAAATTACAAGTTTTAAAGACAATTGACAAATTTTATAGTTTATCGAAAGTTATCCAATCGGATTTAGAACAAATCAGAAGTGATAGAATATTTAATAATACAATAGTACGGCAAAATTTAGCAGTTCTTGTTGATTTTTGTCGGATAAAAGGAACAGATTATTTATTCAAAATTTTTGGTAAGTCGTATTCAATAAAAAGTGCACTCGGTTGGAGATTCAAAAAACAATACCATTTTAAGTGGATAGCGCAAGAAATGCTAGAAAGAAATTTCAGGGCTGGAAAATGTTCGATCCAAAATATGGGAACGCATTTTGAGGTAAATGTGATCGTTCGCCTGTCTAAACCTTATCGTTTTTTCCAAATTTTATCAAAATTTTCGCTTTTCAGGATCGTGAGTATTCGGAAAAAAGGTGCGGCATCTTGTTGCGACCTTCTTAATACATTTAATTTTAATTCATGGAAATTCATGGAAATACATATTATATTATACATAAATTCAAAAACAAAGTTTCTTACTAAAACTTCTAATGGATGGTTTGATTCAACAACCGATGCAGCAATTAAAAGTTTTTGTAAGAAACATTGTTTTAGTATGTTGTTATAATATAGTATCATACAGTATATATAGGTACCGCAGCGTGGGAAATAAATTATACTATAGTTAATAGGACATCTTTTTATGCTCTTTACGTTGGCAGTCATAACAAAATTAAAAACTGCCTACAAAGTGCTAAAATTCGAGGCCAAAGTTCAAAATTCCGTGTTTTTCGTACTTTTTCAGTTACAACTGCCTTAAAATATATTTGGTAAGGCTTGGTTAACTTCGAGACGTATATCACAATAAAGCTTTACTCATAAGCTACAAGTTAAGACTAATTTCAACATTTTCCACGATTTACACAGACGGGGCGGTTTGTTTTTTACGGCCTATATTCTGGAAGCGGAACTTCTACATAGCCTCCGTGCGGTACATAAGTATATAATGCAGTAACGTTCAAACTTATTTTGAAATTCTTGGCAAAAATAAATTTCCATCAATTGAAAAAAAATTCAATCAAATAAATGTTGCAACATACCGCACCATTTTCCCAAATGATTGTTGTACGATAAGCCTGGTTCATTTATTAATTATATTTAGATTACCAGTCTATACCATGTCGATAAGGTAACAGATCAATCAGATCCTGAATTGTCGGCATTTTTAAAGTCCAATATCGAAAATGGCAAAAATGTTCACATAAATATGGATGATTTATTGGGTATTGGTGGCGAGTCTCTTGTACTCAAATTTCAGGGCCAATCTGGGCAGGTGGCAATCAAGATTATACCATTAGATGTCGCTGAGACCCAAACTAAGGCATTTATTATAAAAGATCAGCAAAACTTTGGAAAACCTGACGTAGGTATAATAGAAAATCTTCAACAATGTGTGGGAATTAAGTCCAGAAGAGAAAAGATTGAAAATGGAGATCCAGATATTATGATCAAAGAACTGGCTAGAATTAAAAGGAGAAGTATAAGTGTTCGAAACGATCAAGCGGTATTCGAATGTTCTTCAATTCAACATCCAAATATAATTGGATACGAAAATGTAACGTTAGACATCGTTAATGAAACTGTCGCACTTATTGCTGGTAAGTACAGAGTCTTACATATACAATATTTTTATTTCTCCAAAATCATTATTTTAGAACAGGAAATCCACGATTGTAGTCTTTGGCAACTCTTAAAGAACTTTGCTCTTCAAAATCCCGGCCCAACTCCTCGCCCAATTTTAATTTCGACCAGATTTAAAATGTATGAATTTATATTTGCCGGTGCGAAGTATATACAAGATAGCGGATTCAAGCATCTGGATCTGAAACCGGGTAATATTCTGTTAAAGACGCGGCCTGATGGAAGTTGGAATCAGGGATGGGCACCCGGTTCTCCGGTTCAACCGGAACCGGACAAGCGGAGAAAACCGGAGCAACCGCTCGGAACCGCCCGCAAAATTCCTGGTTTAACCGGGAAAAACCGGAACCGGAAAAAACCGGAGCTTTTCAACCGGAACCGCCCGGGAAATTCCCGGTTGAACCGGGAAAAACCGGAGCTTTTCAACCGGAACCGCCCGGGAAATTCCCGGTTGAACCGGGAAAAACCGGAACTGGAAAAAACCGGAGCATTTCACCCGGAACCGCCCGGGAAATTCCCGGTTGAACCGGGAAAAACCGGAACCGGAGCTTTTCAACCACCCGGAAAATTCCCGGTTCAACCGGGAAAAACCGGAACTTTTCAACCGGAACCGCCCGGGAATTCTCCGGTTGAACCGGAAAAAACCGACCGGATTTTCCGGATCTCTGGTTCTGGTTGAACCGGAGAACCGGGTGCCCATCCCTGGTTGGAATGAAATCGATTGCCGAATAACTGATTTCGGCATTGGCGGAAAAGATGACCGACAAACGGGCCACGCAGGCACTCCTGGATTTACTAGTCCTGAACAGCTGATTGGAAATGGAATTCCAAAAAGCGATAACTATTCGCTTGGCAAGCTAATGGTCATGATATTCACTGAATGGAGTACGGCTTGGAATTTACTGTTTCAACCAATAAGTGATCTTGATAGATCCAATCTTGATTTTGCAAGAGAAAGATACACACTTTTTGACATTATTCGACGATTATTAAATGTACGATTCTTAGCTTGTAAAATCGTACGATAATTTTTATCTTCAGATTGACCCAGATCATAGGTTGGAATTGCAAGAGGTCGAGAGAATTATGGGACAAGAATGTAACAAAAATGATATTTGCTCTGTACCACCGTTCAATATGGTGGTATCAACGAATTACGCAATTGTTGGTGATCATACACAAAACTCAGTTTTTGTTCAGAAAGAAATAGAAGAATTTACGACAGAATTTACAACAAGAAAGAATTTGACTAGAACAGGATGTGGATTGATCACTAACCGAGTTCATAATCAGCGTCGGACAAATTTATGCACTTCTTATGGTGGAACTACAACCCTCAGAGGAGCGGCCAAACGATTTCTGGTTACTCACCTAAATCCCCTGCAGCATATATCGCAGGATCTTGAAGCTGTGCAAGGAGAGTTCACTTTTAATAAAATGCTGACCTTGGTGACCGGATGTGTTTCACCAAGAAGTCTGGATGGATTAGTGGTAAATTCGCATAATGACCCAAAATGTTTAAACGCTCAGCTTCAGATTAGGGTGGCTACGCTATCTATTCAATATTTCAATATTATTAATTGCCTGCGCCATATTCTATAAACATATCGACCCATGGCCACGAAAGCGGCTATTTTATGGTCACCCTACTGCAGACCCTTACAAATGTGAATTTCCGTTTGGTTTGTAAAACAGCCCTGGAAGATGAAGGATGGAGAAGGATTTTACCAATTTTGCGATTATTTGAAAAATACAATTTAAATCCTAATCAAATTGAACTTGAATCGAGTCAAGTTTATCACCCTCTAGTGCGGGGAAATTCCTCCTCCTTGACATTTACTGACGCCATCCAACAAAATATGGTCATTTTTACAATGGTATTTTGCAATACGATGACGCCTGGTGGCGACAATTCTCCACATGCTGTTACAATTTACAAAAAGGATCAGAATGATTTTGTGATTAAAAATAGTTACTTTAACAAAAAGGAAATTCCAATAGATTCAAGGGTCCCAGTTTATTCCTCATTTATGAATGATACAGTTGCATTTCGTCAATATATTCTACTTAACTATCCAACATTTTCGGATGATAATTGTATCCTTTTTGATTATGGATTTGCTCTCCGATTCAAAGACAAGGTGCCATAAGAATACATATCGTAAATGCTAATGTACATCACAATCTGTAAATTATTTCTTATTTTAACCATACTCGACCACCAACTTTAAAGCAGTCACAAATTACGACGTTTTTTTTAAAAAAATAAATAAAATATTAGTTCGCTTAAAATAGCAATGTTAGAATAAAAAAGCATTAAAAATTCAAATAATGCTTGAAAATTATGAAATGTTTTGAGATCATTTCTTCTGCTCGGTACTTTTGTTAAAAATACTATCGTAACGATCTGGTGGTAGGCACTGTAGTAATAATTAGAACGTTGGGTCAGCGATGTTGATGTTATAAAAAATAGAGTGCTGCCAAAGTTCGGCAGCCCAACTATACTCTTTAGTAAAAATAATATGGCGCACCCATAAAGTATAACATATAGAACCTTAGAGACACAAACAGATATTATAATTATCTGGAATATTATCAGTAACATGTATTTTTTGTCGGACACCGGAGGAGTGCCAAATGAAAGATTGAACCTATAGTCAGGAAATATCCAGTCAGTTTCGACTATATCTTGTGTGATTTTTCTTCATTTCAGCATTATCGTTTCACCTAAAAATATACAGTCGAGACCCATAAATCCTTACAAAAAAATGTCCAAAAAACCGTAACAATTTAAAATTTATTTTTTTAAATCACCTATAGGTGTAGGTGATTTTTTGGAAAATCATCAAAAATCACCAAAAAAGCGTAACGATTTAAAATTTCGAAACTATTTATTGGTCTCGACTGTAAACACTTTTATATCATCCCAATAGCGCGAATAATGAAAGATGTCTGACCAAAATTTTTAGTTTTGAAAAAAAAAGATATTTTGACAAAAAATTTAATTAAAAAATGTAATGGTCAAAATGTCGATTTGTTCCCAAAGATTTTGCGGCTAAATATGGAACGATGATGTGGGCACACTAATCATTTGCATTCTAAAATCTTTACGTGGGCCGGAAAAATAAATAATTTACTATTATGAAAACATTTCATGTTGTATGCTGTGAATATTTACTGCGCCGACTTAACTTGGGCCTCATTTAATACAAACAAATATAAATGTAATATTAATGTACCAATAAACGTAGTGAAAGTGTCTTATGTGTAGGGAGTACCGTTAAATTTTTTTGCCAAATTAACTTATTTTTTGACTTATTTTAAATAAGAACTTTTAGTCGGACAACTAAATCGAAAAATGCTTTTCAAACTTACTCGGTCCGGATGATGTCCAAAATGGTTTAACAGTAACGCCTATATTTTCCTTATTTTTACTTAAAATGGTCCCGTCCATCGCGCGGTGCAAAAAGCTTTTCCTTTGCGACATTGTTTTGCCAGAAAATTGAATCCATCATTTCCAATTGTTCGGTCATGCTACTTTTTGTCAAAAATTTGTCGAACTTTTTTCAACAATATGGACAAAAATAAGATGGCATTTTAAGCACGGCCTTTGGTACGTTCCTAGGCGCAAGATAGCCTTAGACGGCACCCCCTAATTATGTGTTACATAAATATTTTTATAACCTATATTTTTTTTGTACAAAACAAAAGTCCAACCGTGATTGGCTGGCGTAATAAATCATCATCACAGTTTTTTAATAGGCGACTTTAAATTCTCTTTTCGCATTTCCGCCACGACATAATATAAACAAGATTAGGAAGCCAATATATACCACAAGCAGTTACAGAAATGAAGCACTATTGAAAAAATAGTTTCGATTAAATTTTGTTTTTAATCAGGCGTTCGAGCAGAGTTGTTTGTGACCCGGAGTGGGTGATCAAATTAGAAAATATATTTCGGGCTACATATACCGGTTTTATTCTCAGTCTGTGGCTCAGCCGGATTATCCAACCAAGGCCCGTATGGAACTTTCGGGGTAAACTGATTATCCTAGCAAGCACATCCCCTGAGAGCTGGTTTTGAAGCACACCCAAATATTTAAATTGGCTCAAACTTGGCCAGTAGGTCTCCTATGTCCTAAGCTTAATTTTTCTGTCAAATTTTGAGAAATACAAACTCTGGCGGGACGATGTGAGATTTCACGCAAACTCTCCAGGGAGGCGATTTCTCTTACAAAAGACCTGTATGTGATTTCAAAAAAAATCCGGTATTGGTTATTGGTATCCCACTCCTTTTCACTAGACAACTCTAGTTTAGAGTTATGTTTTTGTTCTTAGCCGTAAGTAATACTATATTTTTCGTAGCTTATGATTTTGTTCAATAGGGTGCTTTTGCCGTCTGCATTGGTGGGACCCACTCAAGCGAAAAGTTGTCTGATTATTTTGGTCTCCAGGATTCTGAGTCTATCGATTATGATTATAGCAGTTCTTCTGAGAATGAATTTATTCGGATAATAGGTGGAACAGAGCCAGAACCGCATACATTTCCGTCTACGGTCCTGATGAAGCTGAAATTGCGCACACAACCAGCGTGCAGAAATCAGAAATGTGCCGCTTGTGGAGCTGTTATGTTAAACTCGGAATGGATTTTATCTGCAGCCCATTGCTGCACTAAATCACGCCGACGGACACCACGCCCCCTCAGCGAAATCTCATTTCAAATTGCGGCTCACTTTGATGAATCTTGCGAACGTTCACGAAAGAGGTCAAAATTATCATACACGTCTGATTATGATACCATTTTAGAACAACACCCAAAGTTTTAGACAATCCCAACGTATTTCGGGTAAAGACTCTTTCGACCAAATATTTTCGACCAGAGCTTTGCGGGTCTTCGGCTTTTTGGATTTAAGCGTCAGTAAGTGATCGACCTTAGGCCGAAGTCGGCCGTATCCGCCAAATTTGACAAAAATTAGTCACCAAAACGGAAACTCTCATGTTATATCCGAGTATATCATATTTTGACGAAAATTTTTGTACAAAACTCTATTCAATCGTTTTAAAAATATTTGACCTTATTATAAGCTTACTGCAATGATAACTATAAAAATGGTTCATTCCGCCATGTTATCGGCGAAACTGTAACAGCAAAAGAAGTTATAATTCACCCATGGTACAAGAAGCGAGCATCTGCAATTTATAACAGTGTTCCATATCATAATTATGCATATGACGCCTGTCTTATACGAACTGATCCGATTCAATTTAATCGCCTTGGAGCCAAAATAGATCGCGCCACCCTAACCTTACACGAACCAACTCCTGCTGTTGGACTTGCGGGCGAAAAAGTATCAAAAGAGTTTTGCACCGTAGCCGGCTGGGGTGTCACTGAAAATGGAGCAAAATCCCCAGTGATCAGGTCGGCTGATGTCCGAGTGACAACAACTGATTTTTGCAGAGATTTAGAGTCAAAGGATCGAGTTTTCACACAATTTCACGAGGCGTATTCTTTTTGTGCCGGTGGTGGTGGAAATGACACTTGCACTGGGGATTCTGGTGGACCACTCTTCTGTTCGATCGGACAGAAAGATGTATTAATGGGAATTACTTCCCAAGGACCTAGACGATGTGGTAAATTGCCTGGAATATATACCAAGGTCTCGGCTTTGATTCCCTGGATAAAGAATCATACATCAGGTACTAAAATCGATCTCATGTGTAAATCCTTTTGTAACATCTTAGATCTTGATATGGTATCGAGAAAGACGAATTCCATTCCATCAAACTGCCCCGATGAATCAAACATACGTTATAATACGGACGTCAAAAGTAAGTTAAGTACACAAATGGAGCGTTGCGCCGATCTTAAGGTTACCCAAATGGAGGATTAATGCATATTGAATGGTTACCGCGTATTTAGTGGTTAACGAACTGGAGGGTTAACTATTAGACTTGTATAGTATATATATATAGTATGTAGTATATAGTATACTATTAGACTTGTATAGTATATACTATATACCATTTATTATTCCATTCTATACCGTTGATATAGTTTTTAACGTCTAGGCACTATACGGTATTATATTTATTTTTCGGGTAAATAATATGAATCCTAACCATACCTGATCGGTAATCCTAACCCCTGGGTAAACTTTGTTGTTCGCAGAACGTAGACATAATGAATAGAGAACCTACGCCGGTGAAAAAATATTTTTAAATGTGAACGTTGTATCATACACGTTGTATCATACAACGTATCATACAACTTGTATGTATGTCTGAAATTTATTTTTAAATTTTTATTATGAGATTACAGAAAAATTTAAACAATTTCGTACTTTTTTATAATATATTCTGGAATTAACAACAACAACGACTACCACAACAACTACAACAAACACCACGACAAAAACAACTACAAGTACACGACTAGGTAAGCTCAGTGTTCCGAATGGCATAGAATATGACACGGAATCCGCGGATTCCACGGATTATGACATGTCAATGGCGTGGCGTGGATTCGATTTCAATTTTCGCGGAATCCGCGGATTCCGTGTCATCGGTGGCGTCCGCGGATTCCGTGGATTCCACGGAATCCGTGTCGTTGTTGGCGTCCGTGGATTCCGCGGAATCCGCGTTATGCCACTTATGAGACGTAATTTTATAAAAAATGGGAAAAAAATTGAATTTTTTTTTGAAATAATTTTATATTTTTTTTTAGATTTTTAGATTTTTGTTTGAAACATTTTGTAAAAATAATAGAAGTAAATATTTAGGCTCCGGAATACTGTTTATCCTACAGTACGGTATGATTAGGGTGTATACAGCTTTTATGCTTTTTTAAGCTAGGAGGCTGCAATTTGGCCCACAAGCGTATTTTTACCCAATTAGATCAAAAATGTGATTTAAAAAAATCAAAAATTTCGATTTTGTTACGAAATCGTAATTTTTTCGTTTTTTTTCGTAAAAGGGTCATAACTTTCTGCGACATGTGTTATTTCTAATAATGTACAGGTCATCAGAAAGAGCAAATCTTGAGACTAACTTTTTTAACCATCGAAAATATTTGTTGAAGGTGGCTGTCCACCGGTTGACCGGTGGGCACACCCCTTGAGGCATAGTTTTACTAGTTGCTGCGTCCCTTGTCATCCAAAATGCTTGAAACTTTGCCTGCATGCTAATTAAGATCTAAGGATCATCCTGTATGCAATCATCATTTTTGGAAAATTCCACTTCTGGCCCCTTTTACGGCCTCCGGGGCCAGAAAAAAGGCCAGAATGCTTAAAATAAACCAAAACTCATTAAAATAGGACCATACAGGCAGTTTTAGATAAAGAATCGAATGAACCTATTTTCAAGACCACCCGATGTCACCCAAATTTTCAAGATAGGTCAAATGACCTACCAAATTGAAGGAAATTACACGGGAAATTAGGACTAAACGGTTACCAAGGGCCAGTACAACAGGATCAAACTAGCCCGAAGGTCCACTAAGTTGG
>Ga0208946_1000281_pt1 | contig 10793 bp, 10 predicted proteins | sample AOAMet2_C49A8_80_2_FD_188075 | JGI IMG/M metagenome (GOLD analysis project Ga0208946, IMG submission 188075) | Ammonia-oxidizing marine microbial communities from Monterey Bay, California, USA - C0912_C49A8_80 (SPAdes) | ecosystem: Environmental > Aquatic > Marine > Intertidal zone | place...
AAACATTAAATTTCCTAGCATAAACCCTAAAGGCCTTTGCGAATTCATCGCAATTTGATAATTTGTAATAGTCATCGTCAAAGACAACCAAGCTATCTTTTTTTATAGAGTTGAAAAACACGGCGTCCGGTAGCTCATTATGAAAACTTACTTCTAAATTTTCAAAATCACGATCCCAACTAACAGGAGGAAACTCAAGTTCGTTAGGGTAGAAATAATATATACAGCTAAAATGATCCAAATTAGAAATACGCTCAGACAAAATTAATTTTTTAACAAACGTAGTTTTGCCAACACCCGTCGATCCCGTAATTATGCAGGTAAACGGGTGCATAAAATTGTTTTCTGAAATCACATCGGCCGGAATTCGTCGCATTTTTTACGTTGAATCGTTGACAGAAGCTTGATTGTAGAACTTGAGAATTTGATTGATCAGATGCACTTTTTTTGCATCAACCTCTTCCGCGTCTAATTATATATTTTAGAATTCATAAATGAAAAATCAAATTTTTTACCAGTAAATCCAACACGTTTACGCAACGGCTCACGCGATCTCTCGTTTTTCTCTTCAAACTCCGCCTTGGTGTATTGTTTGATCACTTTATATGTATTTCCCTTTTCTTTATCCGCCTCGTCCTCTAATTCGAAATAACACTTCCGGTTTAGCAAAAGCGCTACAGTATCCGGTGTTTCTACCAATTTAACACCAACAAGTTTTTCAGCGTCTATTTTACCGTATTTTGGTTTTTGGAAAATCAAATTGTCAGGGCTTTTTTCGTCTACTTTAATTGAACAGTAAACGAGATTTCTCGATTTTCCAAAATAATACGAAAAATGGTTAAGTTCGCCAGATACAAACATCACGGTCAAAAAAATGTATTTGAGCAAGACAAAAACAAAAAAACGAAATACAAATTCAAATTTAGTTAAACATTAACTACACACCATTTGAGTATATTTGCCAATTTGAGTAAACAACAATATTTTCGGTCTAGTAAGTTTATTTTAAAAAAATACAAAAAAAATATCCAAAAAATAAATATCGTAAATCAGACCGCGATCCACAAAAATGGTACTAATCGCAGTCGATCAACAATTGTGGCAGGTTCCGAACATAATTCATTTTTACAGGCATACAGCATTAAAATAATAAATCAATCTACGATCCATAAAATGGTGTTAATCGCAGAAATATATTAGTGGCAGTTTCCGTAATAAATGTCAGCTAGCAAATATATTTTTCAATATGCGAAAAATGTAATAGAAACAATTAGAAAAGGGAGTGTAGGCTGATTTGACTGGCGCTCGATTCGGTTGATTCTGGTCGGTCCAAAAGTCGATCTAAGTCATTGACCAGGTTCTCAATAACCTCTACGCGTTGTTCGATTTTTGGAAGTCCTGGGAGAACGTTTTGACGCTGACGTTGGGCGGCAACTCGACGGTGACGATTTTCACGTGCACGCTTTCTAATCAAGGACCAATTAAGTTCAATCTCGGAGTCAACGCTATCATACTGGCGATAATCCTAAATATATAATGAAATAAAAAGAAAACACTTAAATAAATTTTCACTTACCCATTGTGGTGTGTTATCAGAATCTAGACTTGGTGTAGGTGGAGTCCAGGGATAATTAACCTAAAAATATGTTTTTTTGAACAATTGTGGAAATAAATTTGAATAATAATAAATAATTACGCAAATCGTTTAAAAAAAACCGTAACTATTTTAAAAAAATAGTAACAATTTAAAATCATGGGACAGAAAAACCAAATTAAAAATACCTCGACTGACGACCATCGGTTAATAGAAGATTCCAAATCGTTATCAGATTGTGGTCGGCTTGGGGGCGTGCTATTTGGTCGCACGCTGTTCGAGGACGAGCTATTAACCGAAGCATTTTGTGATCCACTCGGTGAATCAGGTGATCCACCGTCATTTGATTTTCGCCGACAAATTCCAAAAATCCGGTTCAATTGATCTCGAATTGCACGTAGGGCTCGTGATACCTTGACACATTTTATGTTTTTGCATTTTAATACCAAATTATAAACAATAATCAAAATAATAAAGGAACAAAATGAGCTTACCATTTTACTTTTTAACTCTAAGGCTGTTGTCAATCCAATCAGAACCAATAACGGCAATACTGTTGCTAGGGTAATCACGATTTCAATAGAAACCCCATCGTCGATATCGCCCGATTTTCTTTCCCAGGAACAAAACTCCCACTCCCGTTCATCACATACACAAGCATAATCGTTTCCGTAACCATAACCTTCGTTATTTGATGGCACTTCAGAAACTTCATAAGCTTCATAATTACAAAATGAACTCGGGAAATACATTGGTATATTGACTTTGGCGCGTTTTTGTGAGTGAGTACATAAACCTAAAATTCAAACCCCCAACTAGGCAACCACTGGGTGATGTAGTACCGACGAGTCAGTACTCCGTAGCGCACCGCATTTTTATATCGCCGACAGTCGAATTTCACAAGCCAAAAAAAGAAAAAAAAAATCGATTTTCTATTTTAAATAGCGCGATGATTCATTCAAAATTACTACGCAATGACTCACCGAAGGAATTTTTTAGGGTGCCCCAGCTTGAAGATTATGAAGATGAACCGGAAATCCCTACTATTCCTTTACATTTAGGTCATACCCGGGAACAATTCACTTGGGTTGATTTTGATAGCGTTCCGCGACTTTCTCACACAAATATCCAGAACGAACCACAATGCTATCATAATCTTTTAGGGGTCATTTTTTATTACGAAAACCCATCCGACCCGTCCTGTAGAAACCCTGGAGGGGCTCTGGAATACAAACAGAAATTTACATGCCTCCAACCCGGAAAATCAAAACCCGCAAAATTTAACGTAATTGTAAAGTCCTACAACTTGAAAGATATGCCGATCCCTCAGGGGCGCGGACAGATTGTTTACTTCCGCAACTGCTACCGTATTAATAAAAATACATTTATTATTGGTGCCAAATTTACGGAATGGCGGGTGATCAAGTTTGTTAACGAACTCAAGGCAAAAGAAAACAAATATTACACCCTCCCAAGCGGAGCGCTGTACGGGGACCAAGGTGAAGCTGGATCGTACATAGGTATTTATTAAATTTCTGATCTGAATTTACTGTTTTCGTAAATCTTATAATTAGGTATCAATATCAAATGCTACCAAAAACATTTGTCAATGTTACACGTCACCATGACATTTGATCATGACATCAATTTTGATCAAATATTTAGACTAGCAAGACACACACGCGGTAAGTTTTTTTACTACTCAAAAAAATGGAATTGTTAAACGCACTGCTTGGAATAGTAAAACTTATTTTGACTATAATCTGGACCGAAATGTCGAATAAAAAATCTGAATTTTCGGAAGAGATCTGGAAGGAAAACACGGTAGATGATTTACGGCTATCGGTCCAGAAACTAACAGAAGAATTAAAATTATTACAATCTGATTCAGTGCTCAAAATAAGCGAAATCAACAAACGCTTAAACGATGAAAATACAGCATTTTATAATGAAAGAGCTAAATCAAGTTTGAACGATCAAGATGAATCAGCCTCGGAAAACGGATCGATTGGGAAATTTCCGTCTTTCAATGATGGGCGTCGCGACAGACGTTATCGTGTTTATCAGAGCGGAACGAGCAAGACAACGAGAATCTCACCACGAAGACTAAATTTCGACGACTAATTTTAACCTGCATTTTTAGTTATTTTTAGTTATTTCCTGATTCACGTAGTTATTTTTTGCGATAGAAATAAATTTTATTGATTAAATTTTCTTTGTTGCTTTATTTGAGCGCCAAACACAACTGAAAAATATCAAAAAAAATCAAACAGGGGTTGAATAAGTACAGGTCCCAAAAAGTTTTGTTGTTTGTCCACAATTGTTAACACGTGTAGGCTTTGTTGGTGTAACATCCATCTGTGTTGGTATGACAGGAACTTGCGGTGTAGTAAATGCTGGTTTGGATGTTTGGTTTTTTATAACAATAATTTTCCGAATTTCAATAATTTGTTTTCGAACTTCTGTTAATTGCACAATTTGTATGACATGAAAAAAGCTTACCAAAATTGCAATCGAAATCATCGCAAAGAATGTTGCTGCAATGGTGGTATAACCTATATATATATATATATATTTTATAAGCTTATAATTATATCTTTATACACTTACCATAGGTCAAAGTAGTTTGCCCAAAGTTAATTATCTCGCTAATATTGATGCTCGGATAATCGAAGGAAATATCATAATCATATACATCACATATCGCATCGTTTCCCATGACCACGGTACTCATAAAAAATAAAATCATTTTCTGCATCATAAACATTTTTATAACTTAACAAAATATAATTTAATATTTCTATTGGTCGACTTTTCTTGGCGGGAAAATTGAATGTATCGAAAATTAAACGTTAAACTTGAATAAATAACCTTGACAGTTGACAAATAAACGCAAGGAAAATAATCGTTTTTTAACTTGACAGGTACACAAATACTGTGTATTTATATTTGGTTTTAAGGTATATCATAAAGGGTTAATTGTTAACCAAAGTAAATAGGGGGCCACTTTTTCTACCATTTTCAACATTTATTCGCACTGATCAGACGCATATGTTTTTTAAATTATTTTATGTGGACTTTTTCTGCTATTTTATGAAAATATGGCAGGCAAATCTTCATCAAAATATAAAAATACTCGACAGCTTCTGATATTATTTTATATAGTTTATCATATACAGACGGGAAATTTTATATAAAATATTACAATTATTGTTTCTTGGAAAATTCAGATTCAAAGAGTTTATATTTTTAAATACAGCGAAAAAACGAGAAACAGTAATTTTAACACCTTTATCGAATTCTCCGTAAAAAAATATGTATAAAAATGTATTTGATGATAAAAAAAGTCTGAAAGTGTTTTTTTCTGAAATTATTCGGAACATTATCTTAAACTGTTATGTTTAACACACTAAAATATCTAAACAAATATTGTTTGATATTGTCCATCTAAACATATGTAAACATAGGGTTAGGGTTAGTATAACGGCTGTCATTTTTGACATGTCCTTGACATGTTCTTGACACTAAGTAAATATAATTTGGCGGTTTTTTGGTTTGATCTGGCGCCCTCTAGTGTTTATTTTTGACCCCACCGCCGCTAGCTTAATATACTACTAATTTCTGTCTACAATAGCAAAATGAACAGCAATATCTAAAGGACGTTATTTTCCTCATATACAATTGTATTTAATATTGTAGATGCAAAATAGAAGTTTGTGGTTAAGGGACTTCCTTAACATGAATGTGGTAAAAAATTGACCATACGGAGCAAAAAAAGGGTTTATATAAGGCGAATATTGGTCTGAGAGTCTCAGCTTAGATTAAATTATGTCAAAATGAACTTTTATTTTATAACATTATTTTCGATCACATTTAGTTTTCAATATATCGATCCACACAGTCAACTTTGGAATGATGAAACAGCTGACTACAGAAGATGTCGTTTTTTAGTTCATCCGAAATGCACTTCACGATAGCGGCCAGGGGTTAAATGTTTTTCCTATACTTTTTAGATCATCATGAAGCCCATGGCATTCTTCACTTTTTCAAAAAAAAAATGTCCAGGGAATTTAATTGAACGGCTTTCTTGGGGTTGATTTTAATTAAAATTTCTATTGCACTTCAGTTAAATGATTTTTTGGTGCCACCTGTTATAATAAGCGAAAAAGACCGAAAATTAATATATGTGAACTTTGATGGCGTTATTTTTTAAATATCTTTTCGGAAAAGTGATTCAGATTTAAAGAATTTCATGGGCTTCATGATGATCTAAAAATTATATGAAAAACATTTAACCCCTGGCCGCTATCGTGAACTGCATTTCGGACGCACTAAAAAAACGACGTCAGAAGCTATCCGATTGGAAGTCCAATGACTGGAATTTTTACGTATTTGAAGAAACCAACAGACGAAGAAATGTATGATACGCATGGGAAAACATATGGACCCATATCATTATACGCACGCAGTTATAATGCTGAAAATGTAGACAATCCTGAAAATACCGAAACAACTGATAATTACAGAACCTATTCATTAAATCCGTTTACTGGAATTTTTACATTTTTCAGGAAACCAATTAAAACAGAAATAGATGATTTTCATGGCAAAAATCCACCCATATCATTATACGGAAGAAGCAAATTTACTATGAATAAATTGGCTAAATTTTTCAACCCATTTGAGAAATTTGAATTCTATTACTGACTGTATATTATTGATTGGACAATGTACAATGTACATTATAAATTATAATTTATAATCATTTATACATTATTACTGCATACAGATTGACTTAACCATTTATAATATTTCTCGTTTATACTACGATGTTCTGCCAAAAAGGCTGAATTCAGACATATTCAGCGCGCAAAAACGAAATGAACCTGCTAAAAAGGACATCTAATTTTTGACATAATTGTGGCCCAACATTTAACGCATGTACGGTCACATTTATATATATATATAAAGCCGGTAGTTGAGGCCGGTTGAATTAATTTAAGATGAACCTCTATTTTGTAACATTATTTTCTTTGACTTTTGGATTTTTCAATAATGCAAGGCTGCCTAGCATTGGTAACTTTTATCGAGTAAATCCGATTGCAGCCGGTCATTTCTTCAATCCAATGAATGGAATGTTTGAAACTAATGACGCCGTTTTTTAGGACGACGGGGACTTCTTTGCAGGTTAGCGGAATTTTATAGGTCGGTAAAAAAATAATTTTTGATTTAATTTGTTACATCATTCGATTGCTACATCCCTAAAAAATGGCGTCAATGTCTATAACAAACCAGTGAATGAACAATTATGGGGCCAGCATGGACACTATTTTGGACCCAGGGTTCCCAATTTCATGGACCGGCATATCAATATATTTATTGGAGTTCCGCGGACATAAAAATTTAGGCCCTTGGACAACCCTGTTTGGACCCATATCATTATATGCAAGAAGCCAAATGGAACAATGATTATTAGAAATCCTGATTTTCAATACATGCTAGCCAGAAATAGGCATATCCCTAAAACGTAGAATACGAAAAACTACGATTTTGTGCTCGCGTATATACTATTCATGTCATTTTCGGATCCAAAACTCCAGGGCCTATAGACTAGGGCTATAGTCTAGGTCTATGGAGGTTCATGAACTCTGGATTCTAAATTATTTAAAAAAAAAACGACATTACTATGCCTAAAGTAAACAACTATTCTTCTACGTTCTAGTAATAAAGTCACTATACAAATTTTAGGTAACATATTAAATAGAGCAGTTCTATACAGTTCTATAGTCCTATAGTCCCATAGTCCCATAGCATGAAATATGCATGACTGTTGGAAATATAAATCGTATAATTTTTTCGATTAAGCCATAAGAAGTACCGAAATTCCGACATGAACATATATTTTATAACATTATTCACATTTGGATATGCGTTAGGATTTTTCAGTCTTGACAGGTTGACCCACCCTGCCAACCGGAAAAATCATCAACCAATGTTAAGCTGGGTACCAAACCATAAAGCGCGGCCCAAGAAATCGTTGATGAACTTACTGAACGCACCGCGGTACTCAACGCATCAACAAAAATGGTAGAATGTTGATCAAATTCAACACAATATCCAACAGTTTTATTTGTTCCTAAACGTTATCGCACCATTTTAAGGCTCCCAACTTCCTCGCACCATGACCCCATGCATGACCACAAAGTATAACACTGTTTGTTTAAATAGTGTTACACTTTGGGAAGTGTTGCACTTTGAGAAAGTGTTACACTTTGGGAAAATGTACAGGGGGTAGTATTTTTGGACCTATACGGTATTCCCAAATTTTAGACCATTTTATTTTTTGCAGTATTTTACAACCTTACCAATTATTATGATCCGAAAAAAGTGTTAAACTTTGGTAAAGTGTTATACTTTGGGGTCACATATTGTAATTTGTGTCACTTTAAAAAAGAACCATCAAAATTGTACCTTTATACCTGAGACAAGTTACATTATCGCACCATACTAAACGTTAGCGCACCATTTTTGTTAGTTGTGAGATAATGGTAGTGTGATACGCAATCTGTAAAAGATGTTTCCAAAAAATGTTCACAAAATATCTATAAAATAACGTTCTATTTTTATGCTTTTAACTAAAATTTAGTTTCTAAAAATTTACGCTCACTTAAAAAGCATGCTAATTCTATTTTTAATCCACCAGCATGCGCTCGAATTGCTCCTAATAGTTATCGCACCAACCAAAAGTGGCGCGATAACTATTAAAGTCCTGTATAAATTATTCACGATCAGACGCCAATACAAATATTTGTATAATTAAATTTTAAGCTTGACCGTCAAGAAATATCAAAGCCACGTCCGGAAGGTGTCCATAGAAAAAATAAACATAAGCAACTAAGTTGCTGCAACTTTGATATTATATTCATGACCGTCGCAAATATAAATCGTTAAAATTATACAACTGGAGCTAAATTCAAAAATGAACTTCTACTTTTTAACATTATTTTTATTTGCCTTTGGATTCAACATCAACCAAATGCTGAAATCGGTCAACCCTCGGGACCTCTCAAATCTCATGAGACCTCGTAATGAGGTTTCATATGGTAATAATGGGAATGGCAATAAGTTATGGCTAAAAACTCGATATTTTTTACAAAACTTTCTCAACCCATTTGACTGAAAACGAACATAGTTACTATAATCAAACATAATTCCATTGTCAACTTTTAGTACAGGACACGTAATTGCTAAAGCCAGGACTTCCTGACTATACCAAAGGGTGTATTGGGTCTATTAGTTATATTTAAATTTTTTGAAACACTCAATTTAAAAAAATCCGGACAAATGACTTTATTCGATTTTTTCAAAATTTTGTGACATTTTGGAGCTGACCCCATACACTCTACCCTACCATTTTAAATATATTTATAATATAAATCATACACTCTACCCTACCATTTTAAATATATTTATAATATAAATCACAGTAAATTTGCCCCAAAAATCAATGCTCTACCTTCTGCAAGTCCCTTTATTACGCGTATTCCCCGTAGTATTTTGCTGTATTTTGCAAACCAACATTTCCCCAACTAAATGTACTACCTACTGTATACCATATTTTATTCCCTGTTTCACAATCTGGACGAAATATGTCCCAACCGCTAAATTTTGGTCAAGTATTTACTTCAGTAGAAATTGTACTGTAGAATATTTTGGCAATATGGAACGTGATTTTAGTGTACAGCATAATGTGCTAACCTAATGTGCTAAAATATTCATAGCTTTTTAACGTATATAAAATCGAAAGAGCGTTGTTTAATATCATTTAATTCGGTCAAAATGAATTTATATTTTATAACACTATTTGCAGTAGCCTTTGGCCTTCCAAAATTTGGAAATTCCATTTGGAATCCAAATCTTGACGGAAAGGAGGTTTTCAATAATATTTTTCAAGACCGCGAACCAAACGATAACGACTGGACAATGAAAAAGGAAACCTGGAAAAATCGCGTGTTCAAATATCTGAACCCATTTTATAAAGAAAAGGGAGTGTTTTAAAAAATAACATTGTCAAAAGTCCACTAAAAATGCTTCAGTAAACATTTGTATGCCCAAAAATAATAAACTATACTATGCGTTAAACATTTATCTAGACATTTATGCCGCTGTTTTTTAGGTGAGACAGTCCTTATATGAGATGTGCTCAAGCAAGATGTGCTTCAATATTTGAGAAATTTTTTTCATTTTTTACCTAAAAATCTCGAAATCAACGTTTTTTATTAGAACTAGTTGTAATTATTAATAACCGTAATTACTTATTAAGTGTCGTAGTTATCTGTTAGCGAACTGAGGGTTAAAACCCTGCAACGGGTGTGAGTAAAAAATCCCACGACGTTAGTGGCAGCAAAAAAGCTTCTGATGTTAAACCAAGCGACGTTAAAGAATGGTATTAGACAAGGATGATATTTCGGTTTAATAATTTAGAGACTTACCCGAGATCCATAAGGGCAGAATCCAAATGAATGAAAAGTAATGCAGAGTTCGGTCTTGTATTTGTTATGTCTCGGTCGAATCAGTGGTCGAAGTTCTTGCTCGCCGTGTGCAAATAAGCATCGGTCGGCGTAGCGGCACGTGCCAAACTGCCACGATCGACACAACTCCGTTTTGTAGAGCACATTCATTTGCGCGTTGGCGACCTGTGCAGCATTTGCAACTTGTGCAGCGTTCAGGTGGTACATTGGTGTTAATCCTGAGACGCCGTTTTTATAGGACGGACCCACTTTGTCCCACAAATTTGGGAATATGGTATTTTTTCGGCAAGGCAAACTTATATTCACTTTATAGCCCAGGAAACCAGCATTAGCAGAAAATTACTTATTTTTTAATTTTTTCATAAAGAGGTCAAAGTTCGATATATTAGGATTCTTTAATAATTACAACTAATTGCAATAAAAATACAACTTTTGCGTTTCGATTTAGACCTTCTTAGATGAATAATTTTCTGATAATTCTGATTTCCTAGGTTACAAAGTGAATATAAGTTTCCTGTCAGAAAAAGTATCATATTCTCACATTTGTGGTACAAAAGTCGGTCCATCCTAAAAAACGGCGTCTGAGCTGGCGGGAACAAACATAATTGCGCCTTGATTCACCATTTGAAATAATGTATTCGCTTGAATTTGCTCTTGACATTCGTCAT
>Ga0208946_1000282_pt1 | contig 10787 bp, 7 predicted proteins | sample AOAMet2_C49A8_80_2_FD_188075 | JGI IMG/M metagenome (GOLD analysis project Ga0208946, IMG submission 188075) | Ammonia-oxidizing marine microbial communities from Monterey Bay, California, USA - C0912_C49A8_80 (SPAdes) | ecosystem: Environmental > Aquatic > Marine > Intertidal zone | place...
TTCTCTAGCCTATTTTAAAGAGAAATTTCTCTAGCCTATTTTAAAGAGAAATTTCTATAGCCTATTTTAAAGAGAAATTTCTCTAGCCTATTTTAAAGGGAAATTTCTCTAGCCTATTTCAATGAGAAATTTCTCTAGCCTATTTTAAAGAGAAATTTCTCTGGCCTATTTTAAAGAGAAATTTCTGTAGCCTATTTTAAAGAGAAATTTCTCTAGCCTATTTTAAAGGGAAATTTCTCTAGCCTATTTTAAAAAGAAATTTCTCTAGCCTATTTTAAAGGGAAATTTATCTAGCCTATTTTAAAGAGAGATTTCTCTAGCCTATTTCTATAAGGAAATTCTATAGTCGAAAAGAAAATATATATAAGAAAATTCTATAGTCGAAATTAAAGGGGGAAATTCTATAGTCGAAATTAAAGTGGGAAATTCTATAGTCGAAATTAAAGGGGGAAATTCTATAGTCGAAATTAAACGGGCGATTTCGAGCCGATATGCGCTTCCATATATTCCTTATAAAAGTGACTTGGTTCATACGCAACGGTATCGGAGCCCTACGCCAATATGTAACTTGATGTATTATAATATATACGGATGTATTTTTCTATGTGTTCTAATAACACGCCTTTTTTACTGATGAAATGTTAGATTAGTTTCTAGTTTACTGTAGCCTTTTTGGGGCGTTGGTTCGAATCCCATGTCAGTATTTTACCTAACATTCCGAGGATGGCGCTTCTCTATCATATTATAATGTCAGCACAGTACAGTGCTGGACCTCTGACTGTTACGTTTTGTGATTTTTTTTGTCAAGTTTTCGAAAAATACGGCTAAAATACTACTAAAGCCGGAAATGCTCCCTAATTGTTACGTTTTTTTTAAACTAAACCTAACAGTCCGGCACTGTATTAAAATTGGAATTACACATTGGAATTCCGAATGCGAAAAAAGATTAGTCATAGTTCCTAGAACTGAACATCCTAAAATTATGTCAATGGATTCTTCAAAATATATGTTTAAATTTAATTTCAAGAATATTTTTTTATAATACTAATTAATTTTATTAAGCCCAAATCATGGATTAAATATTGTCTTGTTGTCCGAATTTTCCCAGCTAAGTGTCCGTTTATATATTGATATGGGTATATTTTCAATTAGAAAAATACTAATATGTCATTTTTTGTTAATGCTGTGGCTAAAATCTGTATTTTTTTATATATTTCAAGAAATTAATTTTAATATATTTAATTAAGAAAAGGTTGCAAAGTGACATGAGTCGGGATTTAGATGCCATCGAGATGAAGCTCATTTTCAGTAATGAGGTTTATTTCTTAAGCTCTGGATTTAAACAATTCTAATTCGATGGAATTGAGCAAATTTATTTAATTTAATGATATCGATGGATCGATTAAGATTTTTCTTTCCTTTTCCTTCGTCGAGTGTGAGGACTCAGATTAAGCCAGCCAAAAATGACCTTTAAGATATATTGAAATCAATTTTTTCGAGACATGGGCAGTAAGCGGGTTAAAAATAAGTAGAAACCGTTTGGACTTCCAATTTATAATAATTGTTTTTAATTAATTTTCTTTGAAATATATTACAGGGCCTTATCCGTTAAGTGGCCACCTTTCCGTTTACCGGACAAACTATATTGGGAGCTTTTTAGGGCTCTATAATGTCGAATTCCTAAAACATCGAATGTTATTCCAAATTAACTCCAGTACATGACCAAAAATTAAAACAAAAAATGGAATATGGATCAATTTAGGTCAAAAATCAACTTTTTCTCGAAAATCGAAATTCTGCTTCGAAATCGAAAATTTTCGTCGAACATCGACCAGAATTTTTTATTACTTAAAACACTTTATTAATGTTCTTTTTTTAACCAGAAACTAAAACTAGTACCTTTTTCCGGAGTGTTACACTTTTTTGACCGAATGTAACACTACGGGGTTTTGAGTGTCCACTGTACTATAAAATTATGGTTTTGTTTGAATTTCATGACTAAGTAGTTCTGAAGAACTAAATATATTAGACTAATATAATATTAGCTCTGGTGAACTACAAACATATATTTCGAACGTATATTTCGAAGGAATATATGTTTATATTCAGATTAATTTCCTGGAAGTAATTAACAAAATTAATGAGTATATATTTTTTCAAAACTAAAAAAATATTAAAAAGTTTAGTATAAAAAATGTTTTTTTTCACTACGAGACATGTGTAAATTATTAAATAAACCACTGAAATAAAGAATTTGATGTAAATATTATTGAAAACATATTGGAGTTTATTATGGTACAAGTTGACTTAAAAATGTATTTTGGCCTATTAGCCATTAAAAGCTACCGCTTAAAGTAATCAATTATACCAAACAGAAATTTCAGCAAAATTAGCAACATTGGAATATCGTGGGGCGTATAAATGTATGGACCTTGAACTGTTCTATAAAAATAATCTTCTTAGAATATCGTGAACTAGTCTTAAACAACCAAACAATAGTTACTGGTGACATGGTCTTATGACATACATACTTCGTAATAATAATAATTACTATGTCAGTTTATGATTGGTACACTAAAATGTCAATAATAACTAGTTTTAACTGAATTGCTATAGAATGTCAATATTCACAAAGTCCAAGCACGAGGTTCCAAAAGACAACCTGGTCCAAATTAGAAAATATTTTTCCTAACATTTTTTCTGATCTATGCTATGAGCGGCGAATTTATTATTCAAATAAGAATATTGGTCAAATAAAAATTCGTGGAATTGACATCAGGATTGATTTTAGGCCAATTTTTTTGTCTCGTGATCGTTATATTTATTTGTACTTGGAACTATTAGACTAGCCGTGAGAAACAGTCAGAAGATCATGTTTGGATGAATAGGCATATGCCGTATAGAGCATGTTGTATCAATATGAAATAATTTTAAATGAAGAATATATGAACTACTGGAGTTACTCAGTAAAATTTGAAAACAGCCTGATTATGGGGGCCCTAAAATTTTTTGTCAAATTTTCCGGTAATGTCTAAGTGGTTGAATTATACTATAATCTGGATTCAATATACCTTGAAATTAATAACGGGGTCAAAGATGTTCAGCTTTTGGTAACCGAATAATTAATGTAGGTTCATGGTCAAAATATATTATTCTGTTCTATTCGTGCCGCCACTTTATTTAATTTATTTTCGTCTATGACTTGCGGGATGCCTCTAATGATTATTTTTACAAAGATTTGCCCTTCACATGATTATACTGCCGTCCTGGTCGAATATGAATTCTAATAATATGTGTGTAGCAAAAAAACAAAAATCCTCTGATAAATCACGCATGCTAAATTACATGCATCGATTAATTTGATTCAAGCCAGTCTTTTTGCAGTCTTTTCCCCCCTTATTTTTTATTTCGCACAATTTAAAAATGGCAAGATACTGTAACAAATGTGGTAAATTGAAGTGCGAGCTAAGATATATACGTTTGACAAGAGAAAAATTATAACCACATTTTTTTGTTAAAAAATATTTATTTTTTAGAGAAAATGTTCTCTTTCAATCGAACTCTCTGACGCTGTGTGTCGTAACGGTGTCGTAAAACGCTTTTTTATATATATGAGGTCCATCACCAATCCATTTCCATCATTTAGGCCATGAAATTGAATAATTATACAACAGGTGCTATAGCCGTTGTTGTAACGCTCTACATATGTGTTTTCACCTGGATATCATATGACATGGTATGTATATCATAATTATAGTTTTGCGTTAATAACAATAACTTTAGGATGTCGATATAACAATTTATGGAAGCAACTTAACCAAATCTTATGAAATCGATGGAAGGTATTATCTTTATTCGGATCATAAAGATAAAAGCGATCCCGTCCAATTTCTTTATCAAAAAGATTTTCGGACAGAACCGGATTCAGATACTTATGTTAATGACGAAATGTTAGATGGATGTCCGGAAGACTTAGAAGGGCCAATAACAGGGACATTCCAGCCTGGGTATGTTAAAAAAACTGACCCTATGATTCGTCCATTTCATAAAGGCAACATAGGAATGTGGATAATATTATGTTGCCAAATTCGTAAGTTTCATGGAAAAAATATTTTTTCGAAAGTACATATTATCCCTATATTAGTAATTATAACAGATGTATCTTGTTGTATAGATGAAAAAATAAATTTGGCGAAAGAGTATGGCGCATCAGCAATAGTACTCATAAATACCACGCCGACCGTGTGTCACAAGAAAGAGACATTTTCCAAACTTGAGAAAACTGTGGTGGTGGTTGAAATTAGTCCAGAGCAAGGGAAGGAACTGTTGCTAAATTATTTTGAGTACACCCAATTAATAAAGCCGAAGATTTTGTGTGAAGAATTTAATGTAACAAGCGAGTGCGACAAATTTTACGAAAACGTAAAACCTTTAATGATGCAAATTAATGGACAAACGACATCTGAGAAACAAGTGAAAATCTATTGGGTAGTTGCTTCTCCATTTTTATTATTGTTGCTCGTTCGCTTGTTATGGCTATTGTTTTGCCCCAAAAAATATTCCAAGGGCGGCTTATAATGTAATCCTAACGCATGTCATTCTGACTCCGAATTAGACCTCTCTATTAGTAAGCCAGCGATCAGATCAGAATGTATTTTTCACAAATGTGGGAAAAGTATCACACCAAGAAACGACAGCGGCAGCTCGATGACATATACGATGCATTCAAGCTCGTTGTAAATCGAATTCCGCAGTCGGATATTTCCAGCCATGTAAAAGATACGTTAATCAACGACAAATATGTTAACCCCGATTCAATTACAAGAGATCGACTTATTGGCTCTGGGTATTTTGGGTTGGTTTCGAAAGGCACAATGAAACGATTTGATAGAACCACAGGCAACGAAATAATCGAACCAGTTGCGCTAAAAAGATGCAATCAATCGAAAACATGCAATACTGTCCCCTGTGATGATAAGCGATGTTGGTCCATTGAACAAGACCTGAGAGAAGCTGGATTTTTGGTGACATTACGAAATGCTTACATTGTTGAATTGCTTGGCGTCACGTTTGACGACACATATCACCCAGTCATAATCATGCCGCTGTATCAGCGAAATCGATCTCTTGCACAGTATCTGCTTTCGGGCAACAAAATATTACTAACGCAGGTGCAGTACATTATGTTATGCCATCACAAATATTTATTTTTCTCACGTAGGCCCTGAAAATCATGTACGAAAGTGCGTATGGATTTGATTTTTTGGCGCAAAAGAAGATTTTACATCGAGATATTTCGGCTAAAAATATCTTGTTGGATGACGATTTGGTGCCCAAAATTAGTGATTTCGGTTTATCTACCTATACAGCGGAAGAATATGGTCATAATTACTACACCATGAAAAGTACAGATCGTCCACATCCAATTAGGTAGCTGTTTTTTAGTATGAGTTGACCTTTAAAACACGATATCCTCTAGGGGTTAAATTTGTACAGCATAAAATCAGTTTTTAAAAAATGAGCAAAAATGAACCTTATTAGTTTTAGCCGAATTTTCAAGACCCCCTTAAAACTATTTTTGTTCAATAATTGATAAAACTCGAATGCTCGCGGATTTTTAAATTCCTACGCTTTAGAAAATATGTCGTCGTTTGAAAAAACAATATAAGCGGCCAAAATTTAGTACAAAATTTCGTACTTTTTTTGGTCGTGTTTTCGATTTTTAAAATTTTTTGATTTTGTGTGAAAAATTTGACGTTGATTAATGTTGTACCAATTTTGCCTTTTTAACCTAAAGCCGCAAGATTTTACATAAGTTTACGTCTAAAAACGGCGTCTTTTGGACGGGGTATTTATTTTTTTTACCTGATTCCATAGGCGGCGGATTTAAATCTTTCTGAGCCGGTGGCAACATAAGTCCCGCCATCTTCAATCACGGATGCGATTGAAATCTTTTTGCCTTGAGTCGTGTAAAGATTTCGAACCGCGTATCCCGTTTTTGCCGAAATTTTCGCCGCAACATCGTCAAGAATTAAATCTAGGTTCTGGCTTCTTGGAGATTTTAGTAGAAATTTGTAGGATACGCGAGGTGCTCCATTGGCATAGACCCTAAAATGGCGGATAATTAATTATGACTTATTCCGGTGATTTCGATTTTTGACATCCATTTTTTGAACAAAAAGTCAATTTTTGAACAAAATTTACATATTTCACCAAGATTTTTAGTTATCACTAAAATCTCGATTCTTGACCAAAATCTCGATTTTTGATCAAAATCTGAATTTTTGACCAAAACTTCGAATTTTGACCAGAACTTTTGGATTTTTGACCAAAATTTTGATTTTTGTCCAAAATTTCGATTTTTGACCCAAATTTCGTTCTTTCACCAAAATTTCGATTTTTTACCAAAATTTCAATTTTTGATGAAAGTTTCGTGACAATTATGCATTTTGCGGAAAAAGGTGTAAATATAATTATTTTTGACTTAATTTGAATGTTACTTACAAGATGCTCTTTTGATTAGCCGCTTGGCTACGAAAAGCCATTTTTTATAACTTTCATTTTTAGACCAAAATATTACAGATTATGTAACCAAAATTTTCGACCAAAATTTAAATTTTAGACTAAAATTTAAGTGTTCGACAATATTTTCTAAATTTTACTTACTTTAGATTAATGTCCTTGAATTTCGATTTTGAACACAAATTTCGATGTTTGACAAAAATTTCGATTTGTGACAAAAAGAGTTCGATTTGTGACAAAAAGAGATCGATTTTTTGACAAAATTCCAATATTGACAGAAATTTCGATTTTTGTCAAAGTTTTAAATTTTTGACAAAATTTTTTTAAGTTTTGGCCAAAATAGTCTAAATTATACTTACAATATGTTCTTTTGATTAGTGTCTTTGAAATCTTGAAATCGACTTTGTGCTGCAATTGGATTTAGCGTTTTCTAAAAAAAATCAGAAAAAAACTGTTTTTTTTTTCTAAAAAAAACTAAAAAAGAAAATCATTTTTGTTTTTTTCATTCAAGTCTGAGAAAAAAAAGAGATTTGCAGGTTCAAGGTCATTAAATTAATTATAAAGTGAAAAGTTAAATTTGAACGAAAAAAAAGGGATGAAAAAAGGCGAAGATTCGAGAAAAAGCAAAGATTCGGTGTTGAGCAATGAAAATGAATTAAAAATATTTGACTTAATCAGTCTTCGGGCAAAAAGTTGCAAAATTAATTTAAAGTTCATCAACCAAACAAAAAAATATATTTATTTTTAACTCCCAGGCGGTCGGGTGGCAAATATTTGACTAAAAAGTTTGATTTTTTTTTCAACACAAAATTTGCTATTTTTGGCGAAAGCTTTTGATTATTTTTGACCAACATTAATATTTTTGACCGAAATTGCGAGTTTTGGGGAAATTTTGTTTTATTATATTTTGACCAACATTTAGATTTTTTACCAAAAATTGCAAATTTTCCAGAAATTTCAAATTTTCCGGTCAAAGTTTATTTTTTGATGGTCAAATATACAGTACGACTAAAATTTTGATTTTTGACCAAAATTTGCGATTTTTGGTACAATGTTTTTTCTTGTTAAAATTATTTTTCTTGACTAAAACTTGGCGAGCATTTTCATTTTTGATCAAAAAAAAATTTGTTATTTTTGGCAGAAATTAGATTTTCGAAATTTGTTACTTTTGACAAAAGAAAAACATTTTCTTGACGAAAATTGCGATTTTCGAATAGTTTTTTCGTCATTTGTCCATCCAAATTTCAATCTTTGCGTAAAATATCGATCATTTTTGCCAAAAAATTCCAAAAACTTTGAAATACCTTTTTCCATTTTCTCGCGGCCTTTTTAATTGGCTCCAATTTAACCGGCCGGTTTAGCTTGATAAATTGGGCATTTTCTCGCTCTAATTGGGGCGCCATAATAATTTTTTTTCGGTAATTTTTTTACATTTTTTTTCCTATTTTTTCAACTTTTTTTTCCAAATTCTTGTAACCCAAAAAAATAATATTTTTTCTGTCGAGTTGATGAACAATGGGGGCAGAATTTGCAATTTGAATAAAAAAACACTGTATTTGTTTGGATTGATTTTTGAATGATTTTTCATAAATTTTTGATGAGAAAATTTTTTTGGTCTTTTATTTTTTAATCATTTCTTGTTTTTTTTTGGAAAATTTTTATTTCAAAATTTATAAGCCGTATTTACTAGTAGCAGAAGTTAGTTGACAAAATGAATGACGTAGGCACCGGTTGAAATTATAGAGTTTCAATTCTTAGAAAATATTTTATCACGATTTTTGGGCAAAGCAAAAAATATATAAAACAAATTATATTATTATGACCAAAATTTAGTCAATGTAATTTTCAATTTCTGACAAAAAATTCTATTTTTACAAAAGAATCATTTTTGGGAAAAAAACCGATTGTTGACAAAAATTTAGATTTTTGGCAAAAAATTAGATTTTTGCAAAAATTTTATTTTTCACAATAAGTTCGATTTTTCCGAAAAAATGGATTTTTTCACAAAAATTACCGACTTTAAGAAATGTTTAGCACTCTGCAGAATAATGGCGTTAAAAGATTCTCCACTTTTAAAAAATAGAATCATATATTTTTAATTATTACGGGAATTTTCGCCGATGCCTTTGGCGCAGTTTATTCTAGGACAGTTCAAACCTCTGTAAGATATTTTAGCTTTGGACCCAATTGGGTTGCAAAAATTTTAAGGGATAATTTGCATTTTTGACAAAAATTTCGATTCTTGACAAAAATTCGATTTTTAACAAAAATTTCGATTTTCAACAAAAATTTAGATTTTAGCAAAAATTTAGATTTTTGACAAAAATTTCGATTTTTGACAGAAATTCTAATTTTAGACAAAAAAGTTCGATTTTTGACATAAAAAGTCGAGTCTTGACAAATTTGGTCATTTCATAATTTCAAGTTTTTATAGTTTTTTTTTCAATAATTTTTTTAGTTTTCAAAAGAAAAATAACCATTATCCCTAATTTTTAGTTGTATCTCACATGCAGACTATATCTTACAGAATTTTTGCACCGACCGAAAAAAAAACGGCGTCCGTAAGTTAATGGATGAAATTAACAAAGATGCTGAATATGGGATGCATATTTAATTTTTTTTACCTCGTCTCGATTTTTTCCACCACGCGGGTCCTTTTGATTATAATAAAAATAATATTTAACAAAATAATATATATATATATTAATATACAAAATATTACTGGTCGATATATTAACCCGTATGAAGTATTGGCGGATTGACAAACCCGCCATACGGTACAGAAAAATAACAATTATATTTCCAAACGAGCATATGGTCTGTGACAGCAAAAATATCCGTATCTCTAATTGCCGAAGAAACATTTATCACGCCGTTTTTTAAGACCCACAGGAATTTTTCACAAGAAATTTTTCACACGAATTTTGGTCAAAAATTCGAACTTTTATCAAAAATTCGATTTTTGATAAGAATTCCAATTTTTGACAAAAGTTCCAATTTTAACAAAAGTTCCAATTTTTTTACAAGATTTTAAATTTTTGACAAAATTTTCGATTTTTGACAAAATTTTCGATTTTTGACAAAAACGATTCGTGACAAAAAATTAGATTTTTGACAAAAAATTAGATTTTTGACAAAATTTTCGATTTTTGACAAAAAATTAGATTTTTGACAAAATTTTCGATTTTTGACAAACATTTCTATTTTTTCCGCCGTTGTCAATGTGTTATTCTTGACAAAAATTTCCCCAGGTCCCCGGGTCCTATAAAAAACAGCTTCATACAAAATCCGTTGCTCTGATTAGTCCAGAAAAAATGGGTTTTTGACCAAAATGAGATTTTTAAGCCAAATGTTTGGTTTTGACCAAAATATCCATTTTGACCAACGTTTTTACAAATTTTCCGTTTTGACAAAATTTTCGATTTTTGGTCCGGCTGATCTCTGATTGGTCGAGTGAAAAAATATCTGGTCTCTGATTGGCTACCTGAGATCGTGCTCTGCGTGGGCGTGGTTTGATGCCATATTCCATGCCTTTTTGGAAACGTGTTTTTCCACCGGCGACGTAAGTTTTTCCGGTCGAGAGGCCTTCCAGGTCGAGCACTCTAGTGCCACCAACCGGCGTATACAGATTTCGAACTGCGCCAAATGGTGCTTTAACTCCAGAGGTCACATCGCCCAGTAGCGTGTCAAAAGTTGGCGTCCGTTTTCGGTTCACCACGAATCTCTTTCATTATCGGCTTTTTTTTCTGGCATAAATAAATAATTACCGCGAAATTTGACGTGGTTTCATTTTTTAACTCCCAGGCGTCACATTTTCAATTTTTAATTTTTGACAAAAAAAATCGATTTTTACAAAAAAATTCAATTTTTTACGAAACAAGTTCGATTTTTACAAAAAAAATTCTATTTTTGACAAAAATTTCGGGTTTATGAAAAGTTTTCAATTTTTGACGAAAAAGTTCGATTTTTACAAAAATTTCAATTTTTGACGAAAAAATTTCGATTTCTACAAAAAAATTCCATTTTTGATCATCATTTTAATTTTTGACAAAAAAGTTCGAAATTTGACGTGGTTTCATTTTTTTAACTCCCAGGCGGCCGGTGAGCGCGTGGCGAAAATTGTAAATTAGCGTAATGACGCCGTTTTTATCGGAGGCTCAGGATTTTCTGTACAAAATTGGAACCCCTAAATGATGTTTTTGTACAGTAATCTTCATATCATTTTAAAGCCAATTTACAAATATGCGAGCATTCGCTTTTTTCAA
>Ga0208946_1000285_pt1 | contig 10722 bp, 4 predicted proteins | sample AOAMet2_C49A8_80_2_FD_188075 | JGI IMG/M metagenome (GOLD analysis project Ga0208946, IMG submission 188075) | Ammonia-oxidizing marine microbial communities from Monterey Bay, California, USA - C0912_C49A8_80 (SPAdes) | ecosystem: Environmental > Aquatic > Marine > Intertidal zone | place...
ACTTCGGCCGGAAGCGTACTTCGGCTTTTTGGATTTTAGCGCCACCTAGTGACAACTATGTGATTATTTTTATTGCATATCGTTTCTTATTGGATTCCAAGCTTGCACGATAAAAAATATAGGCTGGTTGGTCACTTGGTGGCGCTAAAATCCAAAAAGCCGGAGTACGGTTCCGGCCGAAGTCCGGCGTACCCAAATTTTACTCTAAATTTTAATAAAAAAAATTAAATTTGGGTACGCATCAGTTCGACCTTTTCTGGTCGAAGTATAGTCTTGGTCATAGTAAAGAGATCGAAGTAAAGTTTTGATCGAAACACAGAAAATGCCGAACTAGAGTTTAGGTCGAAGTACAGAAAAGGTCGAACTGATGTGTACCCCAAGTTTGCGAGCATTTGATTGTTTCAATTATTGAACAAACGTATGTTTAAGAGGCCCTTGCAAATTCGATTTTGGATTGATATTAGTTCGAGATGTTTAGAAACCGTAATTTGTGGTTTAATGCTTAGTAATTTTTACATTCCAGTTGATTTAAAAGACAATTCAGCCAAAAAACTGGAATGCTCGCAAATTTCCTGGCCAAATTGTGTACAAAAGTTCTAACCATCCTAAAAACGGCGTCAATATAAAATTTTCTGGTAGAAGTATGGACGAAAATGGTTGCCAAAATTCGATATCCTGCTCAAAAGTCGATTTTTTTATTACCAACTCCGACCTGCAAGTTAAATTGCTACATTTTCTTACCGTTAACTTTCCATCAATCCGGTCACCGTTATTGACCAAAATTTCGACATAAAAATATCTGACAGGCAAAGTAATATTTTCGTTCAAACCGGGTCCAAATGCTTTCCATGTATATCCATCCGTAACCCATATAAGATACAGAAGAACCACATGGAACTAATCGATTATAAATATATTTTTTACAGAATACCGCCGAAAAATAAACGAAATACTTCAAAATTTTCAAACAATGAATTTGAAATACGCGGATATAATTTTGACCAAAAATGACCAACCCATAAATGGTAATATCGAAACTATCGCCAACTTAAAAATTGTGTAAAAATTTTACTATTTGATGTATACTATTTTTTTCTGACATCTCGAAATTTTAGCTAAAAGTGGAAATTTTATTCAAAATATAAAAGTTTATGTAAAAAAATCTAATTTTTTGACAAAATATCGATTTTCGTCGAAAATTTTTAGATATCGGTATTATTACGAACAATGTCAAGATATAGATTTCCTAAACATTTCTTACTATGAAATTTAGATTTTTCATTTAATTAATAATGTTGAATCTAAGTGAATCTTTCACGGCCAAAAAATGAACCCAAAAATAAGCCATGCGTTATTGTTTGCTTTATTTTATAAATATTAAGCAAAGTAGGATATACATTGAACGCAAAAAAGTTAGTTTATTAATTATATAAAATTAATGTTAATTATGTAAAATATCATACAAAATATATTTATAACATTTCCTTAAAAATCATTTTTCCGTCTCTCTGAAAATCGGTTCTCTTGAGTTCATTAAATTAAAAAAAGTTTTTAATTTTTTATATATTTATGCGTGTTTGGTGTAATGTTTTGACTCCACCACGCATTGCGTCAAACTCGGTCCGCCTACACTCACCAACCAAAATTTATTATAAATTATAGATTGCCAAATGCAAAAATGTCTTATATGTTCGGACTTACTGCCAAGAAAAACAAGTCAGATTTTCCGCCAAAAATAGCCGAGCGAATTATTTATTTGTAATTAATTATTTATTGTTTTTGTTATGTAGTAATTTAGTACTAAAACAACAAAAACAATTAAAGTAGAAAATTACTTACCCATTACATAATATGTCAAAAATAATATTTCAAAAAATTTACTCAATGCCACAGTCTACTACATAAGGGACAATTTTTTATTGCTCATATGTAATTTACATATGAGCAATAAAAAATGGTCCATTATGCAGTAGACTGTGGCATTGAGTAATTTTTTTGAAAAACTATACAGTAGTTGCCCCCTAATTGTTACGTTTTCTTAAAAAAACCAGTAACAATTAGGGGATATTTTCGGGTTTAGTATTGTTTGTAGCCGTCGTTTTTTCGAAAATTTCACAAAAAATCGCAAAACGTAACAATTACAAAAAACATATGAACCGAGGCCATTTGTTCAGATTTTTTAATCCAAGTTTGTTTTGCCAAAAAGAAACCTTTAGCGTAAGCATATTATGTTAAAGATCTTTAAAAAGGAAATTATCTTAAAGAGGAAATCGTATCGATGAGGCGTACAGGATGAAGGTCCGCGTACTTCCATGTCCGCACATCTCCGCCTGCTTCCGTTTTTAAATCTTTTACGTTATTTTTGTTATTTCTATGTTCTTTTTTTTAATCTAAGTTATTAATATTTTTAAAAGCGCAACAATATATCTTAATGACCATTGACGAGCTTTTTTAATAAATGAAAATCTACTAGTCTAAATTTTAAAAAGGGATATAATATAAAATAATTTATTGAGATTTAGTTAGTTTCGTACCAAAATTTGGTAAAGGACATTATGATTATCATGCACTTAAAATAACGCTATTTGATGCGTGTGTCCAATGTAAACACGTTTGTATGACATAGAGCGTAAATATCATTGTATTTAATTACATTTGAAGTTCAAATTTTGAAGTATTAGAGAATGTGGTATTTTCTGTATTTTGCGATATTGTATACTACCAGCATAACAGCCGTTGCAGTTATTCGGTGGTTTACTAAAATTCATTACCAACTGAATGATAGTCAAAAAGCAGAAGCCAAAAAACACAAGGTAAATAAAAATAGTCATAAAATGGTGTTGATCACTATTTATAATTAACGTATTACTCAAAATGTGCAAAAATGAAAATAGATCAATTTTTGTTCAGCTGAAATATTTTTCGGTCAAAATTTTTGTTTGTTTACGGGTTTAAACATTTGGTTTATTAAATGCTATAATTGTAAGTACGGTGAAATAGGCTGTATTCAGTTAATTGATTTTTGAAAAATATCGTAGATGTTGATTAGTCCCCGAGTCTATTTACCATAGTAGCTGGATGTACCACTAGGCGTATAGAGTGGTTCCTATTCCATTGTACCGACCTACGGGTGGATTTCAGTTTAAAATGGTTCGTGTAGAAATTAATTTCTAGAGGCAGATGCAAAAAATAACAAATAACAATTCTTCTAACAATATTTCGGCCAAAATGCCCGAAAAGCCCCAAAAATATATATTTGAATAAGATTTTTCAATAAACACTTTCGTGTCCGATCAATACTTGACCAAAAACTACGTGTGAAAAAACAACAAACCGAGATTCTGGAATCATTTTCTATAAAATAAAACAAAGAATATATAATATATATGTTTTTAATGAGCAATAATAGCAACTCGCATAAACCTCATTCTTCAATGTATTCGGAAAAGTTTTCCATTATATATTCTCGCGCGGCTTGTGGTATCGGCGCGTGTCGTGCTTCGTGTCCGATTGTTTTTCTTGAATATGAACCAGCCGATGATTTTTCATATAGTTTTTACGGTTAGTTGCGTAACCGCAAATTGCACAAGCATGTTTTTAAAATCATATAGTATACCACTTTTTAAATTATTTAACCGTCAAACCTGCTCGTTGACCACATCGACTGGTTCAGGGGCTGGTTGAGAGGGCGCTAGGTGCAAATTGCTGAGCATGCTTAAAATATTCAACATTTTTCTGGAGTGATAATAATAATAGAAACCAATTAGCGCGTTTTAGAAACTTTTAACTTGTAAACACGTGTATTCTATAATCATTGGCAATACCTGTAAATCTTTCCCGCGTGATCGTAAACAGTTGCAATCGCGGGCCGATACCGAACAATGGGGTTTATCTGAGTTCCGATTATTGTTAATTGAAAAACTATATTACTAAGTATATATTATTTGATATATCTTATAAAATGATTCTAGAATATCGATTTTTTGTTTACTCGGAGTCCAGAAAAAAGGTAGTATTAACTACTCCCCTATGTATTTTACATATGAATTGTACCCTTATCATTTGGTTGGAGGATAACTAAAATATCCGAGGTTCTATAATATGTATAATATATTTCCAGTTTGCAATTATCGGCGCTGGATTTTCTGGTCTACTTGTTGGATATTTCTTTCGTCTAATGGGTCTAAACTTCGTTATCATTGAAAAGGCATCAGATGTCGGTGGAACGTGGTATTGGAATACATATCCAGGACTTTCATGCGATATCCCATCATATTTGTATTCGTACAGTAACTTCCTTAATAACAAGTGGACAAATACATTTCCCGCTGGTACCCAAATTCATAAATACTTACAACGATTTTATAAGTACGCTCGACTTGAAAAATATACCAAATTTAACACGGAAGTAACTAAAGCAATATGGAACGATGCATCGAAACGGTGGCAGATTACTACTATTTATGAAGTAGGGTGTTACGGTTGACCTTCTGGTTCAGGTGATTTTGCATTGACTACACTGAATTTCTTTCTGTACATGTGTCAAATCGAAATTTTGATCGCTTTAGTCCACCATATATGGTATGCATACCGGAAGAGGTTAAAATTAAAGTTTTAATTGGAAATTTCCAATCTTCATCGACCGTTTTCATCGTCGGTTTTTTGGAGCAGAGCAAAACTGGGACAGATGGTAGTTCTTAAAAAGTGCTAAACTCGAAATTTTAATGAAACCGATTTTTTTTGCTCAACGGAACACCCTAGTCTGCAGATGAAGAAACTACTGCTGACTATAATTGGTTGATTTCTTGTGTAGGGGGATTACACCAACCCTTTTATCCGAAGTTTAAAAATGCAAATGAGTTTAAAGGTCCGACTGTTCATACCGCACTCTGGAACCATACTATAAGCTTTGACGGAAAACGGGTTGGAATTATTGGAAGTGGTGCGTCCGCAATCCAATCACTTCCCGAAATTATTAAAAATACGAACAGCAAAAGTGTTGTACAATTTCAACGGACAGCGCCATTTATTATTCCCCGTCTTGATATCACGTACCCAAAAATATTCAACATAAGTATGGGTTTGGTAATAATATAATTAATAATAATTTTTGTTAACAGCGAACATTTGATATTTTTTACAATGATTTTTAAATTTTTTTTAACAATGTTAATGAAATTTTTTGAACAATAAAAACGCATATTTTTTACAATAAATATTGAAAAAAATTTTAAATTTTATTTTTTAGCAATAAAATTTTTTAACAATAAAATTCGTGTTGTTAAAAAATTACATTGTAAAAAATTACATTGTTAAAACATTTCATTATAATAAAATTTCATTGTAAGAAAATTTCATTGCAAAAAAAGGAAACCTAACTGTCAAATTTAGCAAGAAAATAGGAACATTATGTTACCAATACAAAAGGTACATATGCTTTCGGAATACTTTACAGATGGTATTTGTTCCTTACACAGGAATTATTATTTATTCCGTTTTACCTATACAATGGCGTCCTCCATCGACTAGCTACTTGGTTAGCAATAAAATTTATGAGCTCTTCTATAACATCCCCCAAAATGGTCTACAAATTAACTCCATCCTACAAATTGGGTTGTAAACGAATTATGATAAGCAGTAATTATTATACAGCAATGAATGATCCAAAATTTTCGCTTGAAGTTCAACCAATAACCAACTTTACTGACTAGGGTTTCCGTTTTTACCACGCCATGAAGATTTGCTATGTCGCTGCTATGCGTGCGCTAAAAGCGCCTACTAGGCCGCAACTATGAATAGGGTTAGCTTAGTGGTTAAAGCAACGCACCCCGAGATCTCGGTTCTTATGTGACACGCCGATAGGGTGTCTGGGCGTACTTTCAAATGGCCATAACTCGGAATCGAGCCGATTTCTTTTTAAGAAAGAATAAGTGGACATTCCCATCTGGCGCCAAAGAGCAAACAGGGCCAAAAGGGCGCTCTAAGGCGCCGGCATATTAAAAAATAAAAGAAATCGGCTCGATTCCTCGAAAGTTATGGCCATTTTACGATTTTTCCGGCCCGGACACCCTACACGCCGACCTCGCGATATTGAACAAAAATAAATTAGATTATAATAACTTTTGAAACTAAGCAGTAAAATAGAAATTCTATAATAGAATAATTTATGCATTATGCACAATGTGTGTGTTTTTGCACATCTAAAGACCAAAAAATGAAAAACCCTCTTACTGAAACTGGCATTCAAGCGGGCGAAAATCATTACGACTTAGATATAATAATCTATGCAACTGGATTTCGTGTAAATGTTTACGATTTCATTACAAAGGTATTACCAATGAAATTTTTTTGAAAGAAGAAATTGAAGAAAAAAAAGAAATTGAAAAAAAGAAACTGAAAAAAAAATATGATTTTCAAATTTTGAGTTTCGAAAAAATTCCAATTTAAAAAAGGGAGGCAATAAAGGTGTTTTTTGAAAAATATTAAAGTGAAAAAAGGTGTAACAATTTGGGGTCATGGACTGCGGGTAGTGAGAACTGCCGCCCAACTTTTTTTTTCTCCACAAAGGTGTTAACAAATTTTTTTTAGGAAATGTTTGTTTTGGGATAAAAAAAATCCGACGGTATAAAAAAATTATATTACTTGTATTTTACCAGTATTCAGTAAAAGCGTAACTCGAAAACCCATGGACCGATTTTCATAATTATTTTTTGTTCGATTGGAAATCGAATTTTTCGAAATATTTTTAACTTTGTTTTTGAAAAATCGAAAAAAAAGCCAAAATAGCTGAAATAAGCGGCCTAAAAATTGCGATTACGAACGCTACGATCATTTTTGGGGCGCGAGATATCGAGCATCGAATTTTAAATAATTTTCCGAATAATTTAAGCCTAACTTGAAATTTATTTATCAACCTTTGTAAAGCAAAAAAAAGTTGGGCGGCAGTTGCTAGGTACCCCATGGACTGTACTTTAACACTACGATATTACTAGGTCATAATTACTATAGTATAATTTGTCGGTTTATTGTCCATTTTGAATAGCACAATCAACAATTATCAAAATGGCATGACGATGGCGATGTTTCGATGTATTTTGGAACACTCCATTCAACCATTCCAAACTTTTGCATTCTATTTGGACCAATGGGTTTCTTGGGTCACAATTCGGTTGTATTTATGGTCGGTACGTACTATACGTTTGCTTACAAGGTTCTGATTATTTATTAGAATGTCAGATACAAATGCTTATCAATGTTCTCCGGAATATGTTTGACCAAAAGGCCGAATGTGTTCTTCCAAAAGAAAGCGCGGTTCGGGAACATATAACCGAATGGAAACAGCGCACTGCAAGCTCACTTTGGGCACCACAAAATTGCTCCAGTTGGTACCAGCACGGAACCAAAGACGCATCACCAACCGCCGTTTGGCCCGGAACATGTACCGAATATTATTTTAGAACGCGTTCGATACGTCCAGATAAATTAACTTTTTTCTAATCTATTGACAATAGATTATTGTCCTTTATATATGTACACTAGACTAAGCCATAACGTGAATTGCAAAAGTAGTGCGTTATCGCTTTAAGTGCAACTTTAAACATGCTAATATACTTTAATTCATGAAATTTTGCTTAAAATAATTTTTCGCATTGGCAGATGTCAGAGCAAATTTACAGCAGTTTTTTACAGTCTGTGGGTATAAATGTCCCACAAGATGTAAAGGGCTACGTGACGTAGCCTACGTCGCACTTTTACCATTTCTCAAAAATGCTTGTCAGCAAATAGCAAATTTGAAATTTCCGAGAAAAAGTCGCAGTACACGAGTCGAACTAGCGCGATCGAAGTACAGAAAAGGTCGAAGTGTGGTTTACCAGATGCAATGCACTGTATGTTGCACTCCATTTCCTGCAATAAAATAAAAATGCAAATCTGTAATTGGAACGACTTTATTATTTTGTTTTTGCTGCAATAGTACAAAGACATGTAGTACGGGATAAACAGACTTCTAGAAGTTCCAGGCTAGAACAAAAAAATATCCACTAAATGCCTTTTGGCTACAAAAATCAATCAGAGCGCTTTTTTTAATATATAAAAACCACGTTTGTACTCGAAAATGACCTTTCAATGTAACATTTCGTATTTTTTTTAAGTTTTGCTTTATTTTTTTTGTGGACAGAAACGTAATTGAGGATCGGTTCTGATTGGTGGAAGATGTGTAAAAAACAATATTCAGAATTATAATTATCTTGGCAGGAATGTAAGAAGTTAAAAAACATAGTTATCTTGCCACAACATTGGGGTAAGATGACAACTGTAAAAACATAACTATAAAAATATGACTATAAGGTCATGATTTAAAATGAAATTCCGTCTAATAGGAAACATTATTTTTCCGACTTTTCCTATTGGACAGAAATCGAAAATTTTGATGTTCCCTATTAGACGGAAACCAAAAAAAACCCCCAAAAAAGTGAAGACATTTTTTGGAATTAACTAGAAAAGTTGCCCTGAATCTTTCCTATTAGGCAATTTTTCCTGACCATTTTCAACAGCCATCCTCCTAGGCGGACCCCATTGTAGATGTGGCAAGATAACCGCGGGTTTCTAGTTGGTATAATTTCATAACTTTTTTTCTAATTTTTAAATTTATAATTCAAAATTATAATTTATAATTACAAAAAAAATTTAACACATATAAATAATAATATTGTTTTTGTTTGTTTGTTTTCTTTTTTAAAATTGTGAAAATGAATTGATGGTGGGGGAGGAGAGAAAGTTTTTGGAGGAAGGAAAAAATTTGTTTTTTAAACATTTTTTAATACAAAAAAAATATAAAATACCACAAAATAATAATAATAATAATATTGAAGCACAATTTGGTCAGCATGTACTGGCGAGTGAGCGAAGAGCTGTTCGCAGTTGAGCTCGTTGCTCCTTTTGGATACCGAGCTGTTTCAACATCTAAAGAAAGTCAATATTTTTTGGAAAATTGATAAATATGAATTCTGCAAATTTGAAAATTCGGGACCCGGGTCCCGGACAACCCTGCGGGGGATTTTTCCGGCCCATTCTGTTTTTCGGACTAAAATTTTCTAAAAACACCTACACGGTATTCCGTCTAGTAGCCGCCACCTTTGACTTCTACTAGACGGAAATCAAAAATTTCCTAAACCGCGAAGAAATCGCCTTTTTATACACCTTTTCAGGGGCATTTTTAAGGCCGTTTTTAAGGTCACAATTTTAGAAACATTTTCGGTAATTTTCAGAAAAAATATATTTATCCCATTTTAATCGGATTCAATAAAAAATTACCTTTGAATCATTCTTTTCCCGAATTCGATCGAGTTCTTTTCCGTCAATTTTATGAACTCGAAACAAAGGCACCAATGTTTCCAAATGATTATTGTTTAGCCAAACAATGACATCTTCAGCTGTCCAAAGGGAAAGAATATTCTTAAATAATTTATTTGAAGAAAAAACGGAAATCTGATTATTACTGAAATAAATTATACCGTGCGTCCATTTTTCAAAATTTTACAAAATGTGGCTTTTCGTATTTTTGACGAAAACTTTGATTTTGAATCAAAAACACATTTTTACTCTGATTCGCGGTCCATGGACGGACGTGACAATTATTTTTATTTAAGGCGCAAAGAGAGAGAGAGCGGTCAAAAAGTGTACACTTTTTTCTACTTTAACTTTTCCACCACTTTAGTTGCCTCTTTTGCCTTTAATTTTATTTTCTCGAAAAAACTCACATCATCGACGCGTGACTCTTCTAGATCGTCAAGGTCGTCTAATGTCGATTCCAATGTTGAATTCCAACTTCTAGAATTAACCAAAAATTAGTTAAAAACAGACAATAAGAGGAAAGGTCGATATTTTAAGGCACGAAAACTTCTACAGGGTACTACGCATAACTCATCAAGCCAGGTGTGTTATACTGTACTCCACGAAGCCTCGATTCCCTTTAAAATCTCGACCAAAAAGAAAATAAGGAAGTGAAGAAAAGGAAGTAATTGGACAAAGAAGAAAAGTGGAATTTTGAGGAAGTGAATTTTAAAAGACAGAAGTACACATATTTATGAAATATAGATAAAGAATGAAATAGAAATAAGCATGCACATTACTTAATTTTTTCGGAAGAAATATTACTTTTTAACTTATTTTTATGTTTTGGCAATTTTCTTCTTTTCAATTTTTTTTTGAAATTATTAAAATTTTTAATTTTTTCGGTTTTTTTTTTCTTCAAATTTTTGAGTTTTTTTTACATTTTTTTGAAATACCATATTTAAGTCTTTTTCCGTATTTTTTGTACACTTTTTTTTGATTCGGTTTTTGTATTTTCTATTTTTTCTTACCTGGGCGGATTTTTTTGATTATTAGTGATATTTTCCTGTACTAGTTGTTCTAGGTGTCTGTTGTCATCTTCTAATTCTCTATTTTTTCTGATAGCTCTTTCAAGTTCTTCCTTTAAATGTGCAATTTCGTTATCTTTTGCTCGAATTTCATTATCACGCAACGACAGCTCGTGCAATAATCGGTTTTGTGCATCCTAAAAACAATTTCATCAAAAAACGTTTATTTCAAAAATAATTTTAAAAAATTCAAAAGTTTCAAAAATTTTCGATTTTTGGCAAAGTTTTCGATTTTTGGCAAAGTTTTCGATTTTTGGCAAAGTTTTCGATTTTTGGCAAAGTTTTCGATTTTTGGCAAAGTTTT
>Ga0208946_1000288_pt1 | contig 10703 bp, 13 predicted proteins | sample AOAMet2_C49A8_80_2_FD_188075 | JGI IMG/M metagenome (GOLD analysis project Ga0208946, IMG submission 188075) | Ammonia-oxidizing marine microbial communities from Monterey Bay, California, USA - C0912_C49A8_80 (SPAdes) | ecosystem: Environmental > Aquatic > Marine > Intertidal zone | place...
AAAAATGAAGATTAGCATGGAAATTCTATTTTTGAAACTTTTTTTTAGCATTTTCGAGATTTTTAAAAACAATTAAAAAGTTTTCAGAACTTCTGTACAGAATCTGTACGGTTATTTTCCCGTTATTAGAACTAAAAATAAATTTGAAGTTTCAGGTCTTTTTCAATTGCCAAAAAGTAGTCATTCTCGGATTTAGAGAATGGCCAAAAATGACCATTCTCGGATTTGGAGAATGGCCAAAAGGTGACCTGGTCACCGTGACCATTCTCCGAGTTAGAGAATGGCCAAAAATGGCCATTTTCGTATTTAGAGAATCGCCCAAAAATCACCATTCTCCGATTTAGAGCTTCCAGATGATACTCTAACAATCTATAAAACTTACCGTATTTGCCTATAGAATCCATCTTCTCTGATTGTTCTGGAATAAAATACAAATTTCAAGTTTTTTAAAAACGCACACTGGAAAATCACAAAGAAAAAAATAATTGTAAAAAAAAAGTTTTTAAAAAAAGCCAAAAATTTGTCAATGCGTAAAAAAGCGTCGTTTTGGTTGTCTAATCAGATGCCTTGTGTTGACGCCGCATTCTTCATCGTCAACGCGCTCAATGCTGCCAATGCCATCAACATTGTAAACTCGAACGCATTCTCGATGTCGTGTTTCTACGCCTTCCCCACATGATGCACTGCAATGGCCCCAGGCAGACCAGTAGAGGTCAGAGTTCAAATCGCTGTTGTCCATTCGGCGCCACATCGCTAAAATTATCAATAATATATCTCGGTCTTTCACGGATCTAAAATGTGGAATTTACCCCGGACTGTTTCAGTTTTTTTCCCGAACTGTTACAGTTTTCCAGAAAATATTTATTTTTTGGTAGATTGTTTCTAATTAAATTGCCACTACTTATTTAATTTTAAAATGGAGCGCTCCGAAACGGTAATGGGAACGCCAAGAATTTTTTCAAATGCCTGTATTCAGGATGGGGTTTTTCGCGACAATAAAATTTCACTTTTGGAATATTTGGCCGAAAATATAGTTTTATATAGTTTTTCCCTGCCTTTGGCAAGCCCCAGACCCAACATAGGCTACAACGGGAATTTTCAAAATAAAAAACGACCCATTTGCCAAAAATAATTTAAAATAAATAAAAATACTGCAAAATACAACAAAAAGTGTCACCAGGCTATAAAAAAACATTAAATGGTCCCAAAATAGGACCAAAAATAGTAAAATTTTCCGGACTGTTAGAACTTCACGGAATGTTACACTTTTTTTTTTGAAGGAAAGGAGGAGTGAGTGAGAAAATCGTAAATTATCCCTTCTATGTTCACGTTATTATAACATACCACATGGGGGTGCATTTGTGTTGCATCGTCGGAGTTGGAAATAGCCAACATCATCCTCGTCATGGTAGCCGTCTCTTGCGTTGTCATCCCACCTAGTTTATATGTTAATATACCAGATACAAGTATCAATTAAAACTTACTCGGTTCCCGATCCATAAACACCATTGCAGTTTCCATTGAAATCACATCTGTCGTTACCTGATGTATCAGAAATGTGGGACAGTGTTGGATTACCATTACATGGGCAGTATTCAGAACCAATTTCTGCCCCTCCACCACATGCTCTAGTCCGTGCTTGGGTTCCCACTTTTCCGCAGTTGCACGAGCACTCGGACCAACCGCCCCATTCAGCCCAACCAGCTATGGAAATAATTGTCAACTTTATGATGAACATCTTTGGTACTTACGGCATGGAGGAATAATGCATTCTTCGATTTCCCAACAATCTGGACATGTCTCACGGTCGTTGCAGAGTGGGTACCGTTCTCGAGTTTTGTAACCTTTCACAGATGGATCATTGGTACACCTATATTATATATGTATATGTTATATAATATATACTAAAATTTCAAAATCTTCTTCAAAATCAAAATCTTCTTCAAAATCAAAATTTTCTAGCAAAATCACAATTTATCAGTATCTCAAAAAATGTATAATTACTTACTCCAAGACTTGCCCATCGGCTGTTGTACATTCGTCCCAATTGTCCCATTCACTGTACTGACAACACCAAGGTTGTTCACAGGTTCCAACTTCATGCAGCTGCTCGGGTGGACAAAATGCATCATCTTGGTCGACTGGCCGGAATTCAGCTGTGTCGCCGGAAAGATCATTGGTCAGAATTTTTTGACAGCAACCCCGGTCACGATTTCGTTCTTCATTTGATCGATCCACACATTGGAAGTTAACGTAATCCATTTCGCGACAATCCAGCTGACATTCACTATATAAAATTAGATTTTTTGTTAAAAAATAAAATAGGTACAAACCTCCATGGGTTCCAATCTTCACATGGTTGAGGGCAGCAATCTGGTCGGTCTCCCAATTGATCACAAAGTCCATATTGTCGATCGGAATGAATACCACCACACGAGTCGTCCAAGTCAATGCCATTAGTATCATTTTCTCCATCTGGACACCCGCAGCGTCGATCACGATGTTTAGTTCGTGGAATCCAGTCGAAATTACAGTCGATGCATGTGTTGTCACACTGGGACCATGGATCAAAATCGGTCCACTCACCACAACATGGTAGAGAATCACATACAATCTCTTTGGTACTATGGTAAGCATTGACCCCATAGTTAATTGTATCATCGTCGCTAATGGGACAGGATGGATAGCTGGTGGCCGAATCTTCGGATGAGCGCATATTTGCAGTGTAGTACCTGGCATCAGTCCAATCATAACACATGCACCGTCGGTGCGCATCCATTGCCTTTCTTCCACAACCCTCACACGGTGCGTGGTTCCAAGCCGTGCCAACCTACACGTTTATTAATTTAATTTTACAAGTTTTTTGGGGTAGCCAACTTGGAGAACCTTCTGTACACGATAGCGGCTAGTGGTAGGATTTTATTTTTAATCCCAGCCCGCTATCGTATGCAAAAATCTAAAAACGCATTTTATACCTCAAAATCTTCATCGTTGAAGCAATCGGTGCCCGGAGTACATTGATACCATTCAACGCAGCATTGGGTATTACATGGTCCTGATTCAACCCTGATTCCTTGGCATTGACAATCCTGTCCAATGAGGTCATTATCTTCTACCCAATTGTTACCCTCTTTTTTTAAGCAATTTCGGGTGCGTGTTTTAGTACCACCAGCGCAGGAAACATCACACGCTGACCATTCGGCCCAGTCGTCCCATCGGGAGCTTACGATGCATTGATCATATTGAATAGCAAAGTCGTCAGTATCAACATATTTGTAGAGAAATGCGGTATGGTATTCATAGCTGCGTGAGTGCTCATTAAAATAGCAATAACGATCCAAATAGTTCGCCGCCTCAACATGATTTGATACAAATTCATTGTAGAATCCGGTTTCCTGGTCTTAGGGTTGAAATTGACTTGTTTGTATTTGGAAACATTTTTGCTGAAATTTGAAAACAAATATTGAATTTTAGTTGAAAGCCGCAAAAATAGAAAACTATTGAAAACTTGAATAAAATTGAGTATTCGGAACAATATAAAATGCCAAAATACTTTGAAACTTTTATAATTTTATTTAAAATGTTTCAAAAAGTGCTACGATTGAATCCGCAATTTTACAACTCGGCCTGTGCGTATTCTGCATCATCGCCATTATTATAGGAGTCACCGTCGTATGTCCAGAGTCCTGTGTCGTTAGCGATAGGGTTTTCAGTCTGCCAGATCGCCCAGAATTCCGCGTAAACTTCGGTCAGTTTTGGCCAACCGTTTTCAAACGTGAGAACATTGTTAGCAAGGAAATCTCCAACCATAGTTCTAACGTTTTCGCTTGTATTTGTAAGGTAGTTGCTATGGAAAAGTCTAACCAGGTTAATTCCCTCGTACGTACTGACATCATTATCTACATCTGGCCAGTTCCATCCATAATTCTTACACTCATGTTTGTCAGCATAGACCCCGGTAATTGCATCGCGAGTCGACTCCCCGTAAATGTTACAACTGAGATAGGGTGTCATGGGTTGAAAATTAAAAAAAATAATTATATTAAACCCCAAATTCTGCTCCATAATATGTCAGATATGATTTGTAAATTCCATATATATGGTATAGTCGCCCGACTACGAGAACACTTCGGGCTATTATATCGGTTAGTTAATTGTTTTCCGATGCATCCATAGAACTCTACATCCGGGACAAATCTATCCTGTAAAAAAAATTAAAATTTCTTCTTAAATCTGATATTTTTTACCCGCCTCTAATTGTTCAACACCATATCACATGGAAAAACAATTATCTAAAGAGAAATAATTGCCATTAATCGACCATATTACGACCTCAGGAAACCAGTAAAAACCCTATTTAGGTAGACAAAGTCATTTAAAAAAGTTTGTTGTTGTTGTTGAAAATTGTTTTGTCATATGATATGACACCCTAAGCTGAGACAGGTGTCCGATGGGTTTGGATCATTTCGGCATTCTGCATCTTTATTATTATCCTTGCACATTTGAATGCGATATCGCGCCGTTTTTGCACATGGGCAATCTGGCAAATCGTCGGGATTTGAGTCGTCGCCTGATCTGGTGTTATAGTCGGATCCTAGCTGGCAATGGCAGGACCATGATGACCACGGGAGGGGTAGTGGACAGTCATCAATACAAATGGCTACATCATACCACAGGGTCAGATATGGTTCTGGAATCGCGGTTTTCCATTCGGTTCCACGTTTGATTTCCGCCTCGATGATCAGCTTAATTTGTGTTTGCATTCTGGTTGCAATCTCTTCCATGTCTGCCACACGTGAATTAAACTGTTTCCATAGTTTAATATAGCTTGCTGCAAGCTGCTTGCATAATTTGGTTGTCGTAATGGGCATAAATTTCGATTTTGCCAAAAAAATAATCAATTTTGGACCAGAATTTCTAATTTCGACCAGAATACGCAGAATAAAATGTTGATATGTGACCAACATTTTGACCTTTACAAAAAACATTTCATGACATGTCATTTAATTAAAAAAAATGGTATAATTTTTGTTTTATTTAAAAAAAAGCTTATAATAGCTTATTAAGCGTCTAGCTATTATGGCCTAAAATACGATTTAAAGCAATTTCTAACTATTATTTTACAATTTTTTTTATAATAGTAGATTTTGGAATTAGCTATTTATGGATTTCTACTGCAGCCCAAATTGTACGAAAAGTCTTGCATATAATGCAATATATTTGAAACTATGACCTGTTCAACCGTTGCATTGACATTGTTGATTTGGTACAATGTAACGTTCATAAAATCACCCATATCGGAAGCGCTTTCCCAGACACTAAACGGGAATGCATTATAGATTTGATCCAAACGGGATTCATCCGATTCATTCGATTGTTTGAACTGGTTGGTATCACTAAGAATAGAGTTGTCAAAATGGCGTATCCCGGATAAGCTAAAATATTTTGAGATTTCCAGAATATTATGCAAAATTTTGATATTTTTCTGAATTTTTCGGGATACGGTCGGATACGCCAATTTACAACTCTGACTAAGAATGTCATTAACCCGTAGGTACGCGGTATTCATATCGGCGGATGGAAAGTAGTTGGAACAGAACCCTCGTGTCATACATTCTTCAGCTGCATCCTCAACCCGTGGATCGCAAGCGAATTTCAGCGATGGCATCGCAACGCTTTCATTATAGTTGTAAAAATATAATAATGATCCCGTTTTTTAGGTTGTCAGAACTTCTGTACATTATACCTTTTTGGTATAATTGTTAGATCATGGAATTTAATTTTATGACTTTTTCGAGAATCGGTTTTTTCGGAAAAGTGGTCCTTCTTGAAATTAACGAATTTCATGGGGGAATTTCACGAATCATCATGAGTCTAAAAATTATATCAAAAGGAGTTAACCCCTGGCCGCTATCTTGTACCGAAGTTCTGACAACCTAAAATAAACGGCGTCAATATATTTAAAGATTTTTTATAATTTTGGAGCACCCAAAAAGAATGGGATCAAACTAGATTGAAAAGCAAAACTTATGATGACACACTTTTCTGTAGGAGCGGTAGGTATTGTGTACAAAATGTGGCCCCAAATCACCATAATACTCAAACATCTAAACTACTAAATTTAAAAATATAATGTTACAACTATGGCTATTCACATATGAGCGGGCGGTGTTGGTTGAATCACCAACGGCAAATGCTTCGCCGTTAAGGGTTTCTCTCGGGTCGCCCGTTGGTGGTCGACGATTTCGAAAATCAGTTTGTGAACCGTTTACAATAGGACCAGGGCGGATAGGGTGGGCGTCGGTGTCCTCGTAGTCAAGATCACGAACGCGTAAATTGTGGGAATTTATTTGAGTCGATTCGTCAACATAGGCCGCATCGCCGGACCAGTAAACGTTGTCGGGCAAAGTGCATTCTCGGTATCGGACCGACTGGGCCAAGTAACGCGCCGAGTGAAGACAGTACTCTGTAAGGTCGTGTTTAATAAAGGAGAAAAAATATTTCGAAAGATCGTAAACTATTTACGGTAAACAGACCCGGTACTGGATGAACCCACTGCTAGTGATTCATCAATCATTTTGTTGATAAAAAAAGATTTTTGACCAGAATTGCGATATTTCATAAATATTTCGATTTCTGGCCAAATCTTCGGTATTTGGCCAAAATTTTAATTTTTGCTTAAAATTTGTTTATTTTTGGTTGGTGACAAAAAAAATCGATTACTGTCCAAAAAATATATACTTATTCCATCCATAAATTATTTCTCTAGTAAACCCAGTTCCTTTTTTATCCGCCCATGGAGATAGAACTTGCCCGATATCATCGGGATCTTCCAAGTCTGCATTCATAGAGTAACATCCGTACCAGTTTGACCATCCGGTCCACATCAAACCATCCGGTGCGGGATAATCTAACAAATGTTTTGGTTCAATCTCTGCGGGTAAAAAAAAATAAGGTTACCTGTTACGGGGTAGCGGCCATCCGTATCCCACAGCAAACCCATGGTGGGTGCCAAAAATGTCGCAAAAAGCGACCGGACCAGCTTCATGGCCGAAAAGTTTTTCTCGGCACAAACGTAATGAAGAAAAGTGAGGTCTATACGGGCTAGGCAGGTTTCATTTATATGTGATTCCGCCGCTACCGTTCAGCCACCGCTAACTTTACTGCTGTCGAGCCGGCATTGTACCCATTTCGACGGCATCGCGCATCTCACCACTAACGGGCTCGGTTAAAATTTTCCGTTTTGAGAATAATAAGAGTCACAATTGTGAGCCCTTCATAATGCGTCGATTTTTGGTGCCAGCTTTTTTGGCGCAGACGGCACTGGGTGCCGAGTTTGGTGGTGTATCACTCAGCAGTGATATTGTTGAAAATGAGGACTTTCCAGCTGGACAAGCATGGACCGGGTGGAGTGAGTGGTACGGATGTTCCGAAACAACGACATTTGGTGTTGTAACAAAACCAGATATTTCAACTAAACAAGGAAGCGTTTACAAAAAGTGGTATTTTGCTAAGAGAAATAGAGAAAAAATGGATAAAATTGGTTAAAACAGGTATTTTGGGTATCCACACCAGGCTGAACTATAACGCAACAATTTTTAACCAGAAAACTAAACGTGAACGAATGGGTTACCAGGTATTGAGTGAACCCATATTTTTGGTTAATTTTTAGCAAAAAACGACTAAATTGTTGGAATAATTATAAAAATATCTCCATGCGTTCGATAACCTGTCCAGCGCAAGCTAGTCCCAAAAATAAGTTTACTGGTATAGTTACGTTTACCAAAAAGCTATTCGGCTGACCCTACTTTTTTCTTTAAATATAGATAGTTTTCTTACAGATAATTGTGAATTAAAAATTGGAGTTTTCAAAGGCATATTTGCACTAACGGTTTTCAAAAACTTCCGTAATTACCATAATTAAACATAATTGTAGCCATATTTTCAAAATATAATATGCAGCACCAGTACACAAAACGGCCCCAAGCGGAACCCCCCTCTACAAAAAATCATTTTTACCATTTATGCTCTGGACCACCCGGCCGGAGAATGCGGAAATAAAATATTAAAAAACTCACAGTACTTAAAATTTAAGTACTGTGAATTTTTTAATCTATAAAGATAACCTTGTTAGTCATGTTCAATTATTTTCAGAAAATATTCAATTATTTTCAAAGTACTTAAAATAATTTTCTCTCTACCGTCGTTTCTCGTTGTTGGTGTACCACAATTTATTTGATTACCGAGGTTACTATTTCGTAATTTGTTGCGTAATTTTTTTTTCGTAATAATATGACCTCCAACAGTACATGTTTTTTATTTGCTTGGTGGACAGATTTTAACGCGGTCATTAAACCGTACCGGCGAAAATGGTTCAGCAAAGATATCGTCCGGGTCCGCGTAAGATAACTGAAAACTAACATACCAAGTAAGAACATGTTCGAACATCCTAAAATTATAAATTTCGTCAGCAGAAAAAGAAGTCATTGAAATTTTTGATAAAAATCGAAAATTGTGTAAAAAATGGAAAATTTTGTAAAAAATCGAAATTTTTTGTAAAAAATAGAAAATTTTGTAAAACATCGAAATTTGTGTAAAAATCGATAATTGTGTAAAAAAAGATTTTGTAAAAAATCGAAGATTTTGTAAAAAATCGAAGATTTTGTAAAAAATCGAAAATTTTGCCAAAAATCGAAAATTGAAAACTTCAATTTTGACCACAACAATATTATTCAATTCGTTAATCGTTTTTATTTATTTAATCTTATTCAAAACTTTTCCAATTTTAAAGCTACCGGTGAAAGATAATAACTAATCGTCATTGCCAAAATTTATAACAGTTTCCGCAATTCGTAAATCGACCAAAACGGACGTGGCAAGTTTTATGTCATTGAGAAGGCCCGGTCCTTTTTTGAGTGTACGGAAATAATAACGGAAATATTTAAATTTGAAATTTGTCAAAATTAAATGAGTGCTTAGTAGCAGGGTTGTCCGGGGAGCTGCCCGGGGTACCGAGCTTTTATTAAAGAGTAGTACGTGCTAATGTTCCCAATTCACAATGTTACAAAAATGGAATTAGTAATTTTTGTCGAAAATAATGAAACATAAAATTTTAAACATTTTATTCGTTCTAAATTTAAATTTATTTGGCCATATTTGTAATTCTGCCCATTTTTGGTTTTATTTTTTTTATAATTTCTATTTTACTATTCAACCATACAAATACCAACCAAAATTTTTGGCAACATTAGGGGCTGAAAACATGAGGGGCACACTTGTGTATTTAGTATTGGACTATTACTATTAGTATATGATTTTGACAAATAAAAGTTGACCAATTTCGGGGAAAAAAATCTGAATTTCAGATTGTGAAGCAAGATTGGTGGGCTGTATTTGAAAATGAGCAGAATAAGCCCGGTGTGTTTATGGCGCTGACTTTGATTTATTGCTTTAACCCCCAGAAACCCCAATGTAATTCCAATGGTAAAGGACGTCGTTTTTGTTTAGTTTTGCCGAAATGCCGTTCGTGATAGCGACCGGAGGTTTAATGTTTTTCAAATATTTTTTTAGATCATGAAGCCAATGAAATTCTTTACATATGAGGATCATTTTTTGAATTTTTTTTTTTGAAACATCGAAAAAAGCCATCAAAGTTCAAATATATTAATTTTCGCGATCTTTTTTTACCTTTTCTAACAGTTGGCATCCATCAATAACCCTGAAGTGCAATAGAAATTCCAGTTAAAATCAAACCCAAAAAAGCCTTAAAATTAAATTCCCTGGACATTTGTTTGAAAAAGTGATTCTTCTTAGATTTAAAGAATTTCATGGACTTCATGATGATCTAAAAAATATTTGAAAAACATTTAACCCCTGGTAGCTATTGTGAACGGCATTTCGGTCGAACTACAAAACGGGACCAAAGCCTTTGCAAAGGCTAGTTGTATAAAAAATATTCACCCAAAGGTGATATTTCTCGTTAGCCCTAGTCCTAGCCGGTTAGCGAGAGTTAACATTGATTTACGCCCTAATCCGAAGACACCAATAAAATTAACATAATGATAATTGTTATGTCGTAAAAGGTCACTAGTGAATAAAACAAAATATCCAGTTTTCAAGCAAATACGAATTTTCTTCGCCTAAGACTTAGGCCCTATTAGGCCTTAAAGTGTTAACTTTTTCCTTGCGCCACATAAATCCAAAAATGGCGTCTTTGTGAAAAAGAGCCGGGCTTAAACGATATTTCATAATTAGTGCCATAAAATGCTTAGTAAGCTATTTCTAAGACCATTCGGTACTAACTCGAATTGTAATTTTTCAGTTTGCTCTCGCAGTTTGAGTTTCTGCTCTGAGCAATTTTCATGACGTACCATATAAAACGTTATTTTTTCACCTCTTGTAGCATCAGAAAACCGCAATGTTGTATTTCAAAATATTTTAGCTGACTTCTTCAATTTTTGGTTCACTTTTTTTTGTCATAAAATATTTATAGCCAACCGGCAGTGTGGTACCGGCAACTAAAATGCCGGTCGTAAACGTACTAGCGTCATGAGTCGGAATGTTTTAAAAATATTTTATTGAATAATTGAAAAAACTCCCAATGACAAAACTCCCAAAACATTATATGAAGCGCGGCGGTCAGAAAATCATTTCAAGGTCAAAATGCGTACAAAAGTCCTATCGTAGTCTATCGAAGAGCCTTA
>Ga0208946_1000291_pt1 | contig 10685 bp, 5 predicted proteins | sample AOAMet2_C49A8_80_2_FD_188075 | JGI IMG/M metagenome (GOLD analysis project Ga0208946, IMG submission 188075) | Ammonia-oxidizing marine microbial communities from Monterey Bay, California, USA - C0912_C49A8_80 (SPAdes) | ecosystem: Environmental > Aquatic > Marine > Intertidal zone | place...
TGTTAAAAAATTTTAGTGTTAAAAAATTTAGTGTTAAAACATTTAGTGTTAAAAATTGCCGGTACAACCTAATGTCGCCAACCAAAAGTAATCCCGCAATTTTTCCGAAAAACTTTTTTCTAAAATTTCGGCGTATATAACCATTACTATTATCTAACGTATATACCGGTTCTACGTAATACAGGTTCTACGGTTTGCGTAGACGCAAAATAATCTACTTATTTTTATATATATATATTCCAGATATACTTCGATCAAATTAGATAATTTTTAGGGATTAGGGATAATTTTTAACACTAATATTTTTAACACCATATTCTTTGTATTTTTAACCCATTTTTTGGAAATTTTGACTTTTGGGAGTTTTTTCGTTGTTAGTCTTAAAACCTAAATTAGGCATTATGCCGCCAACTAAAAATAATCCCGTCATTTTTGCGAAAAACTTTTTCCAAAATTTCGGCCGACAACTTCTATTATCTAACGTATATAATACTTACATTTTGATATTCAAACAATTCGTATGCTGGAGCATGTTGATTTCCACGATCCAATGCTGCTATCAGTCGTTCAATATTGTAATCAATTATATATGAGGTAGACCTAAAATATAAAAAAAATAAGTTCAACTTTTCAAATAAATAATTTTGCTAAAATTTTTGGTCGCCGAAACCAGATAGAACCCAGACTGTGGCGGTCACATTTTTTCTTTGGTTTTCGGATAACGGCATATTATATATATGGCCGATATAGATTTTTTATCGGACTTTTTACCGGCATTTTTTTGTTTTCAAGTTCAAATTCGTAAATCGATTTTTAACAGGGACGAAAATGGTTCAACTTCGTCCTTAACCCACAGCGGTAAATTTTACCAACATTTTCAATTACAAATATTGGATATTAAAAACCCGGAGGTTAATATTTCAAAATAATACCTATATAAAAAACCGGTATAAAAACCGGTATACAAAAGATCTATAAAAATCGGTATAAAAACCGGTATACAAAAAATCTAAAAAAAAAACGGTATAAAAACCGGTATACAAAAAATGTATAAAAACCGGTATAAAAACCGGTATAAAAACGGTATGAAATCCGGTATACAAAAAATGTATAAAAACCGTTATAAAAACCGGTATACAAACCGATATAAAAACGGCATACAAACCGGTATAAAAACTCAAATTACAATGATAATCATATAGACCCAGATACAATATTATACGGCATAATATCGTATGGATTTTTATATCATATGGTCATTCTGTTGTAAAAAACAACCGGCCAAAAAGATGCCTTTTTAATTATATTATTTCAAGATGGTGCGTACAAAAAAGTCCATTAAGCATATTTAACTATCAAATCTGATCAAGGTCGATTTTAGTCAAACAAAAAAAATTGAACAAAAAGAAAAGATCGACAAAAAATAATAATAATAATTATAATACCTAAAATATAATCAATACGTGAACTATTTCTTTGGCTAAAAATAAAATGACCTTGAAAAAGTGTATAAGAATAATATACTGGCCTAAAAGGGTGGGCCACAAAATGCTAGCCTGTGAAAGCTGGACAATTGCTTGTGAAAAATCGAATTTTATCTTTCTCCAAAATTTTTATTTTTGTCTGAAATTGTTATTTTTGTCTAAAATTTTTATTTTTGTCCAAAATTTTTATTTTTGTCCAAAATTTTTACTTTTGTCCAAAATCCGAAATTTTTGTTCAATTTTTTTTCTTTTTGTTCAAATTTTTTTATTTTTGTTCAAATTTTTTTATTTTCGTCCACAATTTTTATTTTTGTCCAAAATCGGATTTTTGTTTAAAGTCTTTCCGAAATTCATTGCTAGTTTAACGCTATGGTCAACATGATAGTTATACCCGAAAAACATTCCTTTATTAACCGCGCCCAAACTTTGGCCCGAAAATCCCTCCAAAAATGGACAACGTTTTTTAAGCAAATTCCATAATTAATGCCTGACATTACTTCGCCCCGGTATTTCGTCTGGTATTACCGAAACAATGCACACAATGCTTAAAATATATATAGTTTTTTTCTATAAGGGGAACATGATTTTTGGTCGATTTTTTTGGCTGTTACTAAAAAATCCGGTTTTACTAAAAAAAGCCGGTTTTACTAAAAAAGGCGGTTTTACTAAGAAAAAGCCGGTTTTACTAAAAAAAGGCGGTTTTACTAAAAAAAGGCGGTTTTACTAAAAAAACCGGTTTTACTAAAAAAGGCGGTTTTACTAAGAAAAAGCCGGTTTTACTAAAAAAAGGCGGTTTTACTAAAAAAACCGGTTTTACTAAAAAAAGCCGGTTTTACTAAAAAAAGGAGGTTTTACTAAAAAAGCCGGTTCCGAGACATAACTCTGATTACAATTTCTTGGAAAATTCAAGCCGAAAATTCAAGCCAATATTAAATTTAAGAAATTATTTCGGGCCCGGCTTTTTATGCACATATTCCATACTTGCCAACAAAATATTTAAAAATTAATGGTCAGATTTTCTAATTTCACGTACATTGACGGATTTATCATACACAAAAAAACTACAAAAAAAACCTTAAAATCTTATGAAGTTCTTTGTCGGATTTACAAAAAAATATATTACTTTCTTTGCGAAACAAAATATAATATAAATGAAGGGATTTGTTCAGTTTTTGGACGTATTATATTTTTGATAAAAATAAGTTTTTTGGGCGTATATATGTATACACTTTTTGCAACTTTGTTACCGAATTTTTTGGCACCTAGATACTAGCATTTATCATAAGGTGCCAAATTCGGTAACAAAGTTGCAAAAAGTTTATACATATATACTAGTATATACGCACAGAAAATTAACCTTATTTTTATCAAAAATATATTATATATGTACTCACTTCCTGACTGTTATATTTTGCGATTTTTTGCAATTTTTTGTGGGAATATTTCCAATATTTTTTTGCAATATTCCAGGACGGTTACACTTTTTTGGCATTTTTTGTAACAGTCCGGGAGTGAGTAGTGTTTTATATAGTTACACGTGAGAAATGAACTATATTTTTCAGTTAACCGGATTTTTTGTATTTCTAATGCGCAGAATAAGCTCCTTAGTTTGGCACAATCGCAACTATTAACGCCAAATATTAAATGGAACAACATTTACATTTTAAACATAAATAACATTGTGAACTTACGCGACCTATTTCGGGTCAATTCTGCTATAAATTTTATGGGACCGCATTTTTAACACTAACAAAAATTATTGTTAAAAATCCAAAAAATATGTGTTAAACATTTTAGTGTTAAAAAGATTATTGTTAAATATACAAAAAATATTTTTAAGATACAAAAATCTGTGTTAAAAAAATTATTGTTAAAAATACAAAAAATCTATGTCAAAAGGTGTTAAAAATAATGTTGTTAAAAATAAAAAGATATGTGTTAAAAATTTTAGTATTAAAAAATTGTCCCATAAAATTATAACCTATAATATTCCGAAGATTCTGATTACTGCAAAAATTATTAAAGCAGCGAAAATTCAGTCCTAGTTATGAAGTAAAATTACGTAAAAATGATGATATCAAGTAAATTGGATTGATAAAATCAAAACGGACGAAAATATATAAACGAAAACTCATTAAAACGGTAAGTTCTTTTCGCGAGACCAAAAATATAGGAAGCAATTATTTTATCTTACTTTTTTTTTCTTTTACTTTCGTCATTTATTAAACCACGATTTATTAGGGCTGCTTTAAAGATCCGAAATATAAAAAAGGATGTATAAAATTATATGGCCCTCTATATTAGTCGATATGGGCCACTTTTTTTTGACCGCGATTTAGTTTTCTCAAAAAATTTTATTTTTGTCCAAATTTTTTATTGTTGTCCAAAATTTGTATTTTTGTTCAAAATTGGTAGTTTTGTTCAAAATTTTTATTTTTGTCTAACATTTTTATGTTTGTCCAAAATTTTTATTTTTGTCCAAAATGGAATTTTTGTGAAAAAAATTTTGGCAATTATTTTATCTTGTTTTTTTTACTTTCTTCATCTATTAAACCACGATTTATTAGGGCACATTTAAAGATCCGAAATCTAAAAAGGATCATCGTCGAAATGTATAAAATTATATGGCCCTCTATACTAGTCTATATGGGCCACTTTTTTTGACCGCGATGCGGGCCAACTTATTAATTGACTGATGCGAGCTAATTAAACATATTTGACCAGAAATAGGCTTTTGACGCGAGCCAACTAATTATAATTATATGTCGTAATTATATACAATTAGGCCCGCAACGGCGGGCGCAATATTCAGAATTGAACAATAATACACCCGGGTATCCATTTCTATATATATGAAGCGGAAAGTTGAAAACGGATAAGAAAACGAAAACGCAAAAAATATTTTTTGGGAAACGGATACGAAATGGATTTTACTAATAAGGAGTGTTTCACGGAAAACATACTACAGTCGGGTCCGACTACGGGTACCGTATGTTAAAGGCATCACAAATTTCAACTCTTTCGCACTTTATTAACTCCTAGGTAGTGTGTTCATCTTGTTCTGTAGAATATAAAATTACTTGAAAAATGCAACACATATTGACATAAGTGGCAAATATCTGCCACCGCGACCCTAACCCTAACCCGAGGGTTAATATTTCTGTCCCGTCCTAAAAAACATCAAAAAACTATCGCTCGTGCTATTCTGGCCCGTCCACGTTTGCAAAAAACGGTTTCTGGCCCGTCCTTATAAGCAAACCCTTTCGGGCCGTATTATAGAGGCGCTCGCGGGCAGGCGAGTCCTTATATACGTGCCCCCTGTACTACTTTTTCTTGTGAAATACTCCTTTTAGTTCCATCTCATTTTTCGGACCCGGAACCGGTTTTTGTCTAATTTGGCAGATGAAAGGCAGGGATGATGTATATATCCCGAATCAGGGGCGGATGGGGATATATCAGGGTTAAATCAGTATACAATTTCCCCAAAATGATATATAGCATGACAGTGTAATCACCGTATGACACGGTAATCACTAACGTCGTTTGATTTTCTTTTTTTGTTGCTTTTTCTCTATTTTTATTTTTTTCTTCATAAAAAAAAGCTGCCGGAACAAATGTTTTAAATATCGTATGTCAAGGTTGAAATAGTTGTTTCTTTTTTTTGGCAACAAAAAATGCGGCATTAAAATATAGAAAGACCGGCGGTGACCTCGCAAAATACAGGGGCAAATTTACGCGGAAAATCTGGGTTAGAGCTAAAATATAACTTATAGTCTAGTTCGTGCCTTGATCTCAGCCTAAATCTATCCAAAATAATTATTCGGAGATATAGACTACCTAAGCCTAATTGTTACAAAAAATGAAAAAAAGGCGTAACAATTTTGGGGTATTTTCGGGTTTAGCACTGTCGTATTTTTGGCAAAAATCGCAAAACGTAACAAATAACAAAATATATACAGTAGTTATCCGAGATTTTTTCTGATTTTTTTGTCAAACTTTCGAAAAAAGACGGCTAAAAACATGAATAAGCCGAAAATACCCCTAATTGTTACGGTTTTTGAAAAACAAAACGTAACAATTAGGGGCATTTTCGGCTTATACATGTTTTAGCCGTATTTTTTCGAAAGTTTGACAACAAAAATCGCAAAAACTAACAATTAGCGGGTAACTTCTGTATTTGAATCAGATTTTTCAATAAAAATGTTCGGAATGCGACATTGCGTTGGGCATTCGACTGCATCTATAACTTACGCGTCTGGTTGTTGAGTCATAATTTTCTGCGAATTGCTTGGCAGTGGTGTCGAATCCCGAAATTTCTGCGAAATTTTCTCTATTTTTTATTTTTCAACAAGATCTCTCGTTATTTTTTTTGGTGGTTCTTGGAAAAGTGTTTTATGATTCGTGGTAGCGGCAACAGATCACATTGATAGTCATAATCTAAACAAAAAATAAATAAATACAACCATTAAATAACTATAAAAAAAAATAATAATAATAATAATATTTTTTCCAAGAAATCTGATTTTTGAAAAAAAAATTATTCGTTTTTTTCGAGCACTTTTGGATTTCTCGAGACTTTTTTTCGAGATTTTTGGCAAAGCAAAAATAGGTTTTTAGACCAATTTTTCGGCATTTTTGGCGAAGCAAAAAATATGCTTTTCGATCAATTTTTCGAGATTTTCCGCGAAGGAAAAAACATGTTTTTCGATCAATTTTTCGAGATTTCTTTAAATATTCAAAATGAAAAAAAAACATTTTTCTTCTAAAAAAATCCACATTTGCCAGCAAAAATACAATTCTCTTACTCAATTTCTCTAAACTCGAGTTTTTTTCGATATTCGATAATGAAAAAATATATTTTTTTTGCGTTTTTTTTCTCTAAAAAGTGAACTAGATACGTGCTGTACAATAGACTTAGCATACTACCAATGCACAGTCTAGATAAGTAAATACTTGAACTTCCAGAATTAGCGAGAAACGAAAAAAAGACTATTTGCATTTTAACAACGAATTTACCAAATTCAGAAATCCCGTACCGTACCCAACATTACTGTACCCAACATTACGGTACCCAACTTCAACACAATTTCAATCATTATAGTGTTAGAAAAAAGTGTATTCTGATATCACAGCAATGTTTAGCCAACCGGTGGTTGTTTAGTAGTTCAAATTTCGGTCAAAAATTGTGGTCAAAAAATTAAAATTGTGGTCAAAAACTAAAATTGTGGTCAAAAAACTAAAATTGTGGTCAAAAATTAAAATTTTGGCCAAAACATTAAAATTGTGGTCAAAAAAATTAAAATTTGCTTAAAACCAAAAAATGATTTTGTCAAAAATCGAAAATTTTTGTAAAAATCTAATTTAATTCGGTCTCGAGGTTCTATATATATGACCAACCGGTGTCTATGACGCCGTTTTATCGAAATTTTCGCCGGGCGGGTTGTATTTTTAACCGTCATACCCGTGGCTCGAAACTTCGACAAATCCGGATAAATCTGGTACTATTGCGTCATAGAAACTATGACAATGTCTAGCAGACCATCACGCTGGTAGACTCCGCGTAATTTGTTATTTTTATCGCCCTTAAATAATTGTTTCAAATGATGGACTTCATATCATTTTAAAGCGTACGAATTGAGAAATCGGAAAGCATTCGAGTTTTTTTAATTATTAACGAAATTGTCTTTTAAATCAAACTTGGAGTTCCGAAATTTAAAAAATTGTAAATTGTAACTACCAATTAAGCCAATATAGCAAATTGCTATATTGGTTTATTGATATTAATTGTGTTTCAAAACGTTAATTGCTATTAGCAAACGAGTTTTCAATGTCCCATTAAACAAATTTTGTGTTCAATAATTGAAAAATCGAATGCTCGCAGATTTTTACATTCCCAGGCTTTCAAATGGTACTTTTTGCGTCATAGCAACATTATGTCTAGCAGACCATCACGCGTAATTTGCTATTTTTATCGCTTACATCCGCAAATTCCGCCTACATATACCTATGACATATGATATGGCATTATATATATCAGCCGGGCGCTTTAGCTATTTTAGATATATTTTTGAATATTTATAAAATCATCACCCGCACGACTCCCTAAGCTAGGGAGCTTTCACAGTTCGTTATCGACTTTTTGGTAATAACGATATATGTGGGTCAAGATCTTTTTTTATAAAACCGCATCTTCGGGTACGTTAGAATTTTCTTTTTTACCGCTCGGTGGGTGACGAGATGGTACACCATGGTGGTAAAGGTATATTCAAATCGAAGTTATGGTCAAAATCGTAATTTTGATCAAAAAATCGAAAGTTTGGTCAAAAAATCGAAATTTTGGTCATAAATATAATTAGATTGTTATTGGTCAAAAATCTTATTTTGGTAAAAATCGAAATTTTGGTCAAAAATCTAAATTTTGTCAAAATCGAAATTTTGGTCAAAAATCTAATTTTGGTAAAAAATTGAAATTTGGTCAAAAATCTAAATGTGGATCAAAAATCAAAATTTTGGTCAAAAATCTAATTTTTGTAAAAAAAACCGTAATTTTTATCAGAAATCGAAATTTTGGTCAAAAATCTAATTTTTGTAAAAAAAACCGTAATTTTTATCAGAAATCGAAATTTTGGTCAAAAATCTAATTAGATTTTTATTGGTCAAAAATCTTATTTTGGTAAAAAATCGAAATTTTGGTCAAAAATCCAAATTTTGGTCAAAATCAAAATTTTGGTCAAAAATCTAATTTTGGTAAGAAATCGAAATGTTTTGATATGTGGGCCAAGAGTTTTTTGTATAAGACCACCTCTTTGGGTACGTTAGCATTTTATTTTTTCACCGCTCGGTGGGTGACGCCATGGTCTTAAGGTTACTACGGTCTACTTCGGCGATTAATACGGTATATTGTATTAAATTTAAAATTCGATGATATTGAAAAATGGATTATTCTACTTTTCCATATTACCATTTTCATATATTAATTATATTGATCATTTTACGTTCTATCTTATTTACTGATTAATAAATTATTTATTTATTAAAATAGTTTTTTTTAGTTGCGTGACAGCATTAAAATATAATATTATATAATATAGCCGTTTAATATTAAATGAACGTAGCTAACATACGGTATGTTTGGACCAGTTTTTTTTATAAAAATTAATAATCTAATGGCTTGTGCATAATGTTTGTCTAAATAAGGCGAGCTTCATATCATCTTAAAGCCGAGGAATGTAAAAATCTGCGAGCATTCGTTTTTTTCAATTATTGATGGGTAATTGAAAATTTGGTTTTTTATTGATATTAGTTGTTTTAAAGCCTTAATTGCGTTATTGGTTAAATAATAGTAAAACTTTAATCATTTTTAGATTTCGAAACTTCAAGTTTGATTTAAAAGACAATTTTGCTAATAATTAACAAAAACTCGAATGCTCGCGGATGTCTAAATTCCGACATATTAAAATGTTTTACCCAAAATTTGACTTCCTAAATGATTTTTTGTACGACGAGCTTCATATCATTTAAAAGCATAGGAATATAAAAATTTGCGAGCATTCGATTTTTTCAATTATTGACCAACAATATGTTTAATGTTCAATAATTGAAAAAAACGAATGCTCTCAAATTGTTATATTACTAGGCTTTAAAATGATATGAAGCTCGTCGTACAAAAAAATCATTTAGCGGGTCAAATTTTGTACAGAAGTCCTGAAACGACGCGCCTTTTGTATAAATGGCCATTCGTTTTTTGTAATAAATGTGGGTAAAACCGAACGGTCATATTCATTTTTCTTTGTTTCAAGAATTTAACATTTTTTTTTGCAAACGTCTAATTATATACAATCTGGGCAATTATGTGGATCAGAACTGTACCTAATTACCCGGCAAAAACTTCCGAAATCAATAAAAAAAACCTAAAAAAAAGGAAGCACTAAAACACGAAGAAGGAATAAAAAAGTAAAATATTTCCAAAACGAAATAACTCCTTTTTATTGTTACTAGTAAAATAAAATATTTACTACCTTTTAAAAAAGGGTGGAAAAATAGTTTTCATGTTTTTTATTAGATCGAATCCAGCGCCCTACTGGCATTTAGTTATGAAAAAAATCTAAAAAACTTTTTTTCACTTTTTTCAACCGATGAGTTTCATATCATTTTAAAGCGTAGGAATTTAGAAATCTGAAAGCATTCGAGTTTTTTTTTAATTATTAACGAAATTGTCCTGTAAATCAAACTTGGAGTCTCAAACAATCGTAGCAAAATGGCCCAAATTCTAAGCACCCTAAAGAAATTATCGTTGGCACGTTTCAGCTGACTAAAAAATATATAAAAAATACCTAATATATAAAAATATAATAATTATACCAATTTTGGTACAGCCAAAAAAATACTGGTGAAATGACAATCATAAAATGTAAAATTGATATTTACGCGATACGGGAAAATTAGGGTATGCGGCAAATTAATTTTTTTAGAACTGGAAAAAATTTTCAGGGATTTTGAACCCTAATTTCATTTTTTGAAGCATAATTTCGTTTCTATTGTTTGACCGAAATTTCGATTTTTGACCAAAATGTCGATTTTTTACCAAAATTTCGATCAAAATTGGTCGGATTTTTGATCAAATTAGATTTTTTTAGAAAATTTCGATTTTTTAGAAAAGTTCGATTTTTGATGAAAATTACGGTTTTGACCATAACTTCGATTTTTCACTACCACTTCAGGTTTTTTGAACCCTAATTTTCGAAAAGATTTTGTTTTGCTCGGAATTAAAAATTAAGCCAACTCGCCTGCCTTTTAAGGTCAAAGTATCAAAACAAAAGTACCTAAAGGTCGTTGACAATTATACATTGTGTAACTAAGTATAGCTCCTGATAAGACCCACTCGGAGCCTTATCACCGTAATGACCCAGTGTAATACCCTATTTATCAATATTATGAAAAAACCCGAAAGAAACCAATAAAAAATCCAGGTTTTAGTAAAAAAATCGATGTTAGATAAAAAATCGAAATGGTAGATAAAAATCGAAGTTATGATCAAAAACTATAATTTTTGATCAAAAATCTGGTCCAAAATCGAAATTTTGGTCAAACATCGAAATTTTAGTCAAAATCGAAATTTTGGTCAAAATCGAAATTTTGGTCAAAATCGAAATTTTGGTCAAAATCGAAATTTTGGTCAAAATCGAAATTTTGGTCAAACTC
>Ga0208946_1000294_pt1 | contig 10672 bp, 7 predicted proteins | sample AOAMet2_C49A8_80_2_FD_188075 | JGI IMG/M metagenome (GOLD analysis project Ga0208946, IMG submission 188075) | Ammonia-oxidizing marine microbial communities from Monterey Bay, California, USA - C0912_C49A8_80 (SPAdes) | ecosystem: Environmental > Aquatic > Marine > Intertidal zone | place...
GATAAATACTGTTTCCTATTAGACGGAATTCAATATTCCCACTGTTTCCTATTAGCCGATTTTTGGCCACTGTTTCCTATTAGACGGAATACCCTGTACATCATTTTGGGTACATGTCGTCCAGTAATTTTTCGGCTCTTGTCGTCCAGTTTTTTCGAAAAAAAAAATAGATGTCCATTTTATTAAAAAAATGCTGCTCAATGCAATACGAAAACCAGCACAAAAAAATAAATGCAAATTGCGTAGTATTTTTTCAGAAAAAATGTAGATGTCCTAAAAAGATGTACTGATTAAAGTAATTTTCAATACTGAGATAGGTGTTACACTAGTGATAGTTTTTGCTATTGGTGTTATTACGAAGAAGGTTTTCAGCAATTATCATCCGGTCGACGTAACCCACAGATATCCAACAATGAGTTGGTCGTCAAATATATTCATTTTTATTAAAAATATTCATTTCCTACATTGTATTTACAGTGGTGACTAGGGTGTCCAGGCGTACATTCAAATGGCCATAACTTTCGAGGAATCGAATTTCTTTTATCTTTTGATATATTGTGTAAAATCGTCTACTTTATCGAATGAGCGAAAAAAATAAGTGGGCACTGCCATCTGGGGCCAAAGAGCCAAAATGGCACAAATAGGGCGCTCTAGGTGGGAGTGCCCACTTATTGTTTTCGCTCATTCGATAAAGTAGACGATTTTACACAACATATCAAAAAATAAAAGAAATAAGCTCGATTCCTCGAAAGTTATGGCCATTTTACCGGTTTTTCGGCCTGGACACCCAAGGTGTGACACCAGTGGTGTCCATCTATCAGGACAATGTTCAAAAATGATTTCGTGTTTATAAGAATTTTTACGAAAATTCGACCTCTTACATACAAATATACGGACATATTTTAACCAAATATATGGTGACCACCCGAAGCTGTAGTGCTCTATAATTATTGCTTGCACACTGGAAATGCTAGACGTAAAACCAGCCGGAAAATCAACGAAATATTTACCTGCAAATATTATCTCTTGCGTTTGCCAAATCCAACCCGAAACGAAATGTTTCCAAATATTTTATTGTATTAATAAAAAAGTGACGAATAAGTGAAGTAGGCATATTTAAATATATTGCACAACAAGGACGATAACTATTCGAGTGGGAGAAAAATGTGTATGACAAATCAGTGATAACGATGACGCCGTTTTTATAGATTGGGCCACTCTTCCGGACAATTAATAAGTGACTGTAGTGACCGTTTATAAGCCCATTCTCCAACTTTTCAATAAGAGACGTTATAAACGGTCAGCCCACATTTTGGCCATATTTCGTAATTTTTACGTACCAGGTTATAGTTTTAGGCCGTTTATTTTCGAAAATTTATCAAAAAAAATCGTAAAATGGACCGTAAATGTAGACAGAAGTGTGAACCAACATATGAAAAAGATGTCTTGAAGAATCAATTTTTATTAAAACTATATTTATGATCCTTCGCTCATTACGTAGTTACGTGGGAGCTCTGGAACCACATTTTGAACAGATTGAACCAATTTTTGAATCACATCATCTTGTCGATCATTAACACGAATTGCCATTTCAGCAATTTTTTGTTGCGTTTGAGCATTAATGTTCAGTTGCAAATCATTTTTACCGCCCATGATAGCAGCTTCCTTCTCCTTGAAATATATATTTTTTAAGACCCGTATTTCAATGATCCTTTTGGCTTACCTTGAACTGAGCTTCGCGTTCTTTTGTAAAAATTTGAATTTCAGCTTTGGCCTCATCCTTGGCTTGTTTCAATCGTTTGGCTTTTTCTAGGATTGAAATTTTTTATTTTAAATAATTTTAAACGAATTTTGTCACATACGTCGCCGAGCTGCATCGACATCCTTTTGAGCTTCTTTTTCAGCTTCAAGTAATTTTTGAATGCCTTCACTTTGGGATGCCATGATTAGTTTTCAAGACTCTAAAAATTTTTAGACATTCAACATTTTTAAAATAATGAAATATCCATTTATAACATTCTATATTAATTCCAACTCAAGTACATGTAACAGAATATTTTTAGGCTAATTTTGAAGAAATTTTTTCACAATCGAATTCGGATAAAACTCCCCACGATGATATCTGGGCAAATAACGCTTTGCTTTCTGGGCAAACAGCTGGATCGGTGAATAACTCGCGCATACTTTCTAAAAGTTTGGTTTAAAGTTTTTGGAAAAATATTTCGATGTATTGCATACCAGTTAATGCTACGCGTGATTCCTTTTTAATATTTTCACACAATTCAGACAAAGATTTGAAAATTTTCGATTTATAGCTTGGACTTCCACGAGCGGTTTCTTTGGCCAATATTTCAATGTTAGAGATTTTGAGGTCATCGGTATCTGCTTGTAAAGTGATAATTGTTAGACACTCTATGAGATCTTCCTTTCCGGGAAAAGCCCGTTGATCAAGTGCTAATAGTATGTCGGATACGACCCGACGAGGTTCAAGTTGATTTGTTTCTGCAGCTGATTTTAAGCCCTTGACACCTTGTAACCGAAATGACCAGCAGCTGGACCGCGCAGCTTTGCAACAAATGCTAGAAATGGCTTTACATATCCAAAAAGTTTCGAAATTTAAATTTTTTACCTGACCACTTCCTCTCCGATTTGACGTACTTGAAATTCTCCCTTATCCCACGCCGAATCAAAAAAGCGTTGTTGAGTTTCATCAAATCTACCAAGCCAACAAATCGGGCCAATAAATGGCGCCAAATCGGCATCAAATTTTCCAACCGACCCATCTAAGACATATCCAATTGTGTTTTCGGTATCACTCTCGCGCAGCTCAAAATATAGCTTTACAAGACGAGAACAAAAATTGGATTTCGTTTTTTCACTTGCTGCTCCGATGAGTGATGGGATGGCAGATGCGGCTTCGGACCGTAATGCATCCGATGTACTTCCCAGTAATGACAGGCATGGTGCAAGCATTTTTCCAACACATTCGGAAGCTCGCTGTTTCCATTTTAGGCCAATTCGGGATGCGATATATATCGCCATTCCACGCGCATTTACACCAACGCCTTGTTTGATAAGTCCTCCAACCTGTGGCGCGATATTGTTCATCACGTGCAAGGGGAGTGCATCCGAGTCAATAATTTTAATACAGACTCTTAGAAAATCTCCACTTTTCATCTTTTCCAGTGTTTCTTTTTCCAGTTCGCTGTAATCCCGCTTTCGTGTCGCACCTTTTGATATATTCACCTGTTCCGTAATCGTACTCTTTTGGATTAATATCGGAATTAATCGCGATGCAAATGGAAAGAGTAATGGAAGGCCGCGCTTAGAATCCCCCCATTTGTTCAGCAATGTCATTCCAACAATTACAGATGGGGTTGAAGTAGACTCGATGTATTTTGTAATTATAATTTCCAGCAATTGATTAACCCATTTGGGTATCTCTCGAGCCTCATTTACAATTCGAATGGTGGTGCGCAACAAATCCATGCACGTGCCGCTTGCAACGATGCGTACATTATCGCGCGTGTCATCACAACAGCGCAAAATAGAATTCCACAAGTCGATATAATCAATTGAATCTGAGTTTGATTCATTTATATGGGACAGTAGCTGTGGCAAAGTTCGTGCGGATGCCTCGCGAAAGTCGCCGTCATGCCCTTGCAATTTTTCAATGACTGTTGCTAGTGCTTCGTTTAAGACGTTAATAATTCGCCGATTACCACCAAGAGCGTTATAAATATTTTTGCCAACAGAACGGATAGCTTCGTGTTTGTGGTTTACCATCAGTAGCAAATCGGGCAAGAGTTTATCGGTTGTGCGCTGGGATATGCCCGAGGCTGAACTAAGGAGACCAGAAATACCCAAACTAAGCAAATGAAACATTTCGTCGTCGAGCTGGCGATCTTGTACCGCCTTGAAAAGCTCTTTGAACCCAGCTGAATCCTTTTGTGAAATCGATTTTTCGCCAAGTAATCCATTTCGATCGGGCGCCTTATTATGTTTGATAACATTTTGTACAAGTTGCTTGTATTTTAACCGAATGTCGCTGTCACCGTTGTCAAAAAGAATGCGTAGGGCCTTCGCACAATATGGCGCTTCATGTGGGGCAATAAACAATCGCGATAATAAGCCACAAAAAATTTCATATTTCGTTACATTTGACAAATCAGTTTGTTGCCCGACATCGACTAAGCTCGCTAGCCAAACTCCAGTGCCCTTAGTTTTACCCTTCTCCGGTGCAAATGTACGCGCGATTACTGCATTAATCACATCCAATTTAAGTTGCTTATTTTCATACTTTTTACTGAATTTATCCGGCGGGATTTGACCTGTTGCGATGGAAACGACAGCAGTGCCCATTGCAATTTGCATTGGGGTCGTCTCCACTTTTTCAACGCACAAAATTACTTCCAATAGTTTTGCTGTTGCTTCAGCAGACTGTAAGAACTGTGACCCGGCAAAGTACGCAATTGCAGTAATTGCAGCAATCTTTACCTTGTCATTTTCGTGTTTTAAGCATTTTCGAACTCGGTCGATTAAATCGGTGTCGATTTCTACACGCGCTGAAACATTGCCCAAGCTGGTCAGAATCCGCTCCAAAACTGTAACACTATGAGTTTCCCACGAACTCGACACAATCAGATTTTGTATCAAATCAACCGCCGCCATTAAACTTTCTTCGGAGTCAACACGCGAACAATACATTGCGACAGCCACCTGTTGCGCACTTTGTTGATTTTGGTCATGGTTGGTTTGAAACAATGGCGCAAAGTCGGCAAACGAGGTGGCAACCATTTGCGCAGAAAGAAGTGATGCGGCCGCGTGGTTGATAGCGAACGTGTGACCTTGCAAGAGGTGCGTAAGTTTTTCCGGCCGGGCATTTTTCGCTGCGTTGCATACAAAGAAGTTTTCGTTTCCAATCGGAAAACCAGCTCGAATTGTGGACTCTAACAGCTCCGTTTGGGATAGTATAAGGTCCGATGAATCAGTTGATTGTCCCAGGGTATCAAAATTTAGCAATATTTTTTGCAAGGCGACCATGCTATTTTGGCTTTGAGCGCTAAATATAGAAATAGCGGAAGTATACCAATTTGAGGCGTCAGACTCTAATGGATTTCGATACTGTGTAATATTTTCATTTAATATTCCAAATTTGATCAGTGCTACCAATTGAAGTGTGGGCGTCAGATTTGGCTGCGACTGTAAGAATTCTAAAATGGATGACAAATGTACAATGCCAAGCAGCGTCAAGGATTCTTGTCGAATTTCATGCGACAGTTCGCCGTTGCATATCGCGTTTAGTATACAAATTCGGTTGGCGCCCATCTTAGGGTCAAAAGGAGCAAGGACATTCACAGCACGTAGACAACTGATAGTGTACCATTTATCATTTTTTGGAACATTATTTAAACATGTCTGAAGTTTGGCGAGTAAAACTGGAACATCCTTGTTGCGCTTTACACAGCTCCGTACGAGCGCAAGTAGTGGCGTTGTAGCACTTGGTGATGTTTGGAGGGAAGTGAGCAAAATGTCAAATAGTTCATGAATTTTAGAATTAAAGGCTGTTTCGTTCAGTTCAATTAGACTGGGTAATAAATTGAATAGTCGGTCATCGGGCTCATCGCTTGCTAAGATCTTTAAAATTCGATCAAGCAAAAGTGGTACAACTTTGGGGCTAATCTGGGACTCGGCCCGTAAGTGATTGAGCCAGTCATATGCGACAGACCGCGCAATCCTCTTCCAATCGTCGCGAAGTAAATCGAAAGAAACTTGTAACGAGGCGGGAAATGTTCGGGCAGCTTCTTTTGATTTCATTAACAGTTTTGTCAATTGTATCCTCAGCCGTTCGGGCGCCATGGCATGCTTTAGACTTGCATTTGCAATCGAATTTATTTCACCGAGGTAGAGTTTATAAACAGCACGAACGACGTCAGCATCCTCCAGGGAGTATTCCAGAGCTTTTAAGGCTCCTTCTGCATTTCCGGAGGGGGTTTGATACGCCATTAATGAAAGAAAAAATACAGCTTTATCAGCCGGTAACCTGTTTTCGGAAGATATATACGACCAATGTACAATAAATGTGGATATTGCCATCTTTTCATCCCGTATTTGGTCTGGTGATGCTTCCGGCTTTTTTGTAAATTGATTTACACGCGCATTTTGTAATCGCGTCACCTGCTGTGAACATACACAAGCAACCGGCTGGATATCAATAGCCAAGATGGATAACACGTGTTCACCCATTTCATTCAATATTTTCATAAAATCATCGTTTGAGAGTTTCGAGCGTAACTTGGCAATAAATTTTTCCACAAGTGAAATTGTTTGCTCTTTGGTTAGCTTGGCACCATTTGGTTGGATATATTTAATCAAATTAACCGACCAGAGCGATAGAAATATTGGATCGCGGTGACATTGTAGAATGCATTGAACTAAGGTGTCACAAAATGACTCCTGTGAAACACGTGGGATTCCAATTTTTAGAAAAACTGTTGAAAACATGTTGACTGGCGCGCTCTTATTGGCTGCATATAACTCAAACAGCGCCACCACTGGCAGCTGCACATTGGTCAGGGATACAATGCGCTTTTTTATATGCGTGATAATTTCAAGCGCCTTTTTCTGGTTTGACTCCAGCGATTCAATAATATGGATCAAATATTTATTTACAATCTGCTCAAATTTTTCGTCCGTATCACACAGCGCAATTTTTAGAAATAATTCCTCCATTCTAAAATTTTGAAATATGAAAAAATCGAAATATATAACAAAAATACTCTTTAGAAAATATAAAAATTGAATTATGGTACAAATATAGTTCTAAGGCACACGCGCGTGAAATGGTGTATTAACTAAGGTGATGCAGTATTTCACTTGCAATCACGTGAAGATCTTTGGTGTCCCCTGTGGTCGAGTTTTGTGCGATTTTCGTAATCTGGGCAGTAAGGTTTGAATGGGATTCGAGTTGTGAAGCACAGAGGTGAATTTGGACGCCTTTTCGAATTGACTTTAACAATAATCTTTGGTTTCGTAAGTTACAAATGGTTAATAAATGACTCAGCCGAGATAGCTGGTCTGGTTCGAATAAAATACCACATCCTTCGCCGCCCCATAAGTGGATGAATAATGAAACTAGAAATGCGTAAGTCATTTTTTGTCTAAAATTTTGACTTTTTTTTAAATTTTGATTTTTTTTTTAATTTTGATTTTTTTTTTAATTTAGATTTTTTTTTAAATTTAGATTTTTTTTTAAATTTTGATTTTTGTCTAAAATTTGATTTTTGTGTAAAAGTTATATTGTTGTCTAAAATTTATATTTTTGCCTAAAATTTATATTTTTGTCCAAAATTTTCATTTTTGTGGAAAATTTTGATTTTTGTCGAAAATTTTGATTTTTGTCGAAAATTTTGATTTTTGACCAACATTTCGATAAAAAATTGTCTACAGATAGGACATCCAACTGTCAATTTTTTATCATACATACTTGTTGAACAACACAAGTTTAACAACTCAATATTTTCTTCATTATCTTCGTCTAACGGCTCGGTCGGGTTAGTCTGCTCACAGTGAGCAAGTAAAAATGAAATAATTGGAATGACTCCACTACATTTCCGTAAAAGATAGTCTGCCGATTTGCTCGATGCTGTAACAACTAAAATTAAAATATGAATACCTCCCAATTCTATATATAATATTTCTACCTTGAGCCGGGGCATTTCTACTTTTTGCCTTTAGAGCAACTTTAACAACTTCAGAGACCCGTTGAACAATTTGATTGGTAAACGCAAAAATGGCGGTAAGAATTTCATATTCTACCGTTTTTTGATTCGAGATATAATGTAAGAAATGCTACAAAAATTGAAATTAATATACGAAATATTTTTAGGCTTCCACAAACCTCCGTAATATCGTTATCTAGGAGTACGGAAGTTGACTCGAGCGACCCAGTTTCCCAAATTAAACACAACAATGGAAACAATTGTTTTTGAACATTTAAATTTGTTTGTTCCGTCGACTGCATTTCGACAAATGTTATTAAAACTTCTAATACACCTGACTTTGGTAGAATCTCCGCGAATTCCTTCGGCCAGCATGCAAGTAACTGGTAGAGAAGTCGGAGGGTGAAAACGGGCAATGGCGGTTCAGATAGTAATAATATAGGAAGTTCGTCTGCCAGACGAATGCGACGCTCGTCTGGAATATTCATTTCCATTGCGATCTACCAAAATATATGTTTAAAAATCGGTCGCCCGTCCTAAAAAATTATATCCCGTCCCTAAAAAACACGAAAATTTCCTAAAAAATCGACGTGAAAATATCGAAATCATGGCCAAAAATAAAAAATCGAAATGTTGGTCAAAATTGTAAAAATCGAAATTTTGGTCAAAATTGTAAAACTCGAAATTTTGGTCAAAATTGTCCGAATTACTGTGGTCGTAAATTGGATGTTACCTTTGCTGATTCATGTTCCGCTGTATCAAGCATTACGCCGAGCAGATCAGTAAGTAATTTTACATATAATAATCTGGATCCGGAGTTGCTTTTCCCAACAACAAGCATGATCAACAATGGTATCGCAGCTGGACATAGGTGCTCGACATACGCCGATATAATTCCAGGTCGAGCGCAAGCAACCTCTAAAACTGACACGATTGAATCGACCAAACTATTCCATAATTCCTCTCCAAGCGCAGCTGATAGCCGACTTTCCACTGAGCAGAACGATGCTGGAAATTTTGGTTATAGAAAAAAAAAGTGTAAAATATGAGAAAAATAAATATCGCGTTAGAAAATGAGTCATAGACGTGTAAATTGTTCAAATATACCAATTTCCTAATTTTGAAATTCCTTCCAAGAACTCATCGGTGAGCAGATTTGGGCGAAAAACGCTCGATGACAATAGATGGGGTAACACCGATAATTCGGGTAATTTTTCTTTTAAAATCTTTAGCTGTCCGGTTGTCGGATGTTTTCGTTGGCATGTTTCCGCCAGGGCATCACACGAGGTATATACAATATGTGGTACCAATCGATTTGCGTGGTCGATCAAAAGTTTTAGACATAAAAATGGATAGGTCTTTTTTGCTCCCTTTAAATCCGTACAACCCAGCCGCTTCCATTCACGCTCAACAAGAGCAACAAATTTCAACTTACAGTACGATAGCAAAAAATCGGGTTGTTGCTGGAGGATCATTTCCATACACAAAAACGCTTTTGATCGGACGAGCGATGATGGCGAGTCTGCCAGACGAATAATTTTTTGATGAATATCGCGATGTTGACAAATGCGGTTCGCCATTGCGCGGGTCGATGATCGAATATTTGGTAAGAAAACGACCCCGATAATCGTCAACAAAAAGGGCTGAGATTTATGCGGCGCGGCGATTAAAAAATCAAAGATTTTTGGAAGACCAACTTTTTCCATAATCGATACCGCTTGTTGGGGCGAACGATAGCATACCTGTGCCAATGCGGATAATGCAACTGATTTAACAGAATCGGAGCTGGAGCGCGATGCCATACTCCATAGTGCCAGACCAGCTTCAATGCCAGAATGAGAAAATCGTGATCGCGATGAAATAAAAGAATGAATTTCTATAATTTGAGCTGCAACTGATTGAACTTGACTTTCTTCGCCCGGACTAAGACATCGGATGATCAATGAAAAACATGGCGGGGGACAAAGTACGGAAGAACTCTGATCAATCTTGCTGCTTTTTGGTCTATCCGTCTGGATATCTTGATCATCGTGTCGTGCGGCGATTATTAAAAGCTGCCCGAGAGCTGGTAAGACTTGAAGTTTTTGTTTTCCCTGGCGTGAAAATTGCTCTCGTAAGGTGTCGGATAATGCGAGGAGTACATCACGAAAGTTTTTCTCAACTGTCCCATTTTCAAAGTCAATACGCTTTTCCGCCACTAGTGCCGCCGTGGATATTAACCGCGCGTATCGCCCTCGATGCTCATTGGACGAGCGCAACGATTTACAACAAAATGAGACAAATGGTGTTTGGAGCCAAAATTGGCGTGAAAATTCGGGTACTTTCGTAATCTCAGCACAGAGCCACCCGAGACAGCCAATTTGTATTTTGTTGTTTTGTTCGGTTAAAATTTTTTGAATGTCAGAAAACACAGTGCGCCACGTCGCTTCCGAGTCAATATTATCAATTTCAATTTCGGTTAAATTTTGCGGTAAATTGCGCATTTCATATTTTGTTAAAGTATCTTTACGATTACGCTGTAAAAATCCTTCAACATTTGGTTGTTCACTTTTGTGCACCAATAAATCTGCCGCGGTGCAGTCCTCTGATTCGTCACACTCCGATTCTGGAGTTTTGGGAACAGATGCGGAGAATGTTCGAGTTTTATTTGGCACAGTTTCAAGAATTGAACTTTCTTGCGGCGCATTTTCCGCCGTAATTGTTTGGTCATCAAGTATCGAAATGCGCGTAATTGACTGTCGGGGCATCGATGCCGATTCTATAATTGACACCGAACTTTCCGATAAATTTGTTCTCGACGCACGCCGCGAATTTAGCGATTTTAAAAGTTCTGTTTTTTGACGCTTTAAATCGGGTTTTTCGGTAAATTTGGTACTTTCATCACAGAGCATTGAATTTGTTAACGTTTTATTCGAATCGATGGACCGGTTGGTATCCACCGACCGCACAGT
>Ga0208946_1000295_pt1 | contig 10665 bp, 7 predicted proteins | sample AOAMet2_C49A8_80_2_FD_188075 | JGI IMG/M metagenome (GOLD analysis project Ga0208946, IMG submission 188075) | Ammonia-oxidizing marine microbial communities from Monterey Bay, California, USA - C0912_C49A8_80 (SPAdes) | ecosystem: Environmental > Aquatic > Marine > Intertidal zone | place...
GGCGCGTCTAAGTGACGATTTCCCCTCTACGTTACGATTTTTGAGAAATTTTCAAAAATTGTCAATTAAAAACACTACTAAACTCGGAAATTTCCCTCTTCGATTTTTTAGAAATTTTTTTGTCACTTAGACGCGCCAGGCACTGTATATATATAATGACACATTGAATATATGAATGAAAGTATCTGGGTAATTTTATATTATTTTACGGACATTTTTCAAAACTTTAGAATTAGGAATTTTCCGATTAGCTTGATCATATAGTTATCCGTGGAGCACTCTTAATATGCTCCTTTGCAGCTTCCTAAAAATACTTCAGCCCATTGTGTATAACGAGCAACAGTAAATATTGTACTTGAATAATCAGTATTGCATTGTAGCTCAAGTTTTATTTTTGTAGCCGAGTTATTGTTGTAAAATAATAAATATATTGTTTAAAATCGAATAGTCTTTGGTATGAATCGAAAACTCTAAATTTTAGCCAAAAATCTAAGTTAAATCTTCGAAATCTTACCGAAACCAAAATTGTAGTTAAAAGTCAAATTTTTGGTCATAAAATTGAAACGTCAGCCACAAGTCCAAATTTTGTCGAACTGCGGTCTATAAATAACAATTTTACAACATGTAATTACTAATTAAATTCAATTTCCATTTCAGTACTGCACCGTGATAATATATACTACAGCATGTTAAAATTGGAAATTAAATATAATTGCATGTTGGAAAATTACATATAATATCTGTAATTTATAGACCGCAGTTCGGTTTAATCCTAACCGAGTTCTAACTAGGCATAATTATGATATTATTTCTAACAACATAATTTTGGCTATTTTAGTTCCAGTTAATGGATTAGGGTATTGATACACCGTGGGGACAACCTAGCTGTGACCTCTTATTTTTTGGTGTTGCAACACCAGATGTTGCAACACCAAAAAATAAGAGAGCATTCCCAGAGAGCATTCGAGTTTTTGTTTAATTATTGGTGAAATTGTCTGTTAAATATAACTTGGAGTCCCGAAATTTAAAAATTACTAAATTGTCACGCTTAATTAAGCCAATAAACCAATTACGGATTTTCGTATCGAATTAAACATAATGTTGCCCATTAATTGAAAAAGTCGAATGCTCGAAGATATTTACACTCCTAGGCTTTCAACTATCATATGGAGATCGCCATAGGGAAAAATCGTTTAAGAGGTCACATTTTGTACAGAATTCCTGACCACTTAAAAATGGCGTCTCCTCGTTATTTTTTATTATTTCATTTAATTCAAATTATAATCGCAAAAATATTATATATGTTGAATACATTGATGAATACATTTAAATTTTTATGATCGGATAGGACACGATCGAATTTCTTTCGACCTTAATCAAATTTTTGATACAAATTAAAAACAATTTGTCCTAAAACTAATATACTTTATCGATTTTAGCTGTTATCTCGTCATGTGCATATGAATCCGGGACATTTTAGCAATGGCGAAATAGTCGGATACTTCATTCTGTTTTGGATTGGACTGATCGGAAATCTCCTTGTAATATTCACATTAGCAGGCAATTCGGAAACGTTAAAACGGTCGGCAAATGTATATATTTTGAACTTGACGATTGCGGATTTATTACTAATCATAAGTATTCCGAATACAATATTTGTACCGCAGTTTAAAAGTCGAAATCAACATGTAGACAAGGACAGTTTTCGCGATTTTCACAATTACATGAAATTTGAGGAAATTAGGATTATTTCACTTTGCCCACGTGAAGCACGTGACCTTTTATAAGGTATTTTTCCCGCCTACGCGGGTCCCACCCGGGCTAAAATATAAGTTAGATTTTTGGTATTGCCCTGTTCTCTCGGGTATTATATCTCTCATCCGATTAAATCTTTCCAGTCAAAAAATAATTTTAAAAAATCCTTCAGAAATCGTAGAAAATGGGCTGTCACGTGATACGCGTAGGTTAAGCTAGGCCAATTAGATTTAAAATACCCATATCACGAGGCAAAACCAAAAATTTAACCGAAAAAATGGGCCATATATTATTTTTTAAATTACTGCTACCATTCAGCACTTACAAATAAAAACAATTGGTAAAAAATGAAAAAAAATTTGCAAGCAAAGGTATCCTAATTTTATATGACAGTTCGTACAGTAATTTATTTTCTCAAAATATATTTAAAAAACTGAACAGCTGGCCTTGGATATATGTGGCGTTTCCGTAGAAGTTCCCCTTTTTGGACTACCCGACGGCGAAATTGCACAAGATTTTTGGACAGACAGCGGTTTTAACGATAATATTTGTAACGTTACCGAATCTGATGTTACACAAATTAACAATCAACTTAATTGGCATTACAGTAAAATGACTCATTTTGGACGGTGGAAGATGTTCATGTATACAGTTAATTTTATTTCGTTTTTTGCGTCTGTTGCCTTTTTGACAATGATGTCAGGTATACTAGGGTGTGTCAATTTTAAACAAATTGTTCAAATAATATTGTTCAAACATTATTGTTCAAAAAATATTGTTCAAAAATTATTGTTCAAACATTATTGTTCAAAAAATATTGTTCAAAAATTATTGTTCAAATATTATTGTTCAAAAAATATTGTTCAAAAATTATTGTTCAAATATTATTGTTCAAAAAATATTGTTCAAACAATATTGTTCAAACATTATTGTTCAAAAAATATTGTTCAAAAATTATTGTTCAAACATTATTGTTCAAAAAATATTGTTCAAAAATTATTGTTCAAAAATTATTGTTCAAATATTATTGTTCAAAAAATATTGTTCAAAAATTATTGTTCAAAAAATATTGTTCAAAAATTATTGTTCAAACATTATTGTTCGAACAATATTGTTCAATTCGATTTTTGACCAAACTTTCGATTTTTTCTTGGACAAAATTTCGAGTTTTTCTTGGACAAAATTTCGATTTTTAAAAATCTATTTTTGGAATGAAAATGGGCGGCACTATATTTTCCATTTTATTGATGTTTCTAGTTGATCGATTTCTGCTCATTGTTGGGAATAATCCGCGATTTCGTGAAAAGTGTTTGGAATATTCTAATTATATCTGTCTTGCAGTCAAGGAGGTTGACAAGCAATTTTGATGTAAAAATGCTTATATTTAGTGTTACCTAACGTAGCGCATTATTCCAAACTTTTCGAAAAAAAGGAAAAACTTTAATTACGGACATGTCTCAAATTTTTTCCGCCATTTTCGGCCAAATAGCCCTGATGTTGATAGTGCCATTTTTATTTTCGCCCAAAAAAAGAAACCATAAAAAAGTTAAGACACAAGATAATTGTGAAACTATTTGTCAATGAGAAAATAGGTTGGTTATTTGCTGTTTGCATGTCGATTCCGCTGTTTATCTGGTATCAGGTGAATCCTAAAACTGGCGAACTGGATTCCGGCTTGAGCCAATTTGTTGGTTCGTCCATTCTCGAGGAAGCTTAGATTTTACATTTTAATTTGGTAAATTTTAACATAAAAATTTCTAACTTTTTCGAACCTAACATAAAAAATGGAAATTTGTTTTTGTCCATATATGGCCATATTATTTTGTAAAATTCTGCTAACAGCGGGGGAGAGTCTTACCTGGCATCATGTGCCTGAAAATAGTGCAAGGTGGACGGACGTTGAGTCTGAGTTGTAAAAATAGCATATCCGGGATAATTTTTTCTTAATTTTGTGATTTTCAAAAGAAGTCCAAAAATGTGTTAAGAAAATCAACAATTTCGGTGATTTTGAAGGACTTTTCGAAATTATGATATTCTCACCTTTTTAAATTTTGTGATATTCAAAAAAATTATAAAATCATGATATTTTGAAGAAAATGTTTAAGAAAATTTCTCCATTTTTTACAACTCTATGTTGAGTGGTGCACAAATCACGCCAAATTGAGCACAAATTCATTCTTAATGATTCCACAATTTCGCCAAAAATGCGAACATTATTTTATTGAACATTTGTTAAACGAAAAATGCAAAGAGAATATGGTCAATGTCGACTGTGCAAAATATCGACAATATGATATTTCAAGCATTTGGGACATTTATTCCGCCAACTCCGATTCGTATAGTGATTCCAGATATTTAGATGATTCTAGGGCGGAATTTACAAAAAATCTAAAGTTAGATAAATGTTGTTTGTCAAAAAAATAAGTTCTCCGATTTTAGAAGAAATTTTTTAATTTTCTGTTTTTACCGGATAGATTTTACCCGGATGTAGAGTCTACGGATGAAAACAATAACAGGAAAAAAATTATCTAACTGATCTAACCGAAAGGTTTCGTGTAGGCGGGCAATTTTATCATATAATATTTTGTCCAATTCCTCATTTTCGATTTTCGGCTAAAATTGACCAGATTTTCAATTTTCAACAAGTTCTATTTTGACTAAAATTGACCAGATTTTCAATTTTCAACAAGTTCTATTTTGACTAAAATTTCTTTTTTTTTGTCTAGACATGACTGAAAATTTTCTGGTACCAAATCCGTAAGACTATTTTTTGTAATTCTGTCTGCAGTTATATTTTCGATATCGGTTATTTTGAGGATTACAATTATGAATATTTGAAGACAAAAATTGAAGAAGCAGTTCAAGAAAGAGTTTCAGAATTTGACAAAACGGAATTTGAAGAATATCAACAAAGTATTGAGCAACATCCAAGTCGTATCACATTTAGACAAAATACCGAGGAAGAATCAAAGTGGTGTTTTTACTGTGTCCACGCCAGAGTTTAAAATAGTACCGATTGCGAATTAAAATTTTCTCGGGAACAAATGAAACGTTTTTTTACGTAGGTGTTTTGTTATATATGTTGGAGCATTCCTATTGGTTGATTGAGTGGTAAAATTTGAGCTGCAATTTCTCTTGGTTGTTTATTTTCCGAACAACCAATGGGAAGGTTCCAAAGTAGGAAACCAAAACCTACGTAAAACCCGTTTCATTTGTACCCGAGCAAATTTTGATTCACCATCGGTAAAATGCAATATCTAACTTAGATCTAATCTAAGCTTTTGCGTCGAACATTGGAATTTCGTCACAAAATATTATTTTTTTATCCAAATTTCAAAAATAGTAATTTTGCCCAAAAATAGTACTTACGTATGACCAAAAATCGATTTTTTAAACTCTGGTTAACGCGTACAATGTATATCTTATATGTATAATGGTCATTTGCTTTTTTATTCCATTGATTTTGATGATAATTTCTTATACAATGATTTTTATAAAATTACACGAATCGACAAAAAGGCTACAAGTAGCTCGAAGTTCCCAAAGTAAGCTTCGATTAGATGCCAGAAAGCGAAGATTTAAATTTTTTGGAAATTTCTATTTGGGCAGACCCCCTGATATAATTTCAGAAAAATAGATTTTTAAGACAATTAGTAAATTTTTCAGCTATTTTTGAGTGAAATGTTAGACAAAAACTTCCATATAATTAAAAATCTTCGGAATAGCGCGTAATTATTATGATATTTGTAATTTTGGCGAGTTTCGTTATATGCTGGTGTCCATTCCATATCGAAAAATTAATGGAAATTACTTCAAGTTCGCAAACAATTGATCAAACCGACTTTTTGGATGATATTGCAGATGGGCCGGTAGATCCTTGTAATACTACCACAAATGGAACAGCTATGTTTCAAATTATAGAATGATTTTTTAAAGGTCGTAAAACAAATAAATAAAAAAACAAAAAAAGGAAAAAACAACGAAGAATAAAACGACAAAAAATCTACAAAGTGGAAAGGAAAAAAATGGCCAAGAATTGAAAGTTCTAATAAAAAAGTCATAAAAATTAAAAAAAAATATCAAAAACAAATAAAAAAATGAAAAAAAACAATCAACTGATTGGGAACGCGATGAAAGATTTAATTTATATTTTAGGCCGCGTAGGCGTCAGGGCTGAAATAATTTTTTTATAATGATTTATTCTTTAAAATCTAACAATTTGATAACTATCACAGAAACCCACACCGAGGAGCCCGTATATAATAACAGCTTTACATTCAAAGGTGTTGCCAGTTTCTTAGTATTTTTGAATGCAACGATCAATCCATTTATTTATACATTTCTCAGTTCAAAATTCAAAGAAAATTTTCTGAACACAGTAAAATGGTAATTGACGTTTAACTTTTCACAAATAGGTGACTTCCCCAAAAAATCTGTTTTTAGTTGTAAAAGGACAAACGATACGCTTCGGAAGAAGAGCGCTTCCAGTTTTCGTGATCGTCGTCCATCTGACTATCGACTATCTAGAAAGTTTTCTACCGAATCCAGTTCAGGTTTTATTTACTGTGTTTTAAATCGGTTGTTTTTAGGCCGTTCTGTACATGGCAGCTCCCAGGAGTTATCAGAATGATTTCAGATGATTCAGATGATTTTTTGAAATTCTTGAAAAATTAATCGCCATTGAAATAATGATCCAATTTAATTAGACTTTTTTTCCGTCCAAAAAATGTCCATGGGTCTTCTGATAGTACTGATTAAGAATACATTTTAAAGGTACATTTTAGTTCAAGAAACAAATACAGGGAGATCAACGATTCCATCCGAAGAGGCATAAATTATACAATGTTAATTCCTTTAATTATACCATCAATAAAGTGAGCTTCAACCAAATTACCTTGAACCCAGAAACGCACTAATGGCAGGGCACACGTCGCATGCATTACTGTGATTATACCATATACAAAGGAAAAATCACAACAGGGAGCCTCTGGAGTCTAATAAATGAAACTGGCTAAAAAACTCATGATTTCCTTTTTATCAACCGATGAGCGTGCAGAGTATAAACTCTTCAAGAGAAAATTTAGAAAATATACTTTTGTGGAGATAATTATGGCACTATAGTATTTGGTTGGGAATTACGAGAAATCAAATTTGTATTTTTGGGAAAAGTCGGGCTTTGACTGGAAACTTTTTTCAGTTTGGTAGGACGAACTCCTCATTAAAACCTAGACTTTATTTTTGGATTAAAGGATATAATTAAAAACATGTTCTGAAGTATACAAAGAATTGTTAGATATAAATGAAATAATATGTTCCACTAAGGGAGCAATAAATTTAAGGTTTATTTAGTGACTATCTGACTAGTCATGAAATTAAAATTTTGAAACAAAAAGAAAATACTTGCAAAGCGATCTTGAATGACCATATTACGTCAATTCTGCGTTCTCCACATGACTTTTTGTATAAAATATACCGACATATTTTTCTATTTTTTTACATGTGATATATGGGTGTCTAATTGGGCCTACCGGATACCACATACTTATCTACATCGTATTTTATCCGATTTTTGAAGAAATTTTTTAAGTACTTCTTACATGATATATGGTAACCGAGAGAACGCAGAGAAAAAAATATAACTTATAGTTTAGCCCTCGTAGGCGGACAAAAAAACGTAGAAACAAAATTATTAACGTAAGCATAGCATCCTATAGGAGGAGACTAACCATGGCATTTTTTGTTTTGTATTCATTTAGTAACTATGTTATATAAATGAACCGTGTCGAAAACAAAATAATCGTGGTTTTACGCACTAAGGATTTTGTGTGATAAATTATATGTATTGAAATTATTCATTCTGAATAACTGACAGGTTATAAGCCTCAGATGGAAAATAATATACATCATAGTTGTATGTATATAATAATTTTAGCTATATCAGAGAGAATAAAATATTATCGGAAATATTCGGTGGTAGGCACTGACAGTACGGTACTGTAATCCTACTACCAGGAAAGAGAATTTTCTATTTTATATCGTCCTTGGCAAATATTTCAAAAACATTTTTTTGCCAATGGCAGGGCCCTAAAAAGGGCAAACGTATAATTTTTACGGTTTTCGCAGTCCCAAATTCGGACCCACATAATTTAAAAATGTACGCCAATAATGCGCTCAAACGGCGCGCAGATGTTAATAATCTGGGCCAATGATAAATCGGGCCAATATAGAAAAAAATAAAATAAAAACAGTAGGTCACTACAATATAAACAGATATTTAAATTCGTAAAAAAATTGTCGAGAAATTGTCGAAAAATTGAAAAAAATGAAGGTAAGAGATTTTAAATTCATTTTTTGTTTCAAATTTTGGGCACAGTTTTGGAACAGGTGATACGTAGGATCAAAAATATATATATTTTATATTTAAATGGCGGGTTATTATCATCTCCGTGTGAACACCCCAGAATCGATCTTTTAGGTTCACGCGGTTTATAATGAGAGTGAAGAGAAAAAATTAAATTAAAAAAAGCATTTTTATTTTATTTTATTCAAAAAACGGCAATTGGGCACATGAACAGACTTCATTAGCGCCACGAGAATAGACAGCGTAGAGAACGTCTTTTGGGGACGATATATATTCCTGACGTTATGAATACGGTAATAAATTAAGAAATTTACACGCTATTTTTGCGGCGGAAAATATAAGTTAGATTTTTTGCTTTGCGTTTTTGCTCTCGGTTCCGAGATCTTGATTCCGAGACTATCCTGTAAAAAATAACTTATTAACTCCTTCCGAAATATCACATCCCGAAACAATTTTAGAATTTTATCACATTAGATAAAAGTTTTTTCCTTGTTGACCAATAGAGGCGCCTGAATATGAAACAAAAAGTAAACACAAAAAAATAAGTTCTCCGAGTTTAGACGAAAATTTTTAATTATTTTTTTACACGATAGATTTTACCCGGATATAGAGTGCTACGGATAAAAAATAACAATAAAAACATTTATCTAACCGATAAAATATGTTTATCATACATGATTTTTCATCTGGGACACCCTACTGAGGACGATTTTTTTCTCTGGAAAAACAGATTTATTAGAAAAACTAGTGACATGGTCGTAAAATGCGACTTTACCGCAAAAATCCATTTAACAGGAACAATAACAAATCTATATGACGAAATCAGAAAGTTATTTTGTGACGAAAGCCTTTAGGGCGGTCCAGAAACAAATTAACCAAGAAGAAAAGGCTTTTATTTCACTATTTTAATATACTAGAGTATAATATGCTAGAGATATATGATTTTGTAAAAAATGTAACTAACAAAAACTATTTGTTGTACTTATTTTTACAGAGCTAGAGTGATATAAATGATGCCAACTTGGATTGTATATAAATAGAGATGTTTAAAAAATGATCAAATCTGAAATATCTTAATTTTAACCACGTGATAAATGGTCCAGCATGTTAACTCCTAAAAGACGGAAAATCACGAAAGCATTTTGACGCCGTTTTTTAATTTGGTCATTACTTCTGCGGTTCTGGGTCACAAAAACTTTTAGGTAAAATAGGGCTTATTTTGACGCTTGGGGATTTTAAAATCTGCTCATCATTTTCTCTCGTAAATTATTGAAATTTTTTCGGTCTTGAATTTTGGATAAAATTGGCAAATTACTTATTAGTAAGATAAGGTTTTTAAACTACTCCAATTGATATAAATTAATTATCTAATTTTCTATTTTTCGAATTTTTCCAATAATTTTCGAAAAAAGTTTTTACATCCTTGACCTTCAAACTAAGTCATATTTCACCTAAAAGAACCGCATATCTTACAGAAGTTTGGAAAAGTTGGGAAGTTCAAAAACGGCGTCTTTGTAATAATTAGGTTATCTTTTTCACCAAAATAGACGCTAAATTAGATTTTTCGACCCCTGGGAGTAGAATATGATGTCAATTTTTGACCATTGTCACTCACATCTCTCTCGGGAGAGAACTTTTTGGGTTATGGAAAATCGTGCAACGTTATAAATTATACAAAAACAAGGACTTTTAGTTTTTCAGAAAACAAAGTCCCAGGCCTAAAACATAATGTAATAAAATGTTATGTAAAGGTCTTTTAAATCCCTCCGGAAGTCTTGAAAAAAACAAAACATCCATAAAATTTTACCATATTTTCAGTTATCAAAAATGGAAAATCATCGCATTCTTTTCGAAAATCTAAAAAATATTGAAAAACTTTGAAAACTAGCATAAATTTGGAAACAAAAATTGTGTTCCTTTTTAATATCCTACACAGTATATCTAACCCATAAGCAAACTAGACACGCAATCCGTGCCAATATTCAGCCGCATTGACCGGTATTGATTTTTTCGGGGGCAAATGACCGTTAGATGATTTTGTCAAAACATATTTGTCGCGCTATTTTACAAGTTCAAGAGATATCCAAAATACGGAAAATTGACGGCTGAAATTTGGACGCTTTTTATTGGTAAAAATTGGGTCGCATATTTACCCAGTCGGTACTGATTTTTTTTGGAATTTTCTGTAAAGTATTAACGTCAAAAACGGGGTAAATACAACTCCATACTTAATTTTTTCCGCTTCGAATCTATTAGATTGATCTCTAAGTTTAAAACGTCCTTCAGAAATCGGAAAAAATCGCTATCACGTGATGTACGCATTACGTATTGAGTTACAGTCAAGCTAGACCACTTAAAGACCAAGCTAGACCACTTAAAGGACTTTTTAAACTTTAAGTTTAATAGAGATCAGTCTAAGTCTAATAGAGATCAATTAACCGAGATAACAAGGCAACAACAAAAATCTAACTTATATTTTAGCCCACGTAGGCGGGTTTCGGACATTTTTATTCTTCAATTGTATAAGAAAAGTTCATACTTTTGATATT
>Ga0208946_1000297_pt1 | contig 10610 bp, 6 predicted proteins | sample AOAMet2_C49A8_80_2_FD_188075 | JGI IMG/M metagenome (GOLD analysis project Ga0208946, IMG submission 188075) | Ammonia-oxidizing marine microbial communities from Monterey Bay, California, USA - C0912_C49A8_80 (SPAdes) | ecosystem: Environmental > Aquatic > Marine > Intertidal zone | place...
TTGTAACAGGCGATATATTTCTATTCGACAACAAATCTAACTCATATAATTCCCCCGCGCTGACGCGCCGGCTGCAGGGGGAATTATACCGTATAATATTTTACTCCGACATATTGGGCTTATTGTTATCGGTAGGAAGTTTTGGCCAATTCTTGGCTGTCACTATAGTTGAAAATTATATTTCGATCCAGAACGTAAAATTTTCGTCGAATTAGGAAGGTTTTTTAAGTTAAAAATGTCTTAAATTTTCTATTGCATAATGTAGATCTTCGATTTGTAAAAGAAATCCTTAGGGATCTAAATAAGACCAACATGTCAAGTATTTTTGTTAAATCCATACGAGCTATGAGGTTGGTCTTCCTAAGAAACGACGTCAAATGAAATAATGATTAAATCGGCCGCGGCATATCTTCATAGGTCAATCTGGCAATCCGTTCTGGTTAAAAAGCCTAAATTTTATTTTATTTACAAAATAATAATTTTTTCCATTTATTTCGGCATTTCAGTGATCATGTATAGATACTGTTTTCAGGCATCAAAATTTCATCAAAGCTTCTAAAACTCTTGAAAATCAGAGATGCATTTCGGACCGAACATTTATTACCTTAGCCCAGCTAGTTTATAATGCAATTGACAAAACAAATCATATTATATTAATCAAATTATATAAAACAAATCCAAAATAGCCCCCAAGTGCATTATTTTTAGCTATATCATCCGATGATATCAGAATTTTCATCTAGTAAGCAAATGTTGCGATTTCGGCTAATGGTCAAATTACTTCGAAAAATATATATAATATATATATATATATAATATATAACAAATAATTAGCTAATTCATCCGGTAAATGCACATAGGACCATACGGGTGTATTATGCAACATGTGGTTACAACACTGATGTACTACCAAATATTTCTTACAATTTCTTCACGTTGTCATGATTAAGGTAAATTCATATTTACCGGGATTAATATTGAGTTAAATTATAAGTTATAATTTATAACTTTTCCATAAAAATGCAAAATTAATTCTAGTAAATATGAATTTATCTCGACGGACGGAGTAGCTGCAGTTACATCGGTGGTGTATAATTTATACAGTATAAATTATTACAGGGTATCATACAGCAATTTAATTCATAAATAAATATTAGATGCATATTATATGCAGCATATTATAATTTACGCGATGTTTTTGTCGCAAAAAATACGCATTTTCTATTGTTTAGTTTGAAACAACCAATAGGAACGCTCCAAAGTAGCAAAAAATACCTACGTAAAAACTCGTTTTATTTGTAACCGAGAAAGTTTTGTTTGGCATACGGTATTTGTACATGTCATCATAATTTTCGAAATTCTTATTTAAAAATTTTCATCAAGAATTATTCTACGTTTCAATTGCATATTTCACAGCTTTTTAACGTTTTTGATAGGGTTGAGTTGAAACCTTCGCTGGTTGGTAATTTTAAGTGAAAATTGCGAAATATAAAAAAGTAATTTAAATCACATTACAGAAATCTATATTCTAAAAAGTTGTACGTTTACATATTTATCGCATTTTAACAGATTCGACGTAAGACAAACGGAATCGTTACGGTGCTCTAATTTGAGAACCAATTTTACCACAATTTTAGGTCTTATATTATTTTTTGTAAGCTTAAAAGAAAAAATATATATAATTTTATATAAGTGTTCTCGGTGAGTACTTCTCACCTTGCTATAACCCTAGGCCCTAGCGTGAGGACCTAAAATAAAACACCTAAATTCAGGTATTTTTTGACTCAAAATTTGGGTCCAAAATGTTAACCAAAGACCGTTTATTTTACGATAAAAGTAATTCTGGTTAATAATAAAAGGAATTTTTAGAACATGTAATATCATTTTTTTAGTTTAATGGGTTTTAGTCGGTGAAAGCGACCGCTGGAAAAGGTGAATATAAATTTATCGCCATTTTATTTTAAGAGCGTAGATTACAAAATTCTATATGATGTGGTAGTCCAGTGAAAAGTACGTGTTGGAATGTTCCATGAATTAAAACAAAATGATTTTTCGGATTAAAAATGTATTTCTTTGAAAATTACAGTCCTCTTTAATGTTAGGGGGTAAAATTAAAAAACGTAAAGCCCGTAAAAATCATTTATTACTCTAAAAATGGTCCGATGTACTTGGAAAAAATTACCTTTTGAAGTTCAAAAATGTTTTGACAAAAAACGGTATCATAGTATTAACTAAATAAAAAAATTAAAATTACGGGTAGTAACAGTAAGTTTGCGGTTAAGATTAATTGAAATAAATACAATGTTTTAGGATGTTCGTACATACCAATAGTACCAATATTAAAACCGTAGTTTCCCGGTGGTTAGAAAATGTGTTGTTTTTTGTCAAAAACTTTTTGACCGACCGCTCACGGGAAACATTTCCTACAAAGCTACACTTGTTCCGTTTTGAACATTATTTTATTTTCGTCAAGGTGTAGTACACCTGGTGTACAACAATTAATTTTTAGAAAACATGGTGTAAACATCAACCTTAACCCTCAGGGGAGATTTCGCCCAGTGTTTTTGTTACCAGCCTTTGTACTAACAATGATAAGGTAATAAAGTTAGTTTTTAAAAAGGTATCGAAATCAGAATTAGAATTTTAGGCTAAAAGTTTCGAGGAATTTTTAGAGTTTTTTTTAGATTTCTTTTGGATATCCAGTGCCAAAAATGTTTTGGTTTTTGCAGGCTATAAAATAAATCATTCGTGGTTACCGTAAAACATAAATGATTTTTTTTACGTTTTTAATTGGGTCCTTCTTCGTCGGTCCCTGATTAGGACCCTGGGGGTTAAAATAGATAATTATGTTTTTATCGTGAAAATTTCAAAATTGCTGATTTTAAAAGTATTCCAGTCGAACATTTGAAATGTTTAAAATTTATTTTGATAAATAAAAATATTTTGAAGACGGGTCCGCGTACCGGTCCGACTAGAACCCCCTTTAGTTACCCGTTTAGTATTATTCACAGCTGAGCTTCAAAGTGACAAAATCGAGAAAAAATTCTCCAGATGTGATTTAGATCAAAGAATAAGTATAACTCGCAATCAAAATATTAAACATTATATTTTATGGAGAATTTTAAAATAAAGATATTTTATAACGCAAAATAAAATCTATAAAATTAATGATATGGTAAACTTTCCTGCTGGATATCACCATATGAAAAAACGTATCAAGTCGGACACTATTTTTAAGAACCTAATCGGAACACCCTTTAATCATACCGGTATATCTGGCAAAGTCTCCCGCCGCGGTGACTTACATGTAGTCAATTTGACGAAAGCTATTTGTTACCAAATTGGGTAAAACAACGTTTTCTAAACGTTGCATTGTATCCTGCTGGGATTGATATAGATCGAAACAAACCCAATCCAGATTTTGTGGGCGCTGTAAGCGATTTGCGCGGCGAATATAAAGTGTATCTAAACATATTAGTACGGTCAAAAACTTAAAATGCTAGTTAATGCTGAGGTATACGCGGTTAAGAATTTAGGTCACGAAATGGATTTTAATGGTGGGCAAAATCAGAGTTCTAGAAGCGGCTCTGATGTTTCCACAGACGAAACAGTCTTAACCCTAACCCTGTCAGATTTAGAGGACTCGTCACAAGAATACCGAGACAGATATTCCCCAGAGCTACCTGTTATATGGGAAAATACTGTATCGACTACATATACCACAGCACGTTCCCCTCCTGGAAATTTACCACGAAATTCAACACAAATTTCAAATCTTCCAAGTTTTGCTAATTCCACGAATTTTACAAATTCTTTGCAAGAAAATGTCGACCAAATTTTCCGGGAGGAAATGGGTTCGACCATTGGCCAATATGGTTCACCTAATTCTACTGGATCAGATGGAGAATTTGCTCACAGCGTATCAGCAAGTTATGTAGCGGCAACCACGGCACCACCGAATTCTAGAAATATAGAAACAACGCCAACGGCCCAAAATGTAACAGAAACCAAAACTTGTCAAAAATGGTGTGATAGAAAATTGTGGATCTTCAGTTTTCTATCAATAATTTTTCTTTTAATACCTCTCATAGTGCTCCTTACACGATTACGTGATTTTACAGAAACATCAGAACGTTTTGAAAAATATCAAACAAAGGAATTTCATCTCTTAAATTATCGCTTCCATGAATTGCAGTATAAAGTCAAGGGCATTCAACAATGGCTTGAAGAGTACTCAGGCTTTCAAGATTCTAACTAACTGTAATTACCTCTAATATGTTTCTTCTTATCTACTTGGTGATATAAACGTTTTGTGTTATGTTTATTGTAAACAATGAACGATAATTATGGTTCTGTTTCTGTTGTAACATTTTGTTATTTTAGCTTACTAATTGTATAGATACATTTTACCACGAAATAAATCGAAGACCACAATTATTTCCGTTTCTTATCGTGCTTTCCGGTGAATCGTGGGTTTAGGCGGCCTAAATTAGGTCTCTTTGCGGTCTAAATTTTTTGTAATGTAATTATGAAATTCTAAAAGTTTTTATTGTAATAAACAGTTTATTATAAACTAATTATGTTAGTGTTTTTGGGAAATTTTTGTTATGGTCTAAACTATCACTTTTTTAATTTTGCATCTCGAGAAAACATTTGGAACCGCATTTTTACAAGCTATTTGATCCAGTTAAGACATTATAATAATTATAACATAATGTTATAATATGCGATATAATAGGATAGCTTTATAATTATTATAACATAATGTTATAATAAACTGGGATGGCTTTTAAAAAATTGGTTCGGTTTTGAACATTTCGAAAATTCGTTTTTTACATTTCGACCATAGCCAAAAAAAAATCGAAATTATTATTCTTTGCGTTTTGGCCAACAAGGATACATTCGTAATGCATTTGGAAGACTAAAATCCTGAGGCAGGCCCTTGTTTGCTTTAGTATCCCTACAGTAGAAATAGTCTTTAATCTAAATATCAAAACTTGCGGACGTTTTTGGTGGCAAACCCGTAACGCCAAATGGCTTCTAAGAATACGATCGCATTCTGTAAATAAACATGTGGTGACCAGCTCCGCAAACACTGAAATACCTTCTGCTAGAATGACAACTGTAATTCTGCGTTTTTCTTATCATGCAAAGGCGGTTTTTCGAGACTATTATAATTACAATTTCCGAATGAGTCCCAATTTTGATAAAAAAAAATAAATTTCTCGTCACTGCTTGGTCAAAAAATAGAAATTTTTATCAGAATGTTTAAAGATATATAGAACATGGGGTGCAAACTTCCCCAGAAAATTATAGCGATTTCTAATTATTATTTACGATTCTATTTTACGACTAAAGTACACATTTTTACTCTTATTTGATTTATACAGCATCGTACAGAAGTCCTAGAGACTCCTAAGTGCTTTTGTGCGCAACAATAATTTTACGACTTTTGAGAAAACAACTCAAAAAATCGTCAATTGTAAATAAATTTCGTAAATACAGAGAATAATTTGTTTCTTTATTTGTTACCCCACTGAAAATATTCTCATTTGAGTGAGCCAAATTACCATTCATTCTCGATAACATGTTGACGAGAAAGTCAGTCTGAATTTATTGTCTGAGAATAAATTCTCTGCAAAGATTCTCGAAGAATCTTCTTCGCTGGTTAAAAGAGAGAATTTTCGAAATATTCTGACGTTATAAAGATAGTTTGACAATTTATTTTTGGTAATAATTGTATTTTGTTACTTTTAAATATTTCAATTCAGTAAATTTCTTATTGCAAATTTTATATTTCGTTGATGGCTACGGGACGTATAAAGAAGGAATTGAGAGACTGGAAAAAGAGTCCATTAGAAGGAGTCCAAATATTTCCAAATGAGTCAGATATGTTTGAATGGAAAGTTTTACTCGACGGACCCAAGGATACGCCTTACGAGGTATTTTTGGAAATTTCTCATAGACGGACACCACTGTAAAACTTGTTAACTTTAGGGTGGAAAATTTGAAACAAAAGTATCGTTTCCGCCAGACTATCCTTGGAAGCCGCCAAAGATCAAAATGATGACACAGTGCTTCCATGTAAATGTAAACGAACAGGGTTACATTTGTATGGATATTTTAAGGTAATTTCGCTAAATTTTTACTCTAAAATGTTGCCCCTCAGCTCTTTTGGGCACTTTTGGACGGGCGAGAAAAAAAATGGACAGGACGGGGATAATGTTTTAGGACAAAAAATAGGACGACCTTTTTTCTCGCCCGTCCAATTTTTTTACGTGAAAATTTTTTACGCCAAAAAAAAAACGCATTTAAAAAAGTATTTTAAGCTAAAACGTTTTTTACGCGAAAAAACATTTTTACGTCAAAAACTTTTTTACGCCCAGAAAATTTCTGGCAGAAATATTGCTCTCCTTATAAACGAATTGAAAAAAACTCGATTTCAGTGATTCGTGGTCACCGGCTCTAACTGTGAGCAAAGTTGTTTTATCATTCGTATCGATGTTGATGGAACCAAATTCCGATCACGGACTTGTTCCGGAACGCGCAAAATTGCACAAAACAGATCCAGAGAAGTATTTCAAAACCGTTCGAGAATGGACTCAAAAATATGCAATGAAGAACTAACACGAAAATTATAAATTGTTACACACTCTTCTTAGCCCTGTAACAAGTTCATATTTTTTCATCAATCTAATTGTTATTAATATAATAAATATCTTGGGAAATTAAAAATATAAACGGTGTTCCTATAGAAATCCCAATTTTCATAGGGACCATGACCCTTTAACTCTCAGGCTTTCGCACTTTGTAGACCTGCCGGCTTATGTTTTAAGGAAAACCATATTTCTAGGGTTTAAAAATCGAAAAAGTGACCTTATTTTATTAAGAAATTCTTGGGCTTGAAGATGACCCCTAACCTGCAATCTTGTACAAAATTTTACCACATTTGAAAACGGCGTCATATCCTCACTGTTTCGATTACAGTGGTAAATTAGTTTTTTTAATACGCTCAATTTCATCGATATTAACTTAGAATATTTTATATACTGCACTGTACCACATTATTTATCGCATTTTTGGTGAGGAAGATAAACTAGTAAGGCCATCTTTGCGGTACAACAAAAGCTAACTCTCAGGTTGTCACTGATATATTTCTGGTTTCACCAAAATGCTGACACATTGAATTTTGTTTGAGTTTTGGTCAAAATTTTTAATTTTGTTCTGAAAGTTCAAATATAATAATTATCTCGGGATTTGTCGATTACTATGGCAGGTGACACCAATCAATTAACGGAAGTTCAATAGAAATTATACTTAAAATCAATCTCGAAAAAGCCTTTATTAAAATAAAACTTCATCGACACTTTTGTGAAAAAACGTTTGCAAATCTACAGTTAATTATCAATAAATATTATGAAGAATCGATATGTATGGAACCCGAATTGTTTATTAAACAAAACAAAATTAAGCAATAAATTGAAATTTTAACATAATGTGTTTATCAAGAACATTTTAGGTGTCTGTCAGTTACAACTTGTAACAGTAATCCAAACTAGGACATATGTCCATCGAAATTCTTAGCACTATTTTTTGTATTAAATGTAATATTTTTAATGCTGTTTTTTCTGAGTTAAAATATTAGTGTTAAAATAATGCAACCAGAGCTGGGCACCTGGTTCAATCGGAACCGGGTAACCGGATAAAACCGGAATAAGCGCCCGCACATTTTCCGACACAATCGGAAAAACCCGGAACCGAAAAACGGAACATTGTCAGCGCAACCGACCGGAAAATTCAACCGAACGGGAAAATCCCGGAACCATAAAAACCGGAGCTTTTCAACCGGAACCAAACGGAAATTTTCCAGTTGAACGGGACAAAATTGTACCGATTTTCCAGTTCTCCACTTCCGATTGAACCGGAAAACCGGATGTCCATCTATGAACGCCACGATCCATAGGTTCTTATTCCTATGTTCAAAATATTTTGGTTGTAATCAAAAGTAGCAGTAATTCGTTGGAACAGGTTGGATTTCGTTCTTAAAAAGTACAAGTATTCACGTGATACATGTTTTTCGGTGAGAATACCAGTGGAATGTGTTCTCCCCTGTTATTATAATAATGTTATTTACATACCAAATAACTACAAAATAATAGTCTTCCAGTTAACCACGATCGATAACGTGAACCCTAGTTTTGATTTATACGTAATATGTTTGTTTTGTCACAAATTTAACAAAATCATTATTTCCAAATTTCGATGACCACACGGAAAAAATCAGTGGTCATATTTGGGAAGAATTTTTCCATTTTCTAAATCACATTAGTAAAAAGGCCGAACCAAAGTTTAAGTCGAATTAAAGTTGCCATGGTTTTAAAATTAGTACTAATGTAGTAAAATCTATCATTAGTAAAATCGATTTTGTTGAAAATCAATTTCAAAACCGTGGCACGAAGTTTAATTCGACCTAAATTTTGGTTCGACCTTTTTGGCCAAACTTTACTTCGCCAAAATTTTTTCTTCGACCAAAAGTGTACTTTTTTAGCCTACATCAACATTTGAAGGTAACTATTCCAGGTAACTATGTGAACTTGTTCCATACGCCGTATTTATGTAAGAATTTGCGAAATGATATGAGAAAATTTTCGACAAAAAAACAAATTATGTGATTTTGTTTCGTTTAGAATTCGCGAAATTTTTCTTTGCTTCTGTTTCTGCAGCCTAAAAATTTTGATTATGTGAGATCGTTGTAAATCATAGGATGGTCTATAAAGTACGGACTTAGAACGTACACTTCATTTGAGAATAACCAAACCAAGGTCATGCAATCGAAACACAAGCTAATCACAGAAAAGGCAATAAAAATTTTAAAAAACATGTGGTATTTCAACCCCGTCGATTCAAGATTCGGCCAAAACTTTTTTCGGCCACAGATTTTTTCTGCCAAAAAATATTTTTTGCCCAAAAATGTTTTCTTCGGCCAAACATTATTTTTTCAGCCAAAAATGATTTTCCCCAAAAATGATTAGACAAACTTGCATGTGTCATGTTGTTAGCGAGGCGCTAAAATGTAAGTTACATTTTATACAATAAAAAATAGACAAAAAAGGAGTTCCCCGATTTTAGAAGAAATTTTTTAATTATTTTTTACAGGATACATTTTACCCGGATCTAGAGTTCTATGACGAAAAAAAATCGGGAAAACATTTATATAACCGATATAAGGGTTTTTGCGTGGGCGGGCTTTTACATCGTATAAGATAATTTTCATAAATTGTCATTATATGCTGTACATAAGAATTTATTTTCTAAAAAAGCAATTGAAAAGTATGATAATTTCGGACCTACTAGGATAGACCGAACATGTCTCGGGATATATTTTTGCCGTTCTCAAGGGTTGAGTTGTCCAACAAGTTCTTTGGGAGACGGTGAGAATTTTTTCACTAACAAACTATTATTATAATATAGTCGATATTGAAGATTGTAATGAAAATATGGTTTACAATTCCTTGTACCGTATTTTTGGTACGATTTCCAATTTTAATTAAAATTGTTAGGGAAATACAAGACCAACAAAATCCATCAAATTTTCAATTTAAAATATTACATTTTAGTTGATGCCTTGTTATCGAATCAAATGGCTTCAAATTAACCTACACATTTTACGAAAAGTATATATCGCCTATTTTTGAAGGATTTTTACTAATTATTGGCTTGATTTTTTGTCTAATTTTTCTTGTATAATTCTTTTTTGTAATTCTTGTCTAAATTTTTGTCTAATTTTTGTCTAATTATCAAAATATTTTCGTAATAAGTTTTTTTTTGTAATTAACCTACACATTTTACCAAAAAGTCTACATTTCCTGGCTTATTTTTCCTGTATGATAATATTTTTATTATTTTTTTCTTTATAAATTCTTGTCTAATTCTTGTGCAATTCTTGTCTAATTCTTTGTTTAATTTTGTCTAAATTTGTCTAAATTTTGTCTAAATTTTGTTTAAATTGTGTCTAACTTTTGTCTAAATTTTGTCTAATTTCTGTCTAAATTTTGTCAAATTTTTTGTCTAATTTTTTATCAAAATATTTTCTGAAAAAGGTTTTTAGAATTGTTTAGCTGCGACCTGCGGAAATTTTGCGATAAAACAAATTTATATCAATTTATATGAACTTTTTATTCACAGCAAAATAAGGACTTTGCATGGTTTTACAAGTCTTTACAAGATAATATTTCAAGAATACTATTTTCATAATTTTTTTTGTGTTTCCGATGTAAATATTTCTAAAAAAGGTGTCTGCAATAAATGTTTGTTTTTAAATAAAAATATACAAATTCTCTTGAAGAATTCGGAGAAAAAAATTTTGTCTTTCAGAATTTGTATTGTTTGTTTTTTGAAATTTCATGGAATTTTTCATTTCCATATATTTTTTTCTTCTGTCATCTTCGGTTGAAAACAATTCTTTGGGTAAATTTTGTTTTGGGAATTTTTTTCATTTGGTCGAAACGGCCGTTTTTTGGTCAAATGAAAAAAATATACCTTATTTTTTGGCGGGATTTTTTCGGGTATAACACAATATAATATAATATATATATATTTTTGTATATATT
>Ga0208946_1000299_pt1 | contig 10578 bp, 5 predicted proteins | sample AOAMet2_C49A8_80_2_FD_188075 | JGI IMG/M metagenome (GOLD analysis project Ga0208946, IMG submission 188075) | Ammonia-oxidizing marine microbial communities from Monterey Bay, California, USA - C0912_C49A8_80 (SPAdes) | ecosystem: Environmental > Aquatic > Marine > Intertidal zone | place...
CAATATTCATTAGACCAAAATATATTGCGGTAATTTATCCCCAGACATTATATTGTTGGATAATTTGAGATAATTTATATCTAATATATGTTGAGAAACGTCATGGGATAATACTGTGGAATTCGGCCAAGATGAAAAAGTCATTTAAGAGGACACTATTTTCTGGAAAGATTAAATAATGCACAAAAAGTTACCCTAGACTAAGGGGACAATTTTGGACAAAATTTGTCCTCTTAGACGGACCCCACTGTATGACCGCTAGCTACAGTAATATGGCAGGTTTGGCTTTCACGCATGTGGTCAAAATTAATAATTGATTATGCAAATATTGGAACGTTTAGCTATTTAATTTCCGACGCAGCAAAAAAGTATACCAGATGTGGGTTTTCAGTTTCAGTCTGGATTTGCTCACGTGTATTTACTGTACGTCACAACGTTCCCACTTTTTCTAAAAAAGGACAAATTAAACAAAAAAAAAAGTTTGCTTTCCTTTTATACCAAGAAAATACCGAACATTTCAAGAATCTCTACAGGAGAATTTAGCCGTTTTTTGTCAATTTGATAGATTGATTTTAAAATCAACGTCTCGTTGTATTCAGTTTTGCAGTATATCTGGCAAAAAGGTATATAAAAATAGGAAAACTAGACCATAAAACTGTCCGTCTCGTGGACATACTTAAAATATGGACAATAAGCTCCGTTTCTTTATTTCGTCTATTTTATAGCCGTCTTTGTGCCTCAAAAGTATTTTACTTTTCTACTTTTAGGATTGAATTCGACAAAGTTGGATTTTCGTATGCCTCAGAGTTTGAGACTCTTTGTCAAAATTATGCGCTTTCGTTTGATCGAATTAAGTCAAGGGTGAAGAAGGAGCAAATGTCGACGGATCCCATCAGGCACAGAGTAAAAACGTGAATTTCCAACAGAGAACAAAATAGATTATTAACCGCGGGCCTTTTTTTATCATTTTTTGGGAAAATGTAAAAAAAAATTGATTTTTTTCTCTTGATATTGATCGAGTAGATTCTCCCATCATGGGGGTCTGAATCGGTTTTTTTCGGTGGCTTAGCATGTGCAGAGGTAAATAATTAAATATCAATTTCCATTTATAATCTTTAAATTTGTGTGTTTCATGGAGCTTAACTTTGATGACGCTGCACTTTTTCGATGTTTTTTTTAAATTTATTATTATTATTGTTTTGTTGAAATTATTTTCAATTTTAGCACATAATTCGTGTTTAATAAAAACATCCGTGTATTTTCTACAAAAAAATCCTCCTTTTTTTATTGTATGCAGTGTAATCTGCCTAAGAGGAAAGGCCACACAGTCAAATTCATAGACTTTCCTATTAGATCACTAAAGTGGGCAGTGTAAAAAGATTGACCAACATTTTTCACCAAAAAGTACATGAAAATTTTAGTTTTTAATAATTGTCAAAATTTTGTATGCGGTAAAATTTTATTAGACTTTTGTTTTCGATTTTTTTGTTCTTTTAGGCAACTTAAAAAAGGGAAATTTTAGGGGTAACGCCGAAAAATCAGCCCCCAAAAATGATTGATTTGGAACTGACTATAAAAAATAATTCGGTTAAGAATTTTTTCACGCGGATTTGGAACGGCGCTGATTTTTCATCAATCAAATAAAAAAAATAAAGGGAAAAAAATATTAAATTTTTGTTACCCTGATCGATGGGTCGTAAACTAGTTATTTTCTCCTCCGAGAAAATTTTTTTTCGAACTTTTCAAGCATTTTTTTATATGTACCCGAAAAACATATACTTTTATTTGTTTATTTTTGTTACGCACGAATAGCCAGGAATTGTTACATTTCATCTAATATAAATTTGATATGTATATTTTCTGCATCTGAATCATGATCGTAAAAATATGGCGAAATATTTGTCATATACATACCATATGACAAATATCCTTTTTTGGTAATATTTTGACAGGGCCCATTATTTTTTCCGGAAAACGAATCGTTAGGATATCATGGCCCATTGATTCATGGGTCCATTAGTAGTATATTGGTGATTTTCAATATTTCACCCAACAAAAAAGCCGCAGTAAATTTACAGATTTATTTTATCGAATTTATTTTGATTAAATTTCAGTTTTATGGGGATTTTCACCAGACCTTTCTAAGATCCCTATCATACTTTTCTTCTTCGATTTTTTTCATGGCTGACCCATGATACCCTAAAATGATGTTTGCCTATTTTATTATCTTGAGTCAGTATTTGATTATTATAAGGCCAAATAATCATCAAAACATAAACGTACAGACTAAAAGTTTTTAGGTGAAAAAAAGCAACAACAAAATTGAGAAAAATATATTTCAAAAGAGTAAAAATACGAAATTTTTGAGACCGAAAAAAAACAGAATTTTGAGAAATTCCCGCTGGGAATTTCCCAGCAAAAAACATAAATTTGTAAAATTCAAATGTTTACATTTTTTCGAAATCGTGTTGGAAATTCAAAAAAAAGTTCACCACGACCCGGCAAAAGCGCTCGAAAGCGACTTGGCGAAACATTTTCTGCATTTCGTAAACGAGTTCGTCCCGTTTCGGATGCGTTTGTCAGCCTGAAAAAGCGTTCAAATGCAAAGCTGACGAAATCGACCGAAAATTTGGCGAAAGGGTTCAATTTTAATTTTCTTCGAAACAATAATCGATCGCAAAGCAGTGACCTTGACGTTGAAACTTGCTCAAAAGACGATATTCAGGAAGAAATTCAAAAAATTGAAAAAGAAGATCATGCTCTAAGGGAAATGCATGATTTATACAGGTAATTTTATTATTCAATTACTATTATTTAACTTATATAATAGGTCATATCATGCGTAGGTGACCTAAAATAATTATTATTACATTACTTTTTCGTCATTATTATTTTATTTTTGTGTGCTTGAGCGTCTTATCTTTTAAGTTTAATTATTTGTTGATATATTTTTGGACAAAAAATCGTATGGTAAACAAGAGCTGGTGGCCAATTTGTAGGAGGTCGATTTTTATGGCGATTTTTTGGGGGTGACATATTATTTTCTTTGAAATTTTTATATATTTTCCGCTCGACCTTTTTCGGATTTTACGTGGTACGTCTAGTTTGTGTCAAACTTCGACAATCCCCTGAGACTACAACCAGTCACATATTACACAGTTAAGCGTATCGATTGAAAAAAAAAGAAATTAAAACTCTTAGAAAAAAATGACTGCTTTTTTTTATTGCGTCAAATCATATGGTTTTTTGCTCGTCGCATTGACTTGGATATTGATTTTTTATATTTTGAAGAAAATATTTTTTAATATATTGTTTTGCCAGGCAATTTGCGGCTAAGGCCGAATTTGGCCGTCATTTTATTTATTCATAGAAATATATATATGTATAGTTTATGCGGTAAAATGCAAATATACCATTAAATTTTCGTCTAGAAGCTGTTTTTTGTGGCTTTTATTGACGTGATTGCGTGTATTATTTGCATTAGTCGTTTTGAATTTAAGAAAAAAAAAATAATCATTTTTGGCAAAGTCACTTTTTGGGAATTTTGCCATACAGAACTTTTTGCCAATTGTTTGAAGTTTTTCGTTTTTTGAAATTTCGTTTTAATTTTCAAATTCCTACCTTTTGTTAAACCATAAATTTTGTTACCATAAATCAGGGAGATTTTCAAACGTCAAATAAAATTGTCAATTTCTTCCCAGAAATTTTCCGCTACTTTCCCCATGGGCTTATCAGATTTCGGGATTTTGGCTAATTGGTCGCAATTTATCACAGATGACAATCAGGTGATAAAAATTTATACGCCCAAACTTCGGAAATACAATTACTTGAACCTGGAAAGCATCTGGTATTATTTCCCAAATGATTTTCCCTCGATACCGTGACAAAAAACTTTAACGGTATAATTTTTCACCGTAATTTCGATTTCTGATGAAGATTTCAATTTTGGACCAAAGTTTCTTTTTTTTTAATTTATAAAAGTGCAGTGTGATACAGTAACGATTAATTAGTTTTAAGTCTACAGTTTTTTTTGGGTTGATTAAAAAAAGAGCGGGAAAAATTGATTTTTGTTTTTGGGGTAATCCTTTGTTTGACACCAGTTTTGTCACACATTTTTTTCCTGTTCAATGAGCTGGAAATATAGAACTTGGCGTACCATAAAGAAAATAAAGGTTCTATATGGCAATATTCCCAGAAAATTATATTTTGTGCCAAAAAAGGGGCTAAAAATAACTATTTTTTAGAACAAATAAAATACAAGTGAGCGTAACTAAAATTTACTGGAAGTACGGAACTTGGTCAACCAATATTTTTTTCGCTTATAGACATCATATCATACGATATAATACACGTGTAGCCTACGCATCAGCATGGCGGCATTATATGAGTTAGAAAATTGCAATGTACAAGTTTTTAAGAAAAATCAATTATATATCTCGAACTGATATAATTCAGTTTAGTAATTATACAAATTAGAAAAATTCACCAACTATGGTTACCACAACGTGATATAATTTCACCATTTTTTCGCACACCATTTTATTCATTATGAATTTATACCAGTATAAGAATATATTATACATTTTTTTTACTTTCTAACTATTTTCACGGTTATAATTTAGGCAAAATATCCGCGAGCCCGTGCCAAGCTCCATTGTGAGTCAACGAGCGGAAAACAGTAATCGGCTGGCTCGTCTCCGATCTCGATACAATGAGTTGTCACTGTCAGAGCTAAGTCAGTTAAACATGAACGTCAGTCATTATGACTCCGTATCTGTGTGTAACCAAACATTTCCATTATCCCAATCAACCTTGCAATATGTGGATGAGGAAAATAGGGAGAGTTGTAAAAAATATGGTGAAAATCCGAAATTTCCAAGATTTATGGTACTTTTGATCAATTTTCATCTTTGTTGGATTTTTCAAATTTATGTGTATTTTAGCATAATTTTCATCTTTCAATTTTGCGATTTTTTAGAAAATTTCAAGCGTGAGTCGCGTGATCACGACCTCATTCGTGGACATTAAAATTTTTTCTCACTTCACCTTTTTTGCTTAGCGTCTCCAAATCGCCCAGATGTGCACTTTATACATATAGGCTATACCGTAAAGGCTATTTTACAACTCTGATAATAGGCATTGTAAGACGTGTCGAGCTGATAATTCCTTTTCAACATTACGCCCAATCCGCCATTCTGATTCGAGCGTGCCGCGTAAACCGGTCCGAACCCGCTCAATGCAACAAAGATCGTCCATGGGAATGGTACAAACGACATCTATGCCGGCTATTGATCAATCGCAAAGGTTGCAGGAACTGCAGAATGAGCTCATTCAGGTAAGCTTAGCACAAAACCCCCGGGGGCAAATTTACAGTAGATATGTTCAGATTAGCGAAATTTATTAAAATATGGTATGGGAAAATGAAACGTTTTTTATTTTATTTTATTTGATGTGGTCTACTAACCCCGAGTGTACCTTGCAGTTCTCGTAACAGTTACAAATAATTATAGTATATGAAGTCATAAAATTATACCATTCGAAAATCCACTCGATTTTACAACGTGTGTCATACTGTACTTGGAGCTCGGTCTCATTTTTTTCATTTAGAATTTCCTAAGATGACGTACGGTGTGATAAATCTTACCTTTTTTTCAAAAGTATTGTTCGCCATAATATATACGGATTGGTGATTTCAGTCAAAGTGGCCTACTGGATCAGATCCAAAAACTAAAATGAGCCGCAAATTTTATTATTATTTTTTCATACGAAGGAGAGAAGGTTGAAAGTCAAAATCCTCACAAATTTTGAGACAGATTTCTTGAACAAATTTTCAAAGAAAAATTTCCAACCGAGCCTAAGGTTGACCTAGATATTCTTAGAAACTCGTATCGCAGATGAAAGACTGTGGCAAATGTTATATCAGTTGTCCAGACTTATTAGACTGTAAATGAGCTGGTATTTCCGTCAAAAGGTATTCATGGGCATATGCCTTAAATAAAAAAATAACGAAAAGGACAAAGTATTTTAACCGAGATCAAACAGCCATTGTTCTTTACCGACAATAACACTTGAACAGGCTCACCTGTCAAGTACGTAAAACCTCACAAAAAATAAAGGCCGTTTTATTAACGTATTTTAAGAATTGGCTATTTAATTACTAACCGTTGACTTACTATAGATTTTTGAATTCAAAAATTTTTAATTTTTATGCTACATCTAACTGATAAAATCATATAGTTCCGTATATAATATTTGCCCGGCAATTTTTGCCTCGTCGATATTTGACCGTGGAATCGGTCTGAGTATTAATCATTGCATACATCTCAGGCTCGCTCGGGGTATTTCACGTCCTAGAAATCATTCAATTAGAAGTCGGGTGTATGAGGCCAGGGCCAATATGTCACAAAATTTTGAAAAACTAATTATGGCTCAAATAATGAGTAGATTTCGAATTTCGACGAAAAAATCGACTTCAGTGAAATCTCAGAATGGTCTGGTGAATTTAACAAAAAATCCCGATAGGATGCCAATTGCAGTCGAGACCTATAAATCCTTACACTATAAATCGTTACGAAAATGATGATTTTCCAAAAAATAACCTATAGGTGATTTAAACAAAAAAATATAAATCGTTACGGTTTTTGAAGCTTTGTAACGATTTGTAGGTCTCGACTGTAATTTATTTGAAAATAATTTAGGTAAAAAGAAACGTTTTATAGCAACTGCGGATTTATCTGGCGCGCAAGATAAATGTTCTATGTAACATAAAAAAAGTTAGCAGAAAAATTTGTAAAATCCATAAGACGTCGAAAGTCACCAATATATGACTTTTTTTTCGTTTATATATCTGCTTTTTTATTGGTAAAAAAGACTAATAGACCCCATACACCCTACGATTGATTGCGCGTATTGCGGCTAAATTATGCCAATTACATAATTTGGCAGATGCTCTAATTTTTCATCAATAATTAAGGGATGGAAACCAAGCTTGATCTTGGCTATCGATTTTTGTTAAATTCATTTTTTGGTCCAACGCAGAAAAAATAAATAAATTTTGTTTAATTAAATTTTCATTAACCTCGCCTATTCTAGGTCGTCAGCAATTTTGGACAACATCGAAAACTGGACGGCTTAACAATATGCGATTAGTTTGCAACATCCCGACGCTTATGTACAAAAAATAACTATACCATTTCTTCAAATATTTTATTAGCTTATGTCGCCAAAAAAAAACAATATTTAATTTTAATAAAAAGCTGATACTTTATAATTTTGTTAGTTTTCAAATAATTATGGTAATTGAATGTATGGAACAGTTCCATAATGGTGGCTCCGGTCAATGAAAAACGGCAATGATCCCTTGAGACATTTTAGCCGTTTTTCCTCTGTACCGGTCGGTTAAAATAAAATCCAGGTCACGGTCCGGTGACTCCAGTCTCCCAGTTAAAGGTCCCGGTAAAAAAGTCCTGGTCCCGCGAAACCCTGGTGCAACCTATTTTATTTTCCGTCGAAATTTTGATTTTGTACCAAAATTTAAATCTTGGACAAAATTTCACTCACCAAATTTTTGTTTGGTGTCCAAAAAATGTTTTTGATAAAAGTTCCAAATTTTGCCCTAGATTTAAATTTTGGTAAAAAATCAACATTTCGACGAAAAATAAAATAGGTTACACCAGAGTTTCCCGTGACCAGGACTTTTTTACCAGGACCTTGAACTGGGGGTCACCGGACCGGGACATGGATTTTATTTTCTCGGACCGGTACAATCGAGCTCTCGATCGAGACCCATAAATCGTTACGTTTTGTGTTTTTTGAGAGTTTTTCGAACATTGACTGCGAAGAACACTACTAAACTCGAAAATTCCTATAAATCGTTACGGTTTTTGAAAAAGATTATCGTAAGGATTCTCGTGAAACTCCGGCGGCCCTTCAGGACGCCCCTACGTACGGGGCCTCCGCCTTCATTTCACTCAAATTTTATTCGAAAATGTTACCCAAGAAAAAATTCCTAACCCTGGCTACAGCCGCCGTTCGCCTCCGTCGTCCTTCAGCAACCTAACCCTAACCTTAATTCGGGTATGTTCAATTAGGTAACCTCAAAAAAACAAATAAAAAAAGATATTGTCACTCGTTTTACAGCGCAACGAAAAAATCATCAAAATATCCTACATCTTTAAAAATCATGACGCTTCAATTTTATTAAAAAGGAAAAACGATCGAATGGCCATAAATTGATTCGACCAATGAGATTTAAGTATTTTTTCACGTGAAAAATCCCCGTATTAAATTCGCCAAAAAATAAGATAATGAGCAAAAAAAATTAAATAAATGATTATTAAACTTGGTTAATAGCGAAAATGAAAATTAATTAAATATTTAAAATGGGACGAGAGTATATTGTTGATGCGACTAGGACATTTCACTCGACGGTCAACGATATTTCATTTTCTGACGATGGACATAAAGTTGTATTTTCTGAAGTTAGTGGATTATGTACAGGTAAACTTGACCTCGGAATTTTGGTTACTAAATAATGACACAGTAGAGGGTAGGCACTTTTGTCTAAAATTTGGTCCCTAAAATGAACGGCGAACTTTCTATAATTTTAAAGGTCTTCAGAAATTGGAGAGCATTCGAGCTTTTCGAATGAGTGAAAAAAATCATGGTGACCTGGAAGATTCTTTTTTACCGCTATCAATTGGTCACCATGATTTGCCTTAATTGTTTAATTGGTACAGTTAATAGTGAAAATTTGCTAATCAGAAATACAAGGTCGATTTAAAAACAATTTCGCCTATACCGCTTGTGTAGCAACTATTTCGCCCGTTTTTCATTTTCCCACATTGCGAAGGCGTGGGTCCCAGGTCGTGGGATTAATTAACAAAAAAACGTGAACGTTCTCCAATTTTTAAAGACCAAAATTGCGTTAAATTTTGAAAACAAAAATGATCCCAAGTTAAATTTAGTGGTTCACTGTAGAAATTCGCGACAAGCGTTTCACTTCAATGACAAACGAATTGTTAACCTTGTTCGCATTTTGGAGAACGAAAAATTATTATACACAACTTTAACGACCACTGGTAATGAACCGTTGGATCGACACGCGGTACGATTATACCGACACGATACTAAAAGGCAGAGTTTAAAATATTCTGTTTGACAAAAAAACAGAAAATTTCCATTGTGTTAGCCAGAAATTTTGATGTTTGACCAAAAATCGAAATCAGAGTTTCTGATTCGTGGGACACGGATTCGGATTTCCCCGGATAATCCGGGATTTTCCTGACGTATCCGGATGAAAAGCTCCGAATTTCCAGGATTGGGATTTCCCCGGATCATCCGGGATTTTCCGGGCGTATCCGGATGAAAAGCTTCGAATTTCCCGGATCATCCGGGAATTTTCCGGCGTATCCGGATGAAAAGCTCCGGATTTCCCCTGATTAACCAGGAATTTTCGGTGCCCATATAAGTCTAAAAATCAAATTTTACCGCGGCAAACGATTTTTCAACTCTACTAAAAGATATGAAACAGTTTTCTTCGGGCATGAGGACAAAATAACCTCACTTGCTGTTAACCGACAAATACCGGTTTTCACCACAACCGGGAATGATAAGAGAATATTTATGTGGGATACCAGAAGTCCACATCCTGCAATGGAACAGATCATACAGTTTAACGGGCTAATTTCGACATGGTCCAGATGCGGCCGAGTCATGGCTATCGCATACAAGACGTATAATGATAAATACATAGGACCAGTTTCTATTTAAAACCTTGATTGTCGATTGAGAAATTTTTGTAAAGACGCCGTTTTTTACGAGAAAATTGCCCGAAAATTTATTTGACATTTAGAGCTTATTTTGAAGCTGAGAGGTGTAGAAATTGGATGATGTTTAATGATGAAAAATTATTGAAAAAAAAATTAAGTCGAAATTCCACAATTTATAAATTTCCACATTGTCAGTATTACAGTCCATTACCTCAAATTGTCACATTTTTTTCTAAAAAAAAACAGCAAAAAAGTGTGACAATTTGGGAACATTTACCCAAAAGATACTATTTTTGAACTATAATAAAACAAAAAAACAAAAAGTGTGCCAATTTGGACTCCAAATTTGGGAGTGTGACAATTTGAGTTCATGGACTGTAATTATACCAATTAAACAAGTATGTTTTTAAGCAACTCCATTAGATATGAATAAAAAACGAATTAAATTTTTTTTTTAATAATTTTCCACAATTAAACATCCAATTTATACATCCCTAAGCTACAAAATAAGCCCTAAATTCCAAATATTTTTTTTCGTCCAATGGAGGTCCCCCACAGAAGTCCTAAAACGGCGTCTAAATGGTTTGTTGAAACTGGATGCAGTCGAACTATTTGATTTTAATAAGTTGAACAAAGGGCCATTTATTCGAGAATCATTTTCCGCTGGTAGAGAGTACTGGACAAATTTAGAATATTCAAGTGATAACAAATATATGTATAAAGTGCACTCCACGGGCTTTTGGGCACGCGAACCAAAAAAGGTGAAGCGAGCAAGATTTTTAGCGTCCATGAAGGAGATCGTCAAAAT
>Ga0208946_1000308_pt1 | contig 10381 bp, 7 predicted proteins | sample AOAMet2_C49A8_80_2_FD_188075 | JGI IMG/M metagenome (GOLD analysis project Ga0208946, IMG submission 188075) | Ammonia-oxidizing marine microbial communities from Monterey Bay, California, USA - C0912_C49A8_80 (SPAdes) | ecosystem: Environmental > Aquatic > Marine > Intertidal zone | place...
GTCAACAAGTTCGATTGGCCTCTTGATGCTTCTCGCAAATCAGTTCCAGCCAGCTACTTGTCTGGATACGCGATGGGCAAGGCTGCAATCGCTGCCGGACACGACGAGGCCATCCTTGACATCGGTCTAGCATCCTCTACTCCAGGAAATCGCGTCTTTGCTGCCCTCAAAGGAATGGTCGACGCAGGCCTTGATATTCCACACAGTGACGATGTGCTGCCAGAAGATGGCCGCATCAGTGGCGCACACATCGGCGATTCGATCGCAGCAGCGGTCGAGACGACAAAGAAGGCAATAGAGGAGGCGAATGCATGAGCGAAGAGACACCCGATATCGTCGAAGAAGCTCCAGCAATCGCCCCGGGCCTCGCTTTGGCGATGGTCGAGGTAGAGGACACATCTCCTCGCCGTCGCCGAGGTCCAGACCCTCTTGCGGCTCTGCGAACTTGGCAACCACGCACCCGTCTTGGGCGCATGGTGTACAACGGTCAAATTCTCACCTACGAAGAAGCCCTCAAGACTGGTCTACCAATTCGCGAAGTCGAAATCGTTGACGCACTCCTTCCAGGTATGACTGACGACGTTCTCGCGGTCAACATGATTCAGCGTATGACTGACTCCGGTCGCCGTGTACGATTCAACGTCCTCTGCGTCGTTGGCAATAGTGACGGATACGTTGGGCTGGCAATCTGCAAGGGCAAGGAGGTCGCGAGTACTATCCGTAAGGCGATTGACAAGGCCAAGTTGAACTTGATTCCAGTCATGCGCGGAAATGGTTCATGGGAATCAGGAGGCGGCCCCGGCACCTCCGTTCCACTGAAGATTACCGGCCGATCAGGTTCCACTCGAGTCACTTTGATGCCAGCACCTGCTGGAAAGGGACTTGTCATTGGTGACTACGGCCGCCGCGTTCTGCTTCTGGCTGGCGTCTCCGATGTCTGGAGCCGCTCCGCGGGTCAGACTCGAACAACCATCAATTACGCACAGGCTACATTCAACGCCCTCGTCGAGTTGAACAAGACTCGAATCAGCGAAGGAGATCGAAATCGCCTGAACATCACCAGCGGGAGGGGAGAACAATGACCTTCCTCGTTGTACGCGTACGAAGTGACCGTGGAGTCGAGCGCAGCATCCGTGACACCATGGGTATGCTCAACCTGACCCGCGTCAACCACGCGACAATCGTCCCAGAGAGTTCCACATACGCTGGAATGCTCCAGAAGTCCAAGGACTTCGTCACATGGGGTGTCGTCGACGCTGGAACAATCGAGAACCTTCTGACTCAGCGTGGTCGAATGGTCGGCGACAAGCCGGTTGACGACGCTGCTGTGAAGGCTGGATCAGACTTCAAGACAGTCAAGGCCTTCGCCAAGGCTCTAGCCTCTGGAGAGGCATCGATGAAGTCGGTAGAGGGACTCAAGCCAGTCCTGCGTCTTCACCCGCCACGCGGTGCGAAGGGATGGGGCGGCATCAAGCGAGCTTACTCGGTCGGCGGCGCTCTCGGATTCCGAGGCGACGAGATCAGTTCTCTCGCAGAGAGAATGATTTGAGGTGAGATGAATGGTATCACGAACTAACAAATTCCGAGGTCGCTCCCGTTATCACGGTCGCGGTAAGAAAGCCGGCCGTGGTGCTGGTCTACGTGGTGGACGAGGTAATGCTGGAATCAACAAGCACCGCCTCATGACCCGCCTCAAGTACATGCCAGGCCACTGGGGAATGCACGGATTCAACCGTCACCCAAGCCTTCGCAAGGTCAACATCAGCATCAATCTCATGCAAGTTTGCCAGATGACAGAGGGCGATTCAATCGACCTCGGTCAGATGGGATATGACAAGCTACTCGGCAGCGGTAGAATTGACCGCGCGATTACAATCACCGTCGCTTCAGCCAGCGCGCGTGCCATCGAGAAGGTGGAAGCCGCAGGCGGTTCAGTCATCCTCGGCGACGGAGACGACTCAGACGAATGGGAAGAGGAATGATTGGGACTCAAAAACTCGATTTGATGAAATAAAGGATAAGCAGCGGCGCGGGTGATCGATTATGGAAGAACGACGTCCCTCCTACATTGGTATTGTCGCGCTTTCCATCATCTACTGGGGAGCATTAGCCTGGTGGCAGAAGGATGCTCTTTTCGGAACCGATTCCGATCTACAGATGAAAGCTCTAACAATGTTCGGGACTTCATTCCCATACATCGGTTTCGTAATTTGGGGTACTTCTTCTGATCTTCCTGAGAACATCGCTGAAACTCCTTATCTTGGAAGGATGCTGAAACCGACCATTTGGCTCGCCTTCATCGCTTTCTTCTTCGCTTGGGGTTTGGAGGATTCATCCACGGTCGGATATCTGCTAGTAGGAGTTGGACTTCTTGGACTTGCAACAGGTCTTTGTTTAGCCTGTCTAATGTATTCAGGCTCCGGATCAAGTCGACTCTACGGGCTTCAGCGTTTGGTGGATGTTTATCCATCTATCACCAAGCCCGAGGGTCACGTCCGCTTCAATCAGAAATTGTGGACTACGACCCTCGTTCTCATCATTTACTTCATGATGACAAATGTGATGATTTGGGGTCTGTCTGAGTCGACCCTCGACGTCTTCTCGTCATTCCGCGCAATCATGGCCGGCGCCTCGGGTTCGATCATGCACCTCGGTATCGGTCCGATTGTTACAGGTTCGATTATCATGCAATTATTTGCTGGTGCCAAGATTATCCAACTCGATTTGCAGGACACGGCTGACAAGCAACTGTACCAAGGCGTGCAGAAGATTCTCGTCCTACTGATGATTCCAATCGAGTCCATCCCTCAGGTCTACGGATTCCTCGACCCACATGGAGATATCATCACCCAGTACGGTGTAGGATGGGCTAACGCGATTATCGTCGCTCAGTTATTCGTCGGTTCATACCTTGTGTTCCTCCTCGATGAGTTGGTCAGTAAGTGGGGTATTGGAAGCGGTATCTCGCTATTCATCGCCGCGGGTGTGGCACAATCCACCTTCGTTGGTACACTGTCTCCACTGGCAACAGTTCAGGGAACACCGTATTCCTTGCAGAATCCTCCATCCGGAACTCTGCCGATGATCTTCTACACCCTGCGTACAGCAACAAATTCCGAATTGGTAAGCCAGAATGGTTTCGAATTGATATTACTCAATCACGCCAATCCTGTTGCTGCCTTGGTTTCGTCGATTATCGTGTTCCTCGTGGTGGCATATGCTGAATCGAGTAAACTCGAACTGCCACTGACACACGGTAAGGTGCGTGGCCACAGAGGCCAGTATCCAATCAGACTCGTATATGCGAGTAACATTCCAGTGATTTTGATGGCAGCTCTGCTTGCCAACGTGAATATGTTCACCCTCCTCTTCTGGAGCCATCCAACACTCTCTACGGTGCCGATATTGGGAAGTGAGGGGGCGTACAGTATTTCTCCCTGGCTTGGTTCATACGAACCGGGTGCGACAACTCCCACAGGTGGATTCGCTTGGTATTCCTCGATGGTTAATGGAGTGGGTGATTGGCTCATCCCGTTGCTGAATCAGTCTCCTGATGCCTACGGGCACGATCTTTGGCAGGTCATGGTTCACGTGATTGTCTATGTTACATTCATGACCGCCGGTTCGACAGTCTTCGCGAAGTTCTGGATTGAGACTACCAATATGGGCTCGAAGGATGTTGCTAAGCAGATCGAGCGCACTGGAATGCAGATTCCTGGATTCAGGAAGAATCCGGTCGTCCTCGAACGAATTCTCGAGCGATATATTCCTCCTGTCACCGTCTTCTCTGGTGCATTCGTCGGTCTTCTCGCCGCCGGTGCAGACTTGCTCGGTACAGTTGGTAATGCGACCGGAACCGGATTGCTCCTTGCGGTCGGAATTATTCTCCGAACATACGAGCAGATTCAGAAGGAACAGGCCATGGAAATGCACCCTGTATTGAGAGAATTCTTTGGTGCTGAATGAGCCCAATCAAGCTCTCTAACCCAATGTAAACTATACTGTAAAACGGCGTTTGATTGCACCCTGCTCTAGACTACACAATCGCGGCGCAGTGCATCGATTATAGGTCGCAGCCCACTCGTCATCTTCATATACCGAAGGACGGTCGGCGGGCTGCTGCGTCAGACTGGCGTTGGAGACTGAGGACCTTCGGGTCCGGTGAAGTTCTCCATCATGTCAGACGCACGCCGAGGAAATGCAGTCGCGAACTTGATTCGCGATAAAGAGGTGAACCACGTTCAACTTGACCCCCGACATAGGGGGTGCAAGAAGCAGATTATTTCGATTCAAAATCAAAAATAGAATCGGTGTTCTGCGTCAATTTTCAATAAGAATCAGCAAAAACTTGTGATCCACTCGATACTTCCGTTAGGATTGTGATTCCGCTCACGCGAAATCCGGTTGATCCTGCCGGAGGCTACCGCTATTGGAGTTCGATTAAGCCATGCGAGTCGAGAGTCTTAGGGACTCGGCGTACCGCTCAGTAACACGTGGGTAACCTGCCCTATGCTGGGGAATAACCTCGGGAAACTGAGAATAATACCCCATAGTCCACCATGCCTGGAACGGTTGGTGGATCAAAGCTCCGGCGGCATAGGATGGGCCTGCGGCGTATCAGGTTGTAGGGGGTGTAACGTACCCTCTAGCCATCAACGCGTACGGGTGTTGGGAGACATAGCCCGGAGATGGATTCTGAGACACGAATCCAGACCCTACGGGGTGCAGCAGGCGCGAAAACTTGGCAATGCGAGAAATCGTGACCAGGGAACTCCAAGTGGCTGGGGTAAGACCCAGTCTTTTCTTGACTCTTAAACGGTCTTGGAATAAGGGGTGGGTAAGGACGGTGCCAGCCGCCGCGGTAATACCGGCGCCTCAAGTGGTAGTCGATTTTATTGGGCCTAAAACGTCCGTAGCCTGTTTGGTACATTCGTGGGTAAATCAACCAGCTTAACTGATTGAATTCTGCGAGCACGGCCAGACTTGGGACCGGGAGAGGTGTGGGGTACGCTCAGGGTAGGGGTAAAATCCTGTCATCCTGAGCGGACCACCTGTTGCGAAGGCGCCACACTAGAACGGATCCGACGGTCAGGGACGAAGCCTAGGGGCACGAACCGGATTAGATACCCGGGTAGTCCTAGGTGTAAACGCTGTGGACTTGGTGTTGGGGATTCTCCGAGGATCCTCAGTGCCGAAGCGAAGGTGATAAGTCCACTGCCTGGGGAGTACGGTCGCAAGGCTGAAACTTAAAGGAATTGGCGGGGGAGCACCGCAACCTGAGGATTGTGCGGTTTAATTGGATTCAACGCCGGAAAACTCACCAGTGCCGACGGACAAATGAAAGCCAGTGTAATGAGCTTGCTGGATTGTTCGAGAGGTAGTGCATGGCCGTCGTCAGTTCGTACCGTAAGGCGTTCTGTTAAGTCAGATAACGAACGAGACCCTCATCCCTATTTGCTAAGGTCAGTCCGCTGATCACAGGACTATAGGGAGACCGCTGGCGCGAAGTCAGAGGAAGGCGAGGGCAACGGTAGGTCAGTATGCTCCGAATGCACTGGGCTACACGCGCAATACAAAGGACGGGACAATGGGCCGCTGCGCCGAGAGGCATGTGGCAATCTCGAAACCCGTTCGTAGTTCGGATTGAGGGCTGTAACTCGCCCTCATGAAGCTGGATTAGGTAGTAATCGCGTCTCAATAAGGCGCGGTGAATATGCCCCTGCTCCTTGCACACACCGCCCGTCAAACCATCTTAGTTGGGGGTGGGTGAGGCTGCCTTTTAGTGGGGTATTCGAGCCTGCCTTCGACAAGGAGGGTTAAGTCGTAACAAGGTATCTGTAGGGGAACCTGCAGATGGATCACCTCCTGAGAAACTCGGAAAAAAACCGGGGGGGCGGGGCGCTTCGGCGCCCCGCTCTTCCAACCTTTTCTAACAAATTCTAATCAATCCCAGCGAAAGCTAGGTCGAATTTAATCTAAATTATTGCTAGCCCGGTGTGACCGAAACACACCGCTATTTCACACCCTACCGAAGGTATATACCTACGACACTGCCTAAGTGCCGATATGCGAAGCTTACTCGCTATGACAATGATGATGTTAATGATGACTGCGGCCCTAGCGGGCTGTGCTGGTAGCGACCAGCAAGATGAGATAGACACCCTGGAAACCCAGGCGACAACCGATGCTGCTACTATCGCAACATTGGAAGGCGACTTGGCTGCCGCTCAGTCGACTATCGCGGACCTTGAGGCTGGAAACCAGATTACTCAGGCCGATGTCGATGCTGCTCGGCAAGAAGGAGTTGACTCAGTGGACATAACCACCGATAACGCCGATGCCGCCGCTGCTGCTGTTGCAGCTGCGACCGAGAGTACTATGGATGTTATTCTCGAGCGTGGTTCTCTAAAGTGTGGTGTTAAGGAATCCCAATATGGTATGGGATACCTAGACTCCGCAACAGGTGTTCGCTCAGGTCTTGATATCTCTTACTGCCGTGCTCTGGCAGCAGCCATTGGTCTAGATCCAATGACTGATATTGAGTTCGTTCCTGCTTCAAGCCAGGACCGATTCGAGAAGCTTGCTTCTGGAGAAATCGATGTTCTAATCCGCACCACAACCTGGACTACCAGCCGTGATGCAGACTTGAATGCTGACTTCGCTGGAATGAACTTCTTTGATGGCCAGGGAATCCTCGTCCGTGAAGACACATACCCGCAGGGGCTTACTATATCTGCGACAATGTTGGATTCCGCTAAGGTTTGTGTAGGTACTGGAACAACCACTGAAGGAAACCTAGCTGACTTCGATACTTCCAACAGTGTTGGAATGGATATTATTGGTGTGGTTGATGCTGCTGAAGGAACTGCTAAACTACAGAGCGGTGAGTGTGATGCATTCACCGGTGACATGTCTGCAATGGTTGCTAAGAAGTGGGCTCTTGACAACGATGGTACTGTTGTCGATGATAACGGCGACCCAGTAGGTCTCTGGATCGCTCCAGAGATTCTTTCCAAGGAACCTCTTGGTGCTGCAACACGTGACAACGATGACGACTGGAATGATGTTGTTGCATGGGTTTGGTACGGAATGGTAACTGCTGAAGAATACGGTATAACCTCTGCAAATTACATGACTATGGCTTCTGATGCAGCTGCTGAGGGAGGTAACCCTGGTCATAACAGACTCATGAACACCAACCTCGGTCTAGGTACAGATGCTAACCCATTAGCAGACACCTGGATGCAGGCTGTAATGGGTGCTGTAGGAAACTACGGAGAGGCATACGATGATGCATTCTGCGATGGAACTTACGATGGTTCCAGCGGGTCAGATACAATGACTGGATGCCTACTCGACCGTGCAGGTACTGCAAACGCTCTCGTCTCAGAGGGTGGACTGCAGTTCGCACCTCCGATGCGCTGATCTGAGAAATTCAGATTAGATTCGGAAATACGTAAGCCTCTGGGGGGGTCTACTCCCTCAGAGGCCACTTTCAATTGACGATAGGTCATTATCATGAATATTTTTGAAGCCTCAAAATCAACGATAATGTATACTATTTTCAACTTGATTGATACTGTTAAAATTTATCTTAAAAGGGCATCAAAAGACCCAATTTGGGCCGGGTCCTCAATTCTCAAATTATTACTTGCATTTTTCTTGATTTTCTGGTATTGCAAAAAATTCCTCACTCTCTCTCTCGGCTATATTTCTCTGTTATCTGATAGTGAAGGCCACCTTTCTAATCCATCTGATTACAGTACAGATCACATGACACTTTTGCTTGGTGGAGCAATTCTTCTATCCTATTTGCTGATTCAAAATGAAATTGGTAATCTATTCCGAAGACCTAAAAAATGGAAGGAGTACATTTCTACCTTTTTTGGAATTGGAGTTTTTATTGCTGCATTTCCATTAGTACCTATGCTTGGTTTCTATTTGATGGAACAGACTTTATTCTTTTACATAGGTGCCGCTGTTACAGCTGCATTTGTTGCACATCGAAATTCGATTCAGGAAATTTTCTTACTTCCAATAATGTTACAAAAACCATCTGAGAATAGACTAGCAATTCTCGGAGTCGGAGTCACAATTCTACCAATTTTATTATTCATTTATTTCAGTACAAATCTTGCTGCTTGGCCGAGCATTGTAGCAGATTTAGTGACTGTGTTTTGCTATCTAATTACTATCATTAGTTTACTCTGGTGGTTCCAGATATCTCTGGAGGGTGCCAATCCCAAAATTCAAGACCAAAGAATGTCAGCTCTCGGTTTTCTAATTCTCACACCATTTATTTTCTATATTGTAACCCGTGTGATGTATGTTTTTCATGACCCTAATACTGTTACAATGGAACGATGGAATATAGAATTCGCATTCATGAACGATGCTAATCCGTTCCAGATTAATACTTGGCCAATAGAAGTCACAAACAATATAGATGACCGTTGGAGATTTTGGATTGCGGCACTTCTTAATTCAATCCGAGTCACACTCTTGAGTATTGTTTTCTGTACAATTCTTGGCATAATAGTCGGTGTTTCAAGACTTTCATCTAATAAATTAACTTCATCAATGGCTACCGCTTATGTTGAAATATTTCGCAACATGCCTCTTGCTGTTCTACTATTCCTCATATCAACTCAACTAGGTACAACACTACCATTATTCATAGCTGAAGAAAACATTGTAGGTATGATTTACTATAGTAATCAGGGAATTTACTTACCCGGTTTCGAATTAAGCCATTTGATTTATGGATTCTTAATAGTATTCGCAATTTGGGTATATTGGCAAATTAAGGATCGCGAAGGTGTAGATGATTCAGAAGAAGGTGTTAGGCGCAGATTCACTATTTGGGTTATCGGTATCGCAGTAGCCCTTGGTATAATCCTCTCAGGCGATATATCATTACCAAATTACATCAAACCGAATATGGGAATTCCTGGTACTTGGGATATAGAGGAAGGTACTGGTTTTGAAATGACTGTAGAATTCTTAGCGATGATAATCGGACTTACCCTGTTCACTACTGCGGTCGTTGCTGAGATCGTTAGAGGCAGTATCCAATCGCTTCCTCGAGGGCAAGTTGAGGCCGCAGTTTCTATTGGACTGAGTCCGTATCAAAGGCTTAGATTAGTCATATTACCCCAAGCCCTCAGGAGTATGATACCTCTTCTTAATAGTCAATACATGAATGTCTGGAAGAATTCCAGTCTTGCTATGATTGTAGCTTATAGCGATGTATTCTATGTTATTTTCGTCATGATGAATAATGTTGGGAAATTAATTCCTCTGTTTATTCTCCTTCTCTTGACATATCAAGCGGGGAGTTTGTTGATTTCTGGTATTATGAATGTCTACAATTATAGAGTCACGAAGGTGAAGATATGAATCGTTCTGAGATAGAGGATATGTTTGGCAAGTTTGCCATCCCTTCGTTCTTGATATTCTCATTATTTTTAGGAGTCTGTTATTGGCAATACGGTAGAAGTATTGCGACCGAATTATGGTGGCTTATTTTTGCTATATTTTGTAGTTATTTATTATGGACCCTCTATTGGATATTCGAAGAAAAACCGGCTAAGGATTTCAAACCAATTGGAAAAATACTCGAAGTAGAGTATTCTGTAATAGGTAAACCTAGAGATAATTGGTACGATGATGAACGCGGTTCAAAATTAACTTTAGCTATTACTGCATTTCTTTCTTGTTTTGCAGTAATCAAATTCTTTGAATTACAATATTATGCAATAAGAAATGGGGCCACTGATATTGAATCTTGGATTTATGGGATATCGATCTCCTTAGCAATGGCATTTTTGTATTGGGTAATTTCTCTAGTTCTAATTAAGCATCCTAAATGGCATCAAATTAGTGATAGTGATTATCTTCTTGGCTTTAGCAAATATCTGATTATTGCAACATCAACATGGTTATTTTTAGTTGTATTTTCAGCTCTAATAACATTGACGAAAATCGGGTCTGAAATATTTGACCTACAAATCATCATGAACATCATAGTTATTTCATTAGCGATATCACTAGTTGTGTTATTTTTCTGCCTAATGTCTCGATTCCAAATTACAACTCTATTGGGAGTATTCTCTGCTTGGATTCTTTTGCAGATAATAGAGTGGTCTGCCTTCTTCTTCTTAATTGAAGCAACATGGGATGTAGTCTGGGCAAATCGAGTTCTTGTAATGATTGGCCAGTTAATGACAGAGAGCATGACTCAAGATTACTTCCCTTCACAGAATTGGCGAATTTGGCTTGTAATATACATGGTTTGGCCTCTAGTTGGTGGCATTTATGGAACTATGGCGGAGACCAAAAATAGATTCTTAGTTCCATTTAGTATATTTTCATTCATACT
>Ga0208946_1000309_pt1 | contig 10375 bp, 6 predicted proteins | sample AOAMet2_C49A8_80_2_FD_188075 | JGI IMG/M metagenome (GOLD analysis project Ga0208946, IMG submission 188075) | Ammonia-oxidizing marine microbial communities from Monterey Bay, California, USA - C0912_C49A8_80 (SPAdes) | ecosystem: Environmental > Aquatic > Marine > Intertidal zone | place...
AAATTCAATTGTGTACAAAAATTTCAATTTGGTACAAAAATTTCAGTTTTGTACAAAAAAAATCCATTTTTTTTTTAAATTCCAATTTTGTTCAAATTTTTCAATTTTGCTTCAAAATGCGATGTTTCGGACATAAATTCCAATTTTGCTAAACAATTAAAATTGTGTTTAAATTTATAATTGGTTCTGAAATTGAAAAATTGACAGAAAATCATAATTGCTTCGATAATTGAAAAATTGACAAAAAATTTCGAAATTTCGACAAAAAAATAATTGCCCTAAAAACATTTTTGTCTAAAAAACTAAGCCGTTTGTTTTGTTTGACCTTGGCAAAACGTGGCATTGAAAAACAAAACAAACAAAACCGATTTTGTAAAAAAATACTTTTTTTTGCGAATATTCGCGATTTTTTTGTTATTCCCTTTTTTTGTTCGATTTATTGTAAAATCCAAATAACAAGGTAACCACGTTACACAACCAACCCCGCGGTTGGCTGCGGGTTAATTATCGCAAAAAAATTAAAAAAAATCGTAAAAAAGTCTAAAAAACAAATTTCCGAAATCAAACCAAAATCTCAAAAACCTGGAATTGTTGAAAACGTGAGAGCGATAAAATTTCCGTTTTGTGGATATTTTGCGAAATTTACAAAATTTACAAAAATCCGCGAAAAATCCTGTTTTTGGTACTGATTTTTGATGTCATCGAAATTTGCAAATCTGACAAATTGGCCCAACTTTGACTTTTTAGAAATTGGAAATTCTTGCACGCTTATTTTTAGAATTTGGTTTAGCGAAATTTCTAAAAAGCTCAAATATTGCCAAATATTCAGAATTTCCAAAAATTACTGAAAATCCTAATTCTCATTTTAGAAATTTCTTACAATTTTGAAAATTAATTGAAAAAACTCGAATGCTCACAAATTTTTACATTGCTAGTCTTTAAAGTGATATGAAGCTCGCCGTACAAAAACTAATTTCTTGGTCAAATTTTGTACATAGAAACCATAGAAATACCATAGAAATTTTTGAAAAAAATTTTTTTTTTTGAAATTTTGAAAACTTTTCAATTTATCAATTACGCATTTAATAAAAAAAGTCAAGGTCAACTTAACCAACATAATGAGATTATTATGCGGCTTAGGGGGTTGACTATTTGAATTTTTGAACGAAGCAAGATTTACACAGGATTTGTATTTTAATTCGGGCGGATTTAGGAAACATTGTTCGGACTAATTTTTTTTAATTTTTTTTTGTTTTGCTTTTCTTTGGATATTAGAAAAACATACGGCCGAGATGTACTTTCACCATTCTCTAACCAGTTTTTAATTCCAATTGTATTAATTGGCTTTTCACGGTAAACATGAGGACCGGTTTTGGTGTTTTAGACCAGATGGAAAATTAGACAAAATCCGAGGAATAAAATTTTTTGTAAGTTTGAAAACGCCCTTTCAACATTACGTCAATCACTTAAAAATTTAAAAATAATTGAAAAAACTCGAATGCTCGCATATGTCTAAATTCCTACGTTTTAAAATGATATGAAGCTCGTCGCTTGAACAACGGCATTAGTACATACTTTTGTACAAAATATGCCCTTTTAATTATTTTTGTTCAAGCGACGAACTTCATATCATTTTAAAACGTAGGAATTTAGAAATATGCGAGCGTTCGAGTTTTTCAAATTATTGACGCAATTTTAGTTTAAATCTACCTTGGAATTCGGAAATTTATAAATTACTAATAATGAGTGTCACTATTATACCAATTAACAATTAAGATTTTTAAACAATATCAATAAAAAGCGAATTTTCAAAAAACAAAATTACTGAATTGTCACTATTTGTTATACCAATTAAACAATTAAGGTTTTTAAACATCTCCAACTAATATAAAAAAAAATTTCAGGGTCCCCTAAAAATTCGGGTCCTAAAAATTCGGGTCCTAAAAATTCGAGCCAGATTTATTCAAAGTACCGATCTTGGCACCTGTGATGCATTTTTTGCTATTACTCAGACATTGACATTTTCCACCGGGTCCGTAAAATTCCGTCCATCAGATTTTCTATTTTTCTGATTTACTTTTTCTAACTTTTTTTTAAATAAATCACATTCGGCCCGTCGTGGAATTTAATATTATTTTTTCAGTACTAAAAACGCCAAATTTTATTTTTCGACCTTTTTTATATTTTCCAACACACCAAGACGGCAAAAAAATAATAATCCGGAAAAATCTCAAATATTAAATTTATTAGAAAGTTTTTTTCTGCGTCGTTCAAAAATGTGAAAAACAAAAATTGTAATTTCTAAAATGATCCGTCTAAAATGAACGGCTTTTTGTAAACACTCGAGTAATTCTAGAAAATAATATGTAAGTAGTATATAAATGCGCTCAAATTTGGCCCCACTTTTTACCGTAAATTTATTTTTTTGCCGAAATTGCAATTTCCGGTAAATTCAACGTTTTATTTAGGGTGTCCACAGGCCATCATCAATAATTTTTTTTTTGAAAAATATCTAAAATTAATTTCGCGGTCATTGAATAAGGTGCCCGATAATCCTGGACCCATTTTTTGGGCGAACCACAAATAAAAAATCTGAATTTTATATTTTGTTTTCAAAATATGGCCCGGCGCAAAAAAACAGAGAAAGAAAAGTTAGAAAAATTATCCCACCCTCGGCCCCGGATAATTCGGTCCGACAAAAATATGAAATGTGAACTTAATTAGCTAATCTTAATTATTTCATTTTTAATAAACAAAAAAGGTAAAAATTTTTGGAAATTTTTTTTGTTTACCACACCGACCGACCACACCAAGACAGTTTTTCACGAACCCTGACCAACCCTGACCATAACGACCTGTGAGGTTACTACGAGTTTGACGTATCCTGTGGCTTTTAAAAAAACGTCTGAAATGTTCAACGTGAATGTTCTTGGCAATTCTAGAAACTTTTTAGAAAATATGCTAATTTTTATGCGCGTCTTTATACTACTTATATAAGTTTCCTTTAATGGCCACGCATTTTTGTTGTATTGTTTATAAGAATATAGACCACATTTTGCGGCAGATATATTATATATTTCGAAATTTCGATTTTTATTCGAGAATTTCAGAAAATACTAGACCCCTTAAATTCAGAATTGATTTTAACCAATTTAAAAGACCGGATTGGATTTTGAATTTTGGACCAATTACTAATTTTGGACCAATTACGATTTTTGGACCAATTACTAATTCTGGCCCAATTACGAATTTTGGACCAATTGCGAATTTTGGACCAATTACTAATTTTGGACCAATTACGAATTTTGGACCAATTAGGAATTTCGAATCAATTACAAATTTTGAACTAATTACGAATTTGAACCAAAATACTCGACTTTTGAGTTCATTTTGTACGAGATTAGGTGGTGGAAAATGTTAGAAGTTCCGATTCCAATTTGACAATTAAGGTTCCAATCAAGGGCCCATTTTGATCAACAATCTCGATAAAGATTGCTAATAAAGTGGCGTTGATAATATAATTATGGTTCTAAATAGTGTCCTAAATATTGTGATACAATAATTACGTGTCAAGTGGGCCTAAGCTCGTGCATTCAATACGGCGACCACGGTGCCAAAATTAGTACCGAATGTTTGATGGTGCGACAAATGATGACAAATGGGACAGAAAGTGGGACAACGTAAAAAAATAATAATAAAATATTTTAGTCTAATAGTCAGTTTTTTTTGTGCTGACAGCTTTAAGCATGTCGTGCACTTTTTAGCTTTTACGAAAATCGATGGGCCCAGAAACTTGGGTCAATTATTTCGGGCCCTTATGCTGGCTCTCATTAATTGGGCCACCAAAATTGGACTCAAAGTGTGGGCTACTGTATTTTTCCTGTACATGATAGCGGCCAGGGGTAATTTTTCATATACTTTTTAGATCGTCATGAAGTTCATTAAGTCCGAGAAGGACCATTTTTTCGAAAAAACATTTTCAAACATCGAAAAAGGCCGCAAATATAGTAATTTTATAAACGATTTCAGTTTATGGCCCAATTTCGTTTTTTTTGTCCCAATTTCAGTTTTTGGGCTAATTTCGTTTTTTTTGTCCGAATTTAAGTTTTTGGGCTAATTTCGTTTCTTTGTCCGAATTTAAGTTTTTGAACCAATTTCGATTTGTGTCCCAATTTCATTATTTGGTAAAAAACGATGACATATCCATTTTCTAGAAAATTCTAACATACAGTATAAAACTATATATAAAATTACAACTTTTTGATCGTTAGTCAAAATCGATTATCGCGTTGGTGGAACGGTACCAATTAACTCGTCAACAGCCATCAAAAATTTTAACTCTCAACTCCCCACACACCAATTTTCGACAAATGACAACTTTCAGTAATTTTCTAGAATTATAACTCAAAAACAAGCACCAGCGCCCGCCGAAACTCGGGTCAAGTAGTGATGTAAATATCTTCCAAAATTATTCGACCGTCTTATAAATAATTTAGGGGGTCATACGTCTGAAAAATGTAAAATTGTCAATTATGAAAATCGCCCCGCGAAAATTATAGGTACGGTTGAAATAAACACCCTTGATATTACTACTTACGCGTCCTACGTAATTGAAGGCAATAAATGACTTGGAACGAAAAAAAGTTTCTAGAATTCAAAAAGTATCCAATTTTTTCGATTCTTGTTTCTGAGCTTTTTTAGACAAGTACAAAATTACTCTGTGGGTGGAAGTTTTGTGGGTTTTGGGGTTATAAAAAGAGCTCGAAAATACTTGGATTTTTAGCGTATCCGAAAGTTATGTAGAAATTGGTTAAGAAGTTCGAAAAAATCGCTAAAAAAATAGACAAAATGTTTTGATAAAAATAAGTCTTGGTAAAGTTGGCCAAAAGTATGCAACTGTGCCTAAGATAATATTGGTAGAAATCCGAAAATCGGGACAATTAATGAAAATTGGGATAAAAATAGAAATTGTTACAAAAAAAATAAAATTGGCTCAAAAATGAAATTTGGACAAAAACCGAAATTGACCCAAAAACTGAAATTGGGAAAAAATAGAAATTGGCCCAGAATTGAAATTGGGACAAAAACCAAAATGGGCCCAAAAACTGAAATTGGTACAAAAACAAAAATTGGGACAAAAATGGAAATTGGTCCAAAAAATTGTTCGACAAAATTGCATAATATATTCAAAAATCGGATAGGGATCAATCACATATAACTTGGCAAGAAAACATTTTTGTACGAAAATGTCAAAAAAATATTTTTTTGTCAAAATCGGCAAAAATATGAACTTTTTTTTGTGAATAAGAAAAAGAATATTTTTGGACCAGGTCAGAACACAAGAATAGGTTAGTTAAAATAGGATTAGCGGGATTTCGTCCGCGGCATGGATTAACCAGTAGTACTTGGTGGTCACAGGGACCATAAATATTTTTTGTAAAAAAAAACGAAAAAAAGGAAATATTTGATTTATTACGGTAAATGTAATTTACACATCACGGTTTTTAAATTTTTTTCTAAAAAAATAGTGTTTAAAATTTTAGTACCCGTTGTGGTAAAATTTGGGAAGATCTGATTTTAAACATTTTAGAGGACTGTATTTGATTTTGAATTTTGGACAAATTTCGAATTTGGGACCAATTACGCATTTGGAACTGATTACGAATTTTGGACCAATGACGAATTTCGAACCAATTACGAATTGTGTACCAATTACGTATTTCGGACCAATTACGAATTTTGGACCAATACGAATTTCGAACCAATTAGGAAATGTGGACCAATTACGAATTTCGAACCAATTACGAATTTTGGACCAATTTCGAACCAATTACGAATTTTGGACCAATACGAATTTTGGACCAATACGAATTTCGAACCGCTTTATGATGCGAAATTATAAAGCTAAATTTTAGAATCATCCAATTCAGGCCAAAATTACCGAAAAAACATTCTAGAACGTTGCAAAAAATATTTATATACATCTTGTTAACGAAAATTATTACGGTAACTGACGGCAAAGTTACGTTCTGGCCTTACGGGCCGCCGGTCCGGGTCCGAAATCGGAACACGTCCCTGATTGCCTTTCATGTTACCGGTAATAATATAATTGTATTAAACCCAGAAATAGAAATATTTTTAGACACAAAGAATCACTTTTTGCCGAAAAATATTCTAAATTTAGCCAAAATGGAACACACGTAAAAATATATATTTTTAGCCAAATTTCCGGTAACTATTACGTTAAAAAGTTAAAAAAAGAAACATGAAAATGTTAATGAATAATGCGAAAAACATGGAAAAGTTTCGGCCAAAAATTCCACAAAAACAAACTTTGGAAATTTTCGATCGAAATGGGTGTAAAATTATAATTGATCATAAATGGTCTTACCACAAAATGAGTTCACGTGGGCGCTAATTGAACAGCAATAATTTTTAGAGGCAGAAAACTTGAAATTAGGTAAAATCCGAAATTAATTGAAAAAATGTATAATTGCCTCAAAATCCAAAAACAAAATTCTGAAATTAGCTCAAAAATTAGAAAATCGAGTTAAGTTATATAATTGGCTCGAAAACCCGAAATTAATTGGAAATTGGATAGAAGATTTCCCGAAATTACCAAATTGGACAAAAATTCTAGAAATTAGTAATATTGGCATTTTTCGCTGATGTAATTTTCACACCCAAAAATATTTCTGCACTCGAAAACATTCAGACGTGTTCTAGAAATTTTGAAAAAAAAGGGCGCGGTTTTTTGAAATTTTTCAACCTCATCACGAAACTAAGATCATCAAAATACTTAGAACAAACAAAAAAGTAAAAAATCCGAAAAAACAATTTCGAGATTTCTATCTGGAATTTTAATTAGTTTTTAGACCATTTTTCGGGTTATTAAGCTTTGTCCGTACACGTTTTTGAGTTGAAATTCCGAAAGTTCGTTGGCAAAGGTTTCTGACAAAAATATTTTCCTAGTATTTCCTAAATGAATAACACGGGCAACCTGTAGATTTCTATTGACGCCAAAAATTTCGTTTTTTTTGGAACAAAAATATTTTTTTTGTCAAAAATTTTATTTTTCTTTGACAAAAATTTCGTTTTTTGACAAAACTTTCGTTTTTTGACTAGAATTTCGTTTTTTTTGACACAAAGTTAATTTTTGACAACAAATTTCGTTTTTTTGACAGAAATTTCGGTTTTAGACAAAAATTTCCCTTTTAGAGAAAAAATTTGTTTTTGACATACTTTCGTTTTTGACCAACATTTCTTTTTTTGACAAAAATTTAGTTTTTTGACAAAAATTTCCTTTTTTTACAAACATTTAGTTTTTTGACAAAAATTTCCTTTTTTTACAAACATTTCGTTTTTTGACAAAAATTTGTTCTTTGACAAAAATTTAGTTTTTTTGTCGAAAAATTAGTTTTTTGACAAAATTATTGATTATTAATCAAAATTTCGATTTTGAACCACGGCTAATATTTTGTGTACTTAATAGAACCCTTGAGAAATGTAGCCAATTTGTTACCGGATTTTTTCAATAATTTTCTATTCCTGCACTTCCAATTCAATTATTAAAAAATCAAAAAAGTACAAAAAAAATCAAAAAAGTTCCGCTTTCTGATCGTGAATTTTTTTCTAAAAAATTTTTTTTGATTAAAAAAATAGTTTTGACAAAAAATGGCGTGGCGGAATGAAGTGAGCGAGATGTTCCGATCCGTTCCATCTGCGTAATATTTTAGGACTTTTTAGGTCTTTGATTTTTATTTTATGACATCACAAAAGGAATTTTTTAACAAAAAAAATTTGACTGAAAAACGTAAATTTCGAGGCAAAATTGGGAAGAATTCTAGAAGATATTTTAGATATTCTAGAAATTTAAAGCTGGACGTCGGGATTTTGGTCAAAGAAAGGTTTTTGGCAAACCTTTTGGTCAGAGAACGCAATTTTCGCTAAAAAGCGCACAAAATATTTGGCAGAAGATTTCTTTAAAATATTTCCTAATTTTGTCCAAAAATTAAAATTCTGACCAAAAATCCAAATTCTGTCCAAAAAAATAAAATTTTGTCCAAAAATACAAATTTCGTGCAAAAATTCAAATTTTTTCCAAAAATTCAAATTTTTTCCAAAAATTCAAATTTTTTCCAAAAATTCAAATTTTGTCGACAAATTCAAATTTTGTCGAAAAATTCAAATTTTGTCCAAAAATACAAATTTCGTGCAAAAAATCAAATTTTGTCCAAAAATTCAAATTTTTCCAAAAATTCAAATTTTGCACAACAATTCAAATTTTGATCTGAAATTTAGTGAAAAATCTTGACGTAAAAAATGACTTAAAAATTCTAGAAAATGTGTCCGTTTTTTAGACTTTTATTTCGAAAGTTTCAAAATTTTCACCAAAAAAATCGTCTGGGTTAATCCCATATTTAACCCGTACAAGTTGGGAAAAAAGATACGTTCAATGGAATTAGGACTACCGTGTACCTGCGGGTTAACCTCTAGATCATTTTTAAATCAATTGAGCGATTTCTAAAACGATCCGGGTTCCCTGGGGGTTAAATAAAATTAATCCGTACAAAATGTTATTCAGAAATTTTCGAAATTTCAATAAAAAAAATCGCAGAAAGAATTTGCTGATTTAACCCGCAGGTAACACTGAATTACAAAACTTTTGAAATATAAACAAATTGTAATTAGTAAAAATTCCAAAAAGATTTTTAGAAAATTTTTTTGAAGAAAAATTACACAATTTTGTGAAATGGGCTGTTTTGTAATCTCAGGGGGTTAAATCGAGAAATATTTATACAATATAGCGGTTAGATATTTTTTTAATAATTTTCTACAAACTTCGAAAAAATAGAAATTCCAAATTTTTTAAGAATATTTTCGAAAAATATAATTCGAAAATATAATTCTAAAAAATAGAAAATTCGAAAATTTTTCAAGCTTTCTAAATTTTCCACAATCGAAAATTTCTGAATTTTTCAAAACCGAAAATTTCAAAATTTTCCACAATCGCAAATTTCAAAATTTTCCAAAATCGAAAATTTCAAAATTTTCCAAAATAGAAAATTTCAAAATTTCGCAAAATTGAATATTTCAAAATTTTCGAAGATTGAAAATTCCAAATTTTTCAAAAACAATTCTGTAAAAAATAGCACACTCTCTGATTTTACCTAAATTCCATTTTTATATTTTTTCTTCTTTAAAATCTCTATTTTTATATAATCTCTAAATTTTCTAATAATTGTTTTTTTAATTAATTAATTAATTAGCTTAATTAATTTTATGAACTGTTCCTGTATTCGCTGCTGTTGGACTTCATCCTCGAATCCTCTCAGAATTCCCAGAGTGCGGGTATTCGAGTTTATCCCAGGCACGTGATTATTTTTGTGCATTTTGTTTTTCAAAAAATTTGAATTTTTTTGAAAATTAAAAATAAAAAAAAGTTAAATTTTACTATTTAGTCGTCTTCATCAAAATCAGCAAAATCTCTATGTTAAAAAAAGTTCGTGAGTATTCACGACACCGAAAAATGAAATTATTTATTTGATTCGAAAAAAATTTTAAAATTTTTTTTTCGAAATTTTTTTTGTCTCTTTTCAGATCAAAATTCCACGTTTTTCTCGAAATTTTACAAAATCAAAGTATTTTTTTAGTTTTTTTCTAATTTTTTGACTTTTCACTTTCGCCAGGTACCTGAAAGGACTTTCGCTCCATTTTTAACCCCCGAGCGCCACCGAAATTCTGATCGTGGTGGAGGAGGGAAAATTCGGAAACTGGGGGAGCCAGAGGGTTAAGAGGTACCACTTTTGAGCTCTGCTGGAAGAAAGTAAATTGTTTCTCTAAAATTTTCTGGGAATATTTTCTTTTGGAAAACCTTGAACACTTTTTACACTATATAAATCTGCGAGCATTCGATTTTTTTACTTATTGACGAAATTTCACCGACAATGACCATGTTTTTTTGACAGGGTCCAAACTTCAGTACCAAATTTGACCCCCGTAATTATTTTGTTAATAACGGGCTTCATATCATTTTAGAGAGTAGGTATTTAAAAATCTGCAGGCATTCGAGTTTTTTTTTAATTATTGACTAAATAAGTTCCGACATTTGAAAATTATTATATTTTCACTATTATTTAACCACTACAGCAATTAAGGTTTTTAAACATCTCCAACTAATATCAATAAAAAAACTTATTTTCAATGTCCCATTAAACATATCTTTGTTCAATAATTTGAAAATATCGAATGCTCGCTGATTTTTACATTCCTAGGCTTTCAAATGATAAGAACATCTGGAACAAGGTAAAAATTCTCTAACAATTTTCTGGGAATAATTTTGTCAAGAAAACTTTGAAGAACTTTCTACATTATA
>Ga0208946_1000316_pt1 | contig 10294 bp, 10 predicted proteins | sample AOAMet2_C49A8_80_2_FD_188075 | JGI IMG/M metagenome (GOLD analysis project Ga0208946, IMG submission 188075) | Ammonia-oxidizing marine microbial communities from Monterey Bay, California, USA - C0912_C49A8_80 (SPAdes) | ecosystem: Environmental > Aquatic > Marine > Intertidal zone | place...
CCGAAATAGGACACTTTTGTCCATTTTGTGCCAGCGGGCGATTTTCTTGTATTTTTTTTTCTGTCGGAAAAAAATGTCAGTCGGATTCATCCGCAACGAAAATTTGTAGCTCCTAAAAACGGAATCCTAAAATTGGAATACAAATTTATAGGTTTTCTCCACCAAAATCGATCGATAAAAGATCTTCTTACTGTACGACTAAGGCTCCCAAATATGCTTGCCAGCATAATTTACGTAATTATGGCACCAATTTTGGTCCTCTGCGCAGAAGTTTACGACAGCATTGAAGCCTACAAAAACATTCGAGACATTTACGGAATTTGTAAACAGGAATGGGACGATCTGACAGAAGACGAACAATTGAAAATTATAAAATTCTACGATTTTACTGATCGTCTAAATGAGCGAAAATTGCAAATGATGGCTACCGAGAGCTCAATTCAGCTGACGTATCAAAATGACGCCGTTTTTCTAGGAAGACGCGGGACTTTTATGCAGGTTACCGGAAAAAAATTCTAAAAATTTTAAAACTTAGAAATGGAGAAATTGGATCATCTTTACTTTTGGAAAATTAATGAAAACAAAAAATTTAATCCAATTTTTAATTCCAAAATTTATAAATTATCATAATGTCGGTATTTAAAGGTCGATTTTAAAAAATATTTTTTCAATGATTATTCTAACTTAATCATCCAATTTCTACATCTCTACGCTTCAAAATAGGTCCTAAATTCCAAATAAGTTTTTGGCAACATTTTCCGCTAACCTGCACAGAAGTCCCCGTCCACCTAAAAACGGCGGCGTTGCGCTGGTGATATATCAGTTCGTTAACCCCACAATCCAAGAGCTTGACTATTCATCAAATAGCTCTAATACGCCAGCACATGTCAGATGGATTTTAATTCTAGTTCTCCAAATAATATCAATCCTGACATCTGCCCTATCGACATTTAACCCGATTTTTAACGATCTGACGATGCGTAGATATAAAAAGTATCAAAAGCCTCCCAGTCTACAAAGACGCCGTTTTTTTAGATTTTCAAAATTTTAGATCACGGTCGTATACTATCACGGTATATAGAGGTTTTGAAAATCTAAAAAAAACGGCGTCAATGTTATCTTATCAAGGTGCTTCAATTGATGTTGCACTTAATTTTCTCGGCAGGTATCGTCTACTTGGTACTGACGTTTCTTACTGACGATCCGCGATGGGAAAACTTACGATCGTATCTTTATAGCCGATTTGACAGTAATCCAGATTTTCCCAGGCTTACAACTTTTTTATTCGGATTGATTATAGTATTTGTGTGTCCGGAATTATTTCGACTTCAAAATTTATTTTTGGGATTGGTTGTTTCAAACAGACCATTTGGTCTAGCGACGCTAAAACATGTATTAAAATCTACAACCCATCAGCTTTTGGCCATACATAATTTTTCCTTATTTGATTCTCCAAATGGTAAAAGTATTGGACTTACTAAACGCAGCCTGAAACTCGCCGCTGGATATCTTGTTTATTTGATACCTACTGGAGCTTTTGCTTTTGTTTTACTATTTGCAAATACTGACAAAACAGTTTGTCGCGAAATGAAAGCCCCGTTTCTTTTAAACAATAATTTCTCGCCTATTACCGATTTGGAGAATATGTACCAAGAACGGCGAGAGTTTAGCTGGAAAAGGACCGCGCGATAATATCATGGATGGGGCAATCTGATCCTAAATCCACTGCTAGAATGCAGTGGTCAATTTTTTTTACATGAACTTTTTTAGCAATAAAAATGCATATTTTTTTACAATAATTTGTTTAACAACGAAAATTAGATATTTTTAACAATGTTTTTTTATAAATTTTTATACAATGATAAATAAAATATCTGTATAAATATCTGTATAAAATATCTGTATACTAAAAGCAATCATTCAATTTGTTATCGACAATAAGGTATTTATGGTGGGATACTCAATCGGCCGTACAAACACCGCGTAGAATTTATAATTATTTGCCTTTTGGTGATATTGATGATATAATTGATCAATACAATTATGTCGGATTTCATGATGTTTGTAACTATCATGGAACTCAGGATGTAACACTATATAAAAATCCAAATTCCGGAAAAGGTGTTTTGGGTGTCATGGGAGGTTTTACAGAACAAAATCAATCAGGAAGAGTAACCTAACGAAATACATAAAGTAAAAAATATTTTGCATATTATTGCAAAACTTTACAAAATCATTACAGTTGATGTACCCTAATTGTTACATTTAGTTTTTCAAAAATCATAACAATTAGGGAGCATTTCCGGCTTTACTACAATGTAATATGTTTAGCCGTATTTTTTTCGATAGTTTGACAAAAAAATGGAAAAACGTAACAAATGCCGTAATTATTACGGACATCGATTGTATTAGTTCTTATATTTTATTCGATACAGCTGTCAACCTTTTTGAAATTTTATATATGTCAAAAGGCAGCCCCCGCTTATGGGAATGGATAAGATGTTTTGAAATAATGTTTGATGTAACCCCACCGGATATTCTTGCCGACTATTTAGCTTTAAGGAACGGGCTATATTAAGTACCGTATGCTAAGTATTCAAAATCACCTTTGAATAGATCGCATGGGAAAGCCTTGCGCCATTCTCTGTCTATGGCGTACCTCTGTGTATGGTATTTTACCGTAAAGTACATTTACTGTAAAATACCCATTTGTCCCCAACTTTTAATGAAACAGTATTTACGGTAAACGTAAAAGACATTTTTACCGTGGACATAGGTTTTTAAGAAATAAACTTATTCGATACCGTAACTATCAAAGCGGGTATATAAAATAAGGATTTACAACGATGGTTATGATATCTTTAAGATATCTTATAGATAATTACAAAAAAGTAAATTATCTTCTTATCCAGAAGTATAATAGGAATCTATTTTATAGTCGGAGAATGACGTAAATCATGGGACTTCCACATACGATCTTTGGATAAATCGCATGGCAAAGCCTTGCGACACTCTGGCTATGGCGTACCTCTATGATATTTTACCGGAAAAACATTTTTTTTATTATATACACTTTTTCTTTTTTAATTTTTCAAACGTAATTTTTAATAGTTAGCATACGGTTACAGTATTTAACTTTTGTTAACCTATAATTTACGACTACCTTGTTAAAATCCGCAAACTTAGCAAATTGCTAAATCAGACAAATGAAACTATAACTGTGGAAACGAATCCAGATTTAATTGATATTGGCGGATGTATGACGATGTATAAGTATGACGGTGCATGTGGATATGACTATTCTACATCACACACATGGATTATTGTACAACCAACTAGGAAATGTCACTATTGAAATTAATCCTGGTCCGGAAATTATTATTTTTTCCACGGATAATATTAAGCAAATATTTTTCTAAATTTCAGTTCATAAGTTTTACGATGAGTAACGAAAAAATGTAAATTTTTGCTCGAAAACTGGTGGTCACTCAAAGGTAGAATAATATATGGTGACACAAAATTTTGTGCATATATAGAAAGTATAAATCAAACAAAAATATGTGAGCCAATATATAATCATGAGGAACAAAATTATATGCAAATCCAAAACGCTATTGCTTTTTTGAATGATAATGCTTTTTATTTCATTATTATGTTGCTTGGTTTGTTTTGGGTTTTCTTTGTTGTTTCTGCCATTGCTGACGTTGCTACTACACCCACAACGGATTCTACAATGACACCGTTTTTTTAGAAAGGACCAAACTTCTGTACCAAATTTTACCCCCTAAATAATTTTTTCTGAAGACGACCTTCATATCATTTTAAAGGGTAGGAATTTAGAAATCTGCAAGCATTCTAGTTTTTTTAATTATTCACGAACTTGTTGAAAATATAAAACTTGTCCGAAATATAAAAATTAGTAAATTGTCACTATTAATTAAACCAATAGAGCAATGGAGGTTTTTAAATATCTAATATCAGTAACAAACCCATTTTTCAATGTACCATTACAGATATTTTTGTTCAATAATTGGAAAAAAATCGAATGCTTGCAGATTTCTAAATTCCTACCTTTAAACTGATATGAAGTTCGACGTTTGAAAAAATTATTTAGGGGTCAAATTGTGTACAGAAGTTTGGTCCTTCCTATAAAAAACGGCGTCAATGTCATTTAAAATGATAGCCTTACTCGTGGCCGCAAGTACCTTTCTGGCTGGCCTTGGGTATGCATCAGCGACCAAATTCCAGAAGTACAATTTTTGTGTAATGAACTATAATGACGCCGTTTTGAAGTGTGTGAAACTTCTGCAAGGTGTTTAGAGTACTAAAATTCGAATTTAAATAAATCAACAGTTTGGCCAAATCATGAACTTTAATCCCTAAGTAGCCACCCGTTTATTTTGTTCTCTAGAATATAAAATTAATTAGAGAAATGCAATAAATATTGATGCGATGGGCAACTCGTTGCCCCTTTGAACACCTAGTGGTTAAAAACAAAAAAGAAATATACAAAAACCCGATTTAGTTTCTTATGCGGTTGACGGATTATGCTAAGTCTTAGCAGCTAAGAGTTTCTTTCGGTGACATGACAATTTGGGGGAGCAGTTGTGAAAAATTGAGGGGACCAAAATAAAGGCATAACTGGCTATTCCCACAATTTTCGATGTGTTCGGGAGTAGTGCACTCAGGATTGGTTGGCAATGAGTCTTCCTCCGAATATAATTGTGTCGAAATATTGTAGACTTGCGAAGTATCGTCAATATTATTTACTGGATAGAACGTCCCATTAATATTGCCATTCAAATACTAAAAAAAAATATTTTTTCGAAAAATATTTAAAAAAAACATTTACCATGAATAGGCACGGAATTCCGAAAATTTCGATTCCGTCGATTTCAAAATAGAATGGCTCTTCGGTCATCACTTTGTTGTCAATATCAAAAGTGTTTACGAATTTTAGGTCACCGGGGATTTGGTTGTTTACATCACCGTATTTGTTTCTTTTAAAAATCGTTTTTTTGTAATTACGCTCATCTTTTAAGTAAATTGAAGCTGCTTGCGCGTACTTTTCATCAATTTTGGATAATGTACGTATCGTTTTTAAATCCGTATTTTTACGGTGAATAAAATTAAGAAATTGGTTATGGCTTTTTGTTATAAAATAAATGAATATTATCAACACGATACAACAAAAAACTATTACTTAAATAGGACCCCCGAATTGTCATGTCACCTTGCTTTCCCCAGCCGATTCTCTTCATACAGTCAGAATATGTTACAGAAATTTGCACCCACCTAAAACGGCGTCACTGACCCTTGGTGCTCATTTGAATCCATTGATTGCTTTAACAAAAACGATCCAAACATTAAGACTGTTGACTTTAATTTAGGAAAATTTATGAGACTAAACAAAGCGTCAGTAGTTTGTACCATGCTTGTAAACGATTATGTCTATATATCAGAATTTGAACCGGGCCCAAACGGACCCCAGCCGCATGATTTTATCATCGCAAATGGAACAAATGTCGGCGTAATCGAATACGCTGTTCCCGATGGTTACGACAATTTAAATTGGTTTACCATTGGTTTGACATTTGGTTTGTCATTATACGATTCGAAATATGGAAAGTATTATAAAAAGTTCAATCGAAGGGATGTAGTGATTAACATAGACGCCGGTTTTTTAGTTTGGCGTACCCATATATCAACCCAAATTGATCACTGATTTCAATGGCCATAGTTAGGGTTACTTAGGGTTAAATTAACCCCTAGACACCGTTGTTTTTGATTTCACTCTACTATTGACCGTCGTGATAAAACTAAGAAAATGCAATTAGAAGTCATACTGTTGCTCGAGTGATTGATCTTTTAGTTTGCCGACTTTTGCAACAACTACGTTGTGGCAACATCAACTTTCAGACAGAAATCAAAAACGATAAGAATATCGACTTATTTTTTTTTGTTTTTTTTTCCTTTATTTTTTGTGTGGAGAAAATTGGCCGTGTCAGGGTGGCGTGTCAGAGGTAAAGCAAAAATACAGAAACTACTAATGAGAGCTATTTTTTTCTTCAAATTTATTATTATTTTTTCTCAAAAATTTCTGATTTTTTTCTTCAAATTTTTTATTTTTTTTCCTCAAAATTTCTGATTTTTTTCTTCAAATTTTTTATTTTTTTTCCTCAAAATTTCTGATTTTTTTTCTTCAAAATTTCTGATTTTTTCTTTAAAATTTTTGATTTTTTCTTTAAATTTTTTGACTTTTTCTTTCTTTGAAATTTTTGATTTTTTCTTTCAAATTTTTTATTTTTTTTTATTTAAAATTTTTGATTTTTTCTTTCTTTAAAATTTTAGATTTTTTCTTTCTTTTAAATGTTTGATTTTTTCTTTAAATTTTTTTGATTTTTTCTTTAACATTTTTGATTTTTTCTTTAAATTTTTTGACTTTTTCTTTCTTTGAAATTTTTGATTTTTTTCTTTAAAATTTATGATTTTTTTCTTTAAAATTTTTGATTTTTTTCTTTGAAATTTTTCATTTTTTTTGACATTTTTGATTTTTCTTTAAATTTCTTGATTTTTTTCTTTAAAATTTTAGATTTTTTCTTTCTTTGAAATTTTTGATTTTTTTTGAAATTTTTCATATTTCTTTAAATTTTTTGATTTTTTCTTTAAAATGTTTGATTTTTTCTTTCTTTGAAATTTTTGATTTTTTTCTTTAAAATTTATGATTTTTTTTTTTAAATTTTTGATTTTTTCTTTAAATTTTTTGATTTTTTTCTTTAAAATTTTTGATTTTTTCTTCCTTTGAAATTTTTGATTTTTTCTTTCTTTGAAATTTTTGATTTTTTCTTTCTTTGAAATTTTTGATTTTTCTTTAGATTTTTTCTTTAAAATTTTTGATTTTTTCTTTCTTTGAAATTTTTGATTTTTTCTTTAAATTTTTTGATTTTTTCTTTAAAATTTTTGAGTTTTTCTTTAAAATATTTGATATTTTTTTTTCTTTAAAATTTTTGATTTTTTTTTTGAAATTTTTGATTTTTTTCTTTGAAATTTTTGTCTTCAAAATTTTTTATTATTTGTTCCTTAAAATTTATTATTTTTTCTTCAAAATTTCTGATTTCTTTTCTTCAAGTTTTTTTATTTATTTTTCTTCAAAATTGCTGATTTTTTTTCTTTAATTTTTTTTATTTTTTTTCTTCAAAATTTCTGATTTCTTTTCTTCAAGTTTTTTTATTTTTTTCCTTCAAAATTGCTGATTTTTTTTCTTTATTTTTTTTTTTCTTCAAAATTTCTGATTTTTTTTTATTTTTTCTTTAAAATTTTAGATTTTTTTTCTTTGAAATTTTAGATTTTTTTCTTTGAAATGTTAGATTTTTTCTTTAAAATTTTAGATTTTTTCTTTACAATTTTTGATTTTTTTCTTTGAAATTTTTTTTCTTCAAATTTTTTATATTTTTTTTTCAAAATTTATTATTATTTTTTCTTTAAAATTATTTATTTATTCAAAAATATTTAGTTTTTAATGTACTGCGTTCATTGAACGCGTCAACACAGTAATGATAGTTTGTAAAACTACCTTTAACTCCCCGGATTTTTTGTGATAATAATTTCGAGTCAGAAGGGTGAGGCGACAGACGGGCGGAGGAAATTCTTTTTTTTTCAATTTATTTATTAAAATTCGAGCAAAACTAACAGTTGTAGACGATCAAACAGTTACCGCGCTTAAAAAAAGTATCGAGCAACAATAAGGTTATTGCAAATTTGTGTAAACACAAATTCGCAATAACCTCCTATTGCTTCAAACTCAAACGATAGGTGCCATTTTATGTACAAAAAACTTAAATCTCGGTAAAATATGAAAGAAAAACATGATACAGTGCCCTAATTGATACGATTTGTTGAAAAAAATATCGTATCAATTAGGGAAAATGTAACAATTTTGCAGCATATTTTTCACATTTTGGTTTTTTATTGTAAAAATCAATTTTACAATAATTTTTTACTTTATACAGAACAGGATAAGGCCAAAATCTACCTAGTAGATTTTAAATCACGAAAATAATTTAAATCATCGAAAAAAGGCTAAAAATTAAAATAAAAAATTGTCGAAAAAATCGTCAAAATTATCATAACAAATCCCCAAAAAAACTTACCAATTAGGGGGTAAAAAATAGCCCCAAAAAAGCGTATCAATTAGGGAAAACATATTAATTAGGGGTAACAAAAAAATGGGAGAAAAAAATAAAAACGCAATTAAAATCGAATAAAAAATATAGTAGGTACTCTATTTAAATAGCTAAATTTACTAATTAACGAATTATTCCATGATACACTATACAGCATAGTGGATAATTTAAATACGTAAACACATCGTAATAATTAGCGGTTATAAAAATCGGTACTGCATTTTAAGTAATGATGAATAATAATGTAAGTACAGATATAAGTAAACATATAAGTTTATATCTAAATAAAGATGAGTCAGTTAAGATAATAACACATACGCACAAGTAACTCATCGATAGAAAATGAGAAAGAAATCGAAAGAAATACCAATGAAAGAAATCCGAATACCATACAATGGTAAGAATTAATAAAATGGCAAGAGAGAGATATAATGTAAGTTTCATATAAATACTATTCTTTTTGAGGCTTTCAAAAGAAAGTCTGTGGAGATGAAATTGTAGTTCAGCTTTAGCGGTATTCTGGCGTTCCGTCTTCAAACACGTATAGAATTGAACTGTTAGTGCTTCCGTGGTCAGCTCATATTGTCGTCTTTCGTCTTCTAGACTTCCTTCCAAAGACGTAATCGAAGTCCTGAATTGGACTTTTAGGGCTTCCGTGGTCCGTTCATGAACTCGTCTTTCGTCTTCAAGGCGTCCCTCCCAAGACGTTATCGAAGTCTTGAATTGAAGTTTTAGGGCTTCCGTCGTCCGTTCATGTACTCGACTTTCGTCTTCAAGGCTTCCCTCCAATGAAGCTATCGAAGTCTTTAGAGAAGTTATTTCTGCTTGGCAATCTTGGACTTTCGCTTTCAAGTCACTAATTTCCTGGTATGGACCATAACCACAACTATTTTTGTGTACCGAAAAGTCTGTGTAGCTAATTTTACGTTGGCAACCTTCGACATGGTATTCACACAGGAATTCAATTCGTTTCAACGCTTTCAAAGACAAAGCTGACACAATGAGATGGGATTCACCAAAGGCGTTCTCACAAACTGTTACCAGAGAAAATTATTTAAATATAATACAATCAACAATAAACCAGACAAAGAGTTATGACTTATACCTTACAATATTTCTTAGTCGACTAGGTGGTACACTAACCCTTAGTCTAGGATAATTTCCATAATAATTCGTATAAATAATTTTCCCTACCTGGACATTTGTACTGCCCTTTCTCACACTCGCTGTTTTTTATAGCATGTTTTATACATGTTGCGCAAAACACATGTTGGCATCTAAGTATTAGGGGATTCTCTAAAATCTTGTTACAAATTGGACATACCAAATCATCTTCAACGCCGCCCAAACTGTTTAAGGCAAGATTTCTTCCGATGCCCATTTTAAATTAAAACACAAATTACATTCCTATGCAGAATACGATTATGACACGAAAATGTTAATTTATACATGTTATTTATTTTAGTATATATAAAATATGCATCACATTATTGTGTAAATTGGTTGTAACAGTTCAAATATCGCTCCGATATGATCATATATCTACCCTCTTATAGTTATTTTTTTCAGATGTTTTATTAGTTAATATTGGATGTTCATTTTAGTTATATTTACCCTTTTTGGAACTTTTTAGGACTATGAGAGAGTAGGTATTGCATTAGATTTTCAACTGACAAAATCAAATATAATCAAATGTTCTGGACGCTCTTCTGTTAGTATATAATGAGCAATAAATATGACTCAGTAATCATAAGATTTCACCAAATGACATATTCCTCTTGGTAAATTTGAACACATCACTGATGAACTATATTCCATCCCGCAAGACCTTGCGGACTACCATAATATGGCATTTCATCGAAAGCGGAAACATATTTACCATTCTTTTGAGATGTTCCGTTGGATGAATTTTTGGTGTTGAAAAGTCACACGTATGTGTATACGCGGATCTAGGTGACATTATCGTATTTTATCTGAAGGCTACAAAGGTGGTCTAGTTCCGCTAGTCTAACATCCCTGCTAAGCTAGTCGGTTCTAGTAGCATGGGAGTTTTGTAGATTCCGTTTTTTGGCTCTCGTTGACAGGTAAAATCTATATACCAAATATGCTAA
>Ga0208946_1000317_pt1 | contig 10289 bp, 7 predicted proteins | sample AOAMet2_C49A8_80_2_FD_188075 | JGI IMG/M metagenome (GOLD analysis project Ga0208946, IMG submission 188075) | Ammonia-oxidizing marine microbial communities from Monterey Bay, California, USA - C0912_C49A8_80 (SPAdes) | ecosystem: Environmental > Aquatic > Marine > Intertidal zone | place...
AACAATGACTTTTTTTATTGAAAAGTAATTAGAAAACAAAAAGTTTAAATTTTATGATTTATCTGCATGTTTTGCAGAAAGTATCCAAGGTTTTAGACCATATTGTTGAAACTTTCTTCGATTTTAGACCATTTTATGGAAGGTTTATATTATATAAGAATTTAGGAAACCTTATAAAAATAAGAATTTTCTGAAGAAGTAGATTCCATTTTTGTTTTAATTTTTTTGGGAAATTTATACAATATTTTTGCAAACATATTACAGTGGGGTACATATAACTCATCAGGTGGATAAGCCAGGATTTTTGGTCAAATGTTGCCTATTTTTTTGCCAAATTTCGGTGAAAATTTGCGAAATATGGCTAAAAATTGACGAAAGTTGGTTAAAAATTGGCGAACTTTGGCTTGGCTCATCAAGCCAGAAAATTCCTGGCTTGATACGTTACACATACCCAACTTTGAAAAATTTTAGTATCGATTTCCGTAGTCATTAGTAATGGACCATTATAGCGAAAGTTAAGCGTAAAATTACGAATTCAATTTTTTTTTGCAAAAAAATTTCAACTCAGTTGCACTTGCTGCAGGCAAGATCAAAGTCAAAATAAGTCCAATTCAACCTAGCTCCCATTTTTAACATTATAAAAAAATCAATGGTAGATTAATTGGCTTTTGTAATCCCAGTAATTTTCGGATTTTCTATATTTTTTTTATCCTAAAAGAAAATAAAAAAAAGTGCGCCCGTTTGTCTTGACAAGAAAGAAAAGTTTTCAATATTTTATAAACTTAGAAAATTTGTATTTTTTTTTCAAAGAAAGGAAAATTTCTTTAGTATACTATAATTACGTTTTTTGGTAAATTTGGTGACAGGGCTGGTTGGTAATGTATGTTTAGCTCAACAGCTTTTGAACAAAAAAAATGTTGAAAAGTTTTTGTGAAAAGATTAGCTAGAGCTTTAGCAGCTTCAAAGAACGTGAAAAGACCTTTTTTCTTTTTTTAAAAAATTACTATGCAATGAAGTATTTTTATGGCCGTAGTTTATTTTTTCAAATTTGATGCATTCTGAGATACTTAGTATAGTAAGAAAGTCCATGTGCTTGGAAAATTGAAAGAAAATCGCGGATTATGTTATTTTCCAAATTGTTATTTTTTCCTTCAATTTGTTTTTGTTTAATTTAGTTTTTTTTAATTCCAATTTATATTTTAAAACTACGGTTTTATAAACAATTTATTTGTTTTTTTATCTCTTTAAAGATATTTTTCCGTTTTATTTTTGTTTATTTTTTTATTTATGATTATAATTTGTTTTTAATCTGATTTTTTTCTAATGCACTTTTGACTGCTCTTTGGCAAATTTTGGATTGTTTGAGTTATTTTTAAAAAATATTTAACGTATTTGAAAACTGTGAAATTTCAAATTTTTTTTTGAAAATTTTTGAATTTTGCTGACAAAACTGTCTTTATATTTGCGAAAAGTATAAAATTAAACAATCAAATTAATTTTGGTATTGGAAAATTTGAAATCAACTAGATTTCTACGAAAAAAATCATTAGAACGCATAGATTTTCGATTTTTCTTTCATGCGGCCGTACGTGATTGTCAATTCTATTCCTGGTCATAAATTAGAAACTATTTACAGAGAGATAGAAAAAAAACCCGCTTTTCTCTTTATTCTTTTACCTGAAAAGCATCGTGTGACGTGTCTATGCTAAAAAACGGAGCTCCATCTTTTGTTGTTTGATCGGATCATTTGTTGAGCATCAAAATCTGATCACATTAGGTGCTGAATTGATCTACTATTTTTTTTGGTTTTGAGAAAAAAAAGTTCACATTGAAGGTCGGGGAACGCACCAGTTGGCCATATAAGTTGAAAAAATACTAACATTTTCCGTAAAAATGTTTTCAAAACACTATAAACATGGAGAATTGGAAATTATTTTCTATGGGAAAATTTGCCAGTTTTCGTCGGTAACACTTCGGTTAGCCACGTCAAAAATTAGTAAACTCGATGCTACCAATTCGGTTTAAAACGTTGCAGTGAATAATTTCCTATTTTGATGGATATTTGGAAATTAGTTTTTAATGTTTCGCCGTGGCAAAATGAAATATTTTCGGTGAAAACTGGCAAAATTTTCCATAAAAGTTTCAAAATCGCCATTCATACTAAAGTATACTGTAGTATATGATCAATCAGTATTTCCACGGTGATTTGGAAATATTTTTTTACGGAAAATGTTACCCGTTTTCAATTGATCAAGTTGAAATTTGGTAAAACCGCTGTCGCCAAACGTTCAAAACTTTAACGGAAAACTGATGAAAAATTCTATAAAAATAGAGTCCAGAAAAATGTGTATGACTCGGAAATTATTTTTACGGAATTTTTTGAATTATCCACAGAGAGCTATACAGAGGCATAGGCGGTAAACTTTTTGTAAAATCTATAATTTCTACGGTGATAATAATTTTTACATCTATATTTTGACGCCGTGTGACCAAACTGGTGCGCTCCCCAAAGACCCGACCCAAGACTACTAATTATTACATGGCCTGGTCTGTAAATATCGCCTGCAAGTATCACCACGTTGAAAAAAAGAAAAAAGCAAACTTTGGATAAAAGTAGATTTAAAAGAATAGAAAATTAGATACATTCAACCACGAGCAACCAAAAATATACCAAAAATATAGAAGAAAACAAAAATATTCAATTTTTATAGAATATTATACAGAGAATGGGCTAGAGAAATTTTCCAAAAATGGTGATCGTCATGCTGGTTGGCTGGCCGCCTACAATGTAAATTTACTAATAAATAAAATAAATACGGCATTTTTTTGTACTTAGCAAACACTAAAAAAAAAAGATTTGCAGTAAAAATTTTGTGACAGTTTTAGATTTCCGGTTCTTAATTGTTTGCAAGAACAATTTGCATATTTATTTTTATTTAGTTTGTCAAAATTTGGTCAAAGCTAGGAAACTAATTCCATAGGATTTTTGCTGGAAAGGCGGTTCGTTTTTTTTACCAAATGACAGTCAAAAAATACGGCCTTTTCTGTCATAGAAACTTTTCTTGTTCAAAATGCAGCTCGATCTGCACGAAAAGAAAATTTATTTTTTGACAGCTCTTTTGGGAAAACCGTGAAACAAACTGTCTGTCAGACAGAAAATAATAAAGCGAAATTCGTTACGGTAGTGTAGTTTTTGTCACGAATGTGACGCAACGATTAAAATATTTACATAGTAAAAGAAAGTTTTTTTGTGGGAAAATTAATAATAGTGATTCATTTTTTTTTGCTGACCTTGAAAATTTAATTCAAACTCATTTAGTGACAAAACGCTTGGTTACGATCTCCATGGATTTCAAGATTCGCGGTTGGCGCTTGTCCGGCGCTCCATGATCGCGCGGCGGACCCAGGCGCGGTTGCGCGAAAAGCGGCGGCGGAATCGGACCGTGGCGCTTTCTCCGGAAGATGACCGACGCTCCAGTTTTATCTCAACATTTCTGGCTGATACGAAATTGCTTCAAGATCAAAGTTGTCAAGTTCCTAGCCAAACTTCAACGCTGTCGAACAAAGAGGAGGTAATGAATTTGAAATTATGATTAGCATCGTGGGAAAAAAGTTTTCTTAAGAATTAAAAATACAATTTTCAATCAATTCATTTGCTAAGGGGTTTCAAAAAACCTTCATTTTAGACCACTGTTGTACCATCATGTACCATAAAAAATTACTACGGTATACCATATCGCATTATTTCATGGAGGTCCAAGGTAATTTTTTGTTTTTGGTAAAAAAAACTGAATAATTCACCAAAAAGCAACGCTTTCTGGAAGATGTGAGAGTCTAGAGTTAACTGCATGCGATTATAAGGCCATTCGTTGAACTACCATGACGCCGTTTTTAGGATGACCACCTTCTTTAGTGCCAAGAGTTTTTTTTATTTTGCCATCTTATTTTGATCTCGAATAATTTCTGCAAAGTAGAGTTTCGATGAACACTTAAAAAATAATACTTAAATCGACTTCGGAATTTATTTATTGGTCTGAATTTTGGTACTTTTTCCGCTTTTCAAATTTTCGTGGTCGATCAGTACGTTGTTTAAATTCCTTGGTTTCAAAATAAGATCAAGTTTATCCAAATAAAATGTTTAGGTCCTCCAAAAACGACGTTCATGCTTTTAAAATATTCGAATCCACGGCTTAACGATAATAAACTTTAGGACGAAATTGCCGATCTCGAAGTCGCCAAACGCCGTACCGATTTTGAAAATATCCATAAACAAATGGAACGCGGTCAGGATACTTCTAGCGGGTGTTGGTCAGGTGGTTCCACCATTCAAACCGTTTCCGATCTTCAAACTCAAATTCAAGAACTAAACGACCAAAACCTGCATCGTCATAATTCTCAGATGAATCGAACTTTTGAATCGAAATCGAATCGATATCCAAATTTTAGTAAATTGACGAGTATCGCCATTATGCCGAGGTCGGATTGCGACGAATCGGATCAGATTAGCTCAGCCGACTCTGGTGCGAGTAGTAAAGCGAGATTAACGCCTTGCTCCGTACCCCCACCGACACCGCCCACGCGAACCGATTCGATAAAAAGAGATTCGACATCCAAAGGAACGCGGATTTTTCATACATAGAAATTCCAAAATATCCCAAAAATTTTACGAAAATTTTGGGACAAAAAGGAACATACAAGCGATTTTTGTGTGTTCCCGTTCGTCAACACCCCTGTAGCAAATTTTGAAAAAAAATGAGAAATAAGGCTGGGTCCCAAAAATTTGAAGCCATTGAAAAATTGAAAAAAAACAGATTTCCAAAAAATGAAATCTCCTAAAATAAAAAATGTCACAAGACATTTCTTTCGGAAAGCAAATAATTGTTCCATCGAAGAATTATATAAGAATAATTAAAAATGAAATCTAAGTAAAAAAATCAGATAATTTTTCTGTCCGACGCATCTGGTCAACTCCTCAAAAAAAGCGCGTCAGACCTTAACCTATATATAGTATTATATTTATATATAATTTTTCTTTAATTACATTTTTTCTGGACCAAATCTCCTACATAAGACCCTTCTACCAAAATCAATGCACTTGATCGATAATAATGACTCTCCCCTCCCTATTCAATTATTTATTCAAAATGGAGTAAGACTTATTTTTTGGGCGAATTTCTTATTTCAAAACAAGGTTCAATTTTTGGATTAGAGAGAAAATATAAGAAAAAACATATAAATTTTACGACTTTTTTTTATTTTCGGGGAAAACCAAATTTAAATACAGATCAATCAAATTGTTATAACTTAATTATATTTAACTCCCAGATTTCTTTTTTTTTTCAAGATCAATTTTCGTTATAATAGACCTACATTTTGGAAACAAAAGAATTATATTTCAGTTTTCTTATTATTTTTGGGAATATATATTTTTTAAATGAGATGTTCATGTTTAACAAATCTGATTTGTTGTGGTGAAAAATCCGTACGAACAGAGCGACCAAACAGCATTTACCTCGACGAAAATAATAAGTTACTCAAACAAAGTGATTTTGAATATCCAGCGCCACTAGTGCTCACGCCCTCCGAAGCCAGTGAAAGTGGAATATGTTCCAATTCCGAATTTCAATTTCCATCGCCGCCGAAAAAGGCGGTAGAAGTGCCGGTACGTGCGCCGATTGCACGCAGTGAACCCGCACTAGCACCCGTGCAGTTATCCGTGCAAGATGAACTACAGCGGAAATTATCCGACCGGTTAAATAAAATTCACCGGATAGAAGCGGGTGAGGAAGAAGCATTTGAAAAAGAGCAAATTTCCAACGACAATACCCCAAAGCCAGCAATAGATAATACACCGGAAACAGCACCGGAATTGGCGAGTTCGCCCGACTTACCCGAAAAACATTGTTCAAATAATGTGACGCCGGCCGTAGATAAAACCGAAGATACACCTTTTGATGGCGAAAGTAGCGATAATGGGCTCGACGATGTTTTTACAAAATCTAGCCTATCACTAAAAATGGAAGATACCAGTCCGTTAAGTAAGTACAATTCCTACGACGCAACAAACCATGAAAAAAACCAAGGTCTTTTCCAGGTGGCCCCTTTTGTTCATTGATAGCCGGTTAAATCACAATTTATGTAAATTTCCTGTAGCTCCACTGAAGTAGAAAATCGTTTTGAACTCTTCTTACCCACCCTGAATACAATAAAATCTATATTTTTGTGTAAATGCCATCAAAATCTCCTTCGATTGATGTTTTTTGATGAAATGTTAAAGTCGTAGATTGATCAGGCCATCGTAAATTTTTGACAACAAAGTTTCAAACTGATTTCGATAGTACAATTTTCTGTTTAGTACTAAGTTTATTGCAATTTTAACAGATGGGCATTTTTTACTTCTGCAATATTTGTGCAGCTAAAATGGTAGATCTAATAAGCGCCCAAGGTGGCAAATATTTGCCACGAGCACGTTTTTCGTCGGACCTAAGTCCAACTTGTTCCGCTGACATTTTCCCTCATTTTACTGAAGGACATTTCTAATAAAAGTTTTATACTGCAGCACGAACAAAAATATGTAGGAATAATTAAAACGTTTTCGAAGAAATTTTCAGACTGGTTCAAAATTATTTCGAAACATTTCTAATCCGATCGGTATATCATCAGCACATTTTTTGTTAGCGATGAAAAATCAGTTGTCGAATAACCAAAAATACTTGAAAATTTTGGATAAATCCAAAATAAAATAGATGTAGAACATCTCAAGAATTAAATATTTTATTGCGTTCTTTTTGGACAATCCCGGTCACGGGTGAGGTCACGGAATACTATAACTTTGATAGTTGCTGGATAGTCCACTATGGTTCCTTTCTCAAATTTCATATAATTCCCCTTTGGATCTCCAAAAATCTCGAATGGGATTTCCGATTCAAGCTAAATTTACTTTTTAAAAAATATATCGATTTAGGTTCGCCTCAACGCAGTTCTTCAACCAGTGCTATAATCAGTAGCAGTTATCGATTGCAACAAAATCTTGCTGCTCGCGGCCGTAACGATTCGCGCCGGTCGAACAAAACTCTATCAAAGGTACCTTTTTAAAAAAAGTTCGATCTTTTTTTTTAATCGAACCACTATTTTCCCATTTTTTCTCACTGAATCAGCTCGAGCCAATCAAAACGCGCGTAGTAAAACGCGTGGGCGGCGATGAGTCACGTGATTTAATATTTGCGATTTTCTCACTGGCCCATTCACATATGTTCACCCGAGCCAGAGAATTAAAATAAAAATACTTTTATTTTTTTCGTTCGAGAGAAAATTTTAGAGAAAAAAATGATAATATTTTTTCAAGACAAATCCGAGCAACTTCAAGTCGTTGCTGTTACGATCGATGACGTCAAATGATAAAAGTACGCGGCTGTCGGCGGCCGAGCGGTTAAAGGTAGCACCGGGACAGACGTTACAAAATTTATACAAACCGAGATCGAGCGATTCAAGCCCTTCAAGGTCAAACGACACTCTACCGAATAGTGATTTTAGGTACAGAGAAATATTTTATACAGGGGGTCCGTATGTGAGGCCGGCGTCCTAGGGCCATTGTGTGATTTCATAATTTGAATTGCGTAATATCATATATGGCGTCATACGGATTTGCCTAAATCCGGTCCAAGCCAGAATTTGAATTTTGAGAAGTTATTTTTTTTCGGGAAGTCCGCTTCATTTTTCGTACCATGCTGTCTCGTAGACTGTGCTCTTTTCGTAAATATAACTTACCTTTTTTAGTCCTGGAAAGAGGCGGAACCGCTCGAAAAATCGATTTAGTTCAATGCACCGTTTAACCTCAATCGTCGAAGAGAAGGATTTGGCCGCCGCGAAGGAAATGTTCAAAGGCATGGATATCCAAAATGGAAATGTGGCGCTGGAACCACCGGCAACACCCACCGAACACTCACCAAACCCGCCTGTTGAACTAACAGCGTAGCAAACAAACAAACAAAAATGGAAAATTTTTGAAAAAAAATAGCGTATTTGTGATTTTCTTAGTTACTTCTCGTAGATACTGCTTTTCATTCATTCTTTACAAACAAAAAATCGTACCCCCGCGCCTTATGCGATTGACGAATACGTACTGTAAATAACATTCCAACCGAACGCTTTATACAAGGAAAATCGTATAGGGTCGTAGAATCGCTTTTGGTCAAAATTCGAAATTTTCGTCAAAAATTGAGAGAAATTCGGATTGTGACCAAAAGTCTCCTTGGTTGGATAATAAGGAGACTTTTGGCCACAATTAGAATTATTGTCAAAATTAGATTTTTTTGTTTGAAAAAATTCGAATGGTGACCAAAACCGTGTACGTCCCTGTACATATGTATAAAAGGCAATTCGAATATAAATCGAATTGCCTTTTGTATATATATGCCGCATGTCCATGATTAAATTTTGTTGACATTATTTTAATCATTGGGCCATACGGTAGTAAAACTAATAATAATTAATCTTGCGCTGTAAAACAAAATATCTGTCAATCCGATTGAATTTGCCTTATCGAATTTGTATTTTTTTTATGTTTTATTTTATTTTTTGGTTCAATTGTGATAGACTTTTAATTTTCTTATTTATGTTCATAATTGTGAAAAGAAAAACGTGCTATTATTATTTTTTGTTCTATGCAACCGTACTTTTTATATGGTGCAAACATTGCGCATATTTTTTTTTTCGATCACTTTTTTTCCTTCCTCGATAATATACACCTATCTATGCTAATATTGTTGTGGTTCATTCGTACTAAAAACAGAGAAACCAAACGTACCAGATGGTCATATTTTTCCCCACTGGTCGAAAATTGACCCAAAATCTATATGGCCGTTTTCCTGGGAAAGCTCCGCATTTCATTGACAAAAATGTGAATTTAGGTCATTTTTCGAGCATATGGTCCAATAAATTTGTTCTCAGGAATCCGAGATTAAAATGGCCGAATATTTATATTGTTTTCTGCCATCGCGTAATATCGAATTTTCGGCCATTTTTAGTCTAGGACATCCAGATTTTTCCACATTTTATTGCACAAAATTTACGGATATGAAAAAACAAAAATTCTTTTTGACTGGCACTGTAATTTTTTGGTTCAAAATAAAAATGCAAAATTAGACCACATTCTAGATTTTTTTTGGTATTTTCAAAAACAAAATTGCCCGAAATCATTCCTGATTAATTTAGAGAATATAAGAAAAAAATAGATAAAAACGAAATCGGTGGGTGTGTGTAAAAAAGCGTGATATATCGGAGACTCGGCACGAGATCAACCAAATAAATCCGCACTAAATGATCGACGCGTAAGAAAATCCGCCATCCCGGGAGTGTAAAAAAATATTTTTTTTTGATAAAATTTTACGTCTGGGTCAAGATTACGGTGAATGCGAGGCGATGATAAAGCGATGAACTCTATGAAACACAATGGACAACCCAGCATAGATGACGAAGCTTGGTTTTTACAATATTTTTTTTTCAAAATTCCGCTAAAAATGGATAAATGGTCGTTTTTTAGGTCGTTACAAAGCTTCTGCTAGAATAAAGATATCCAAAAAATTATTTTTGCATGTTATAGAGCAGGCCACGTAGGCTTGCTTCTATGAAACAAAAAATAATTTCGCCACCTGGTGGCGCTATATTAGTGGTCGAGATGTGGCCGAAAATGCTCTGTTTATACTTTGACCACCAAAATTGCGCGACCAGGTGGCGAAATTTAATATTTTTTGCATACAAACAACGCTAAATTTCCTTCTCTATCACATGCAAAAAAAAATTACGGATATCTTTAATATCCTAGGAGTGTAGCGTAGAAGTTTTGTAACGACCTAAAAAGACGACCAATGTTCTTTTTTGCCGAAAATTTCACTTTTGAAAATCCAAGAAATCAGATTCGATAAAGAAAACAGTTTTAGTCAACTATTTTGACCATCTGGACAAGACAGAATCGGGTAACATTGACAGTAATATTACACACGGGACGAGTAACGGAAATAATTTGCCCGGCTCCGGTGGGTTAAATGCCGTCTCACCGCAATCCGACACACAGGACGATTTCGATGCAAGTCTTGACGAGGAGGACCAGTTTGATCCGGTTAACGCCCAACCACCCTCGCCACGGAACAGGTAAAATTTGGCGAGAAATTATTTTTTATAAAACGCACAAAAAAATCGCACCACTTTTTCCCTAACATTTGGAATAATTGTATCTTTTTGGCATTTCCTGATATTTATTATACACCCCCGCCCGTATAAAAGGACGGGCG
>Ga0208946_1000319_pt1 | contig 10281 bp, 11 predicted proteins | sample AOAMet2_C49A8_80_2_FD_188075 | JGI IMG/M metagenome (GOLD analysis project Ga0208946, IMG submission 188075) | Ammonia-oxidizing marine microbial communities from Monterey Bay, California, USA - C0912_C49A8_80 (SPAdes) | ecosystem: Environmental > Aquatic > Marine > Intertidal zone | place...
TATTAAGATGCTAGTATTAAAAAATTCAAAAAAATTGTATTCAAAAATTTTGGTGTTAAAAAAGTTTTAAAAATCGTCATAAAAAATTAGTGTCAAAAATACAATCTGTGTTAAAAAAATATTATTGTTAAAAAATACAGAATATTTTTATTAAGAAATAATCCCCCGAATGAAAAGCGTGGACACCCTATTGTAGACCTTTATGATTCATGTAAATCCGGAAGATTTTTTCAAAAATGGCGGTGATGCAGAACAGCTATCAGTTTTATTGGGCCGAGAATGTCAACATGCTCTATCGGCCAACCGCGATTACCGAAAATCGTGGCATGACCCCGGAACTTTGGCCGAAGCTACCCTTTCGGAGGTGACCAAGGAAATTATTCCGTTTATGATTAAATGGCAAAATACGGAGAAATTTCATTTGCCAAATTTTGCTCAATTGGATGTTGTGGCCAATTTGGTCTCAAAGCGACTTGCACTTGAAGACAGAGCGTCGAAACATGGCATATTGGGCATAAAATTGAAAAAAAATGTTTTATTTTCAATTTGAAGAATGTTAAAAATTTTTGACGTGTTTGACCAAAAATTTTTACTTTTCTTACATCAATTTTATTTTATACCAAAAATTTTTTGTTTTTTTATACCAAAATTTTTGTTTTTTTAACACCAAAATTTTTTATTTTTTAGACCAAAATTTGTGCTTTCTTACACCAAATTAAACTTAGAAACTTAGATTTATAACACCAAAAATTCTTCTTTTTTACACCAAATTCTTAAATTTAGAAAACAATTTTTTGGAAAAAACAATCCAAATCATTGTGTAAAAAAGACCCTTACATAATGTTTCGATTTTGCAATTATAGTAGTTTGAAAATTTGTTGAAAGCGATTGTAGATTCCAAAAAATTTGTTGATGAGCAAATTCGATCAAACCTTTTTTTTTTTTTTTTGCCAAAATCCTAATTTTTTCTCGAAAAATCCCAATATTCCGCCATTTTTTTCGAGTCTTTTTGCAGAAATGTTTGGATACGCTAGTTCGAATCCAGTTCCGGAATTTGGAAACGATTTTAACAAAACCGTAAACGATATAAGTGGCGTCCTTGTGGACAATATCTACAAAAGACTTACGAACCAGCCCATTCGTCAAGTAAAAAAGAAATCCAAAAAGTCAAAGTCTAAAAAATCGAAAAAATCGAGGAAAAATAAATAATTTTATATCCTAAGACTGTACTTTTTATCTACATGTATATATATTGTAGTTCCCCCTTTTGATCAAATAAAATGGCTCTAAATTAACCTACACATTTTACAAAACAAAAAAACAATTAACCTTAATAGATATATTAAAATGTTTTTTGCAATAATCGAACGCATGCATCGAATGCTGCTCTAAATTTCTCCACTTTAAAATTATATTAAGTTCGTACTTTGAAAAATTAATTTACTGCACCCTTAAAACCTAGAAAAACTTCTACCCGGCGGAGACGTTCGGGGTATTTTTACACCAAACTTTTTGCTTTTTTTACACCACAATTTTTCATAGAATTTTATTTGACCCAGTAGGTTACGAGGTAATATATATTTCCTTAGGTTGCTAAAGGACGACGGAGGCGAACGGCGGCTGTAGCTATTGATGGGTTTTATTTTTTGGGTAATATTTTTTAGGAAAATTTTAAAATCCAATTTTCTGAAAAAATGTTATCCCAAAACAATAATTACCAACCATAGATCCAGTCGAACGCCCAACGCAACTCCGGATCCCTAATTTTTTTTTTGCACACAATTTTTGCTTTTTTACACCAACTTTAGAAATCTAAAAAAAGATTTTTTGGAAAAAACTTGGGCTCAAAAGGAAATTGGTGTAAAAAAAGCAAAAAATTAGAGTAAAAAAAATTTGGTGTAAAAATAAATTGGTGTAAAAAAGGTACACCCTTGTATTGGAATAACCCCAATTTCTCCATTAATTGGATATCGATTAGAAATATTTATTTTCCTACCGGAAATCGATTAGAGTTACAAATGTAAATAAAATTCAATTTGGACGACCTAGTTTGAACTATTGTCGATTTTGGTTTAAAAATACTTATGGTCAAAAATTCTAATTTTTTATTTGACAATTTCTTCCAATTGAGGCAAATTAAAATTTTTTGTCCATAATATTTTCGGCGGTTACAAATATGAAAAACGGTAAGTTGTGTTGGAAATTGCCGTTTGACAAAAACAAATCTTAAATAAATTTTGTGTCGGAAATGGATTATTGATGTCAATTCGCACACTTTTCGTAAAAAAATGTTTTTTTTTCAATTGTCTCTCTATTTGCAATAATGCGTGCTAGACGAGGTCAAGTCATCCAAAGGTTGGAAGCTGTATAATTTTGGAACATTATTGAAATTGTTTTTCGAGGGACATTCAAATACTAAAATTTATAAATTTCCGTATTGTCACCATTAATTATAACAACTAGGTTTTAATCGAAAATTTAATGTCGAAAAATTAAAAAATCGAAAATTGGACAAAATTTCCGCTAACATTGCTCCGTCCTAAATGGACTTCCGTATTTACTTTCTGTCAAGAAATATCAAATTTGAGGCTCAATTGTACACGTGTTTATCAAAATTTATTTTACAGCAATTTTTATGCAAAGTTTTTTTCACTTTTAATTTTCTTCAGTACGGCGTCTGTCAGACTGGTCGCGATCGCTTTTTGTGCTTTTGCTTTATCTGCGGCATTCCCTTTTATCCCTGATGGATTAGTTTTTGTTGCATATTCGTAAAAAACTTCGTCTACCAGACGGGACGCAACGAGCTTCATGCAAGGGGCAGAGTTAGAAAATTGTAAATATTGAAAAAAATTTTTTTGGATTTATGGATCTCATTTTCCGGCTTTTTCAGAAAATTTAACGAAAATTGTTCCAAAAATAGGTATATTTTTTGAGATAAAATTATTTTGAATTTAAAATCGAAAAATTTTCCTCGAATAGGGGATCGTGAACAACATTTTGAGAAAATATCTTGATATCATTTTAAAGCGTGGTAATTTATAAATTCGCGAGCATTCGAGTTTTTTTTTATTTATTGTCGAAATTGTATTTTAAATCAAACATGGAGTTCTGAAATTTAAAAATTACTAAATTATTAATTAGACCAATAATATAATTAAATTTTCAAGGACAAAATCAAATTTTTGCCTACTTTACGGAAAATTTTGAAAAATTTGTGGAACATTTTGGGATTTTAATCTCGAGATAATTTTATACAATTTTATCCGAGAAAATATATCGATTTTGTTTTAATTTTAATTATTTTTAACTGGAAATTTTCTTAAAATTTTCGGTAGAATTTTTTTAACATTCACACGAAATTTTTTGAAAGGCTCGGACTTTTGAAAACTTTCCATTCTTGTAATATCTCACATGTGATCACAATTGTGAAATTTGTTTCAAAGTTTCAAAAAAATTTATAACTCTATCAGGCGGCATCTTGGTTTGGATTTGGGTAGTGAAATTTTTGCTGGCCCAACCACGTGACCATGAAGGGTATCAAATTTCCAGTTACTTTGTCCATTGCTTTTTTCGCATCTGACCCCTCAACACGCCACGCTTTTCGATAATCGTGATCTAAATTTCTAATGACGCCGTTTTTTGGGATTGTTTTTTGGAAATTTTTGTTTGGAATATTTTTGTTGGATTTTGTTTTTGGAAATTTATAATGACGCTGTTTTTTGAGAAATTTTTTTTGGAATATTTTTTTTGATATTTGTTTTTGGAAATTTGTAATGACGCCTTTTTTTGCGAAATCTTTTTTGGAACTTTTTTTTAGAATATTTTTTTGGAATTTTTCTGGAATATTTTTGGAAATTTATAATGACGCTGTTTTTTTGGAATTTATTTTTGGAAATTTTTTTTGGAAATTTTTTCTGGAATATTTTTTTCCTCGGCCTTCAAATGATACGAAGTTCGCCGTACAAAAAAATCATTTAGGAGGTCAAATTTTATCCAGAAGTTTGAACCCTTCTAAAAATGATCTCAAATTTTTAAAATTTAAATTTCGAAAATTGAAGTTGATAACAAAATTGTACGAAAATTTATAAAAAAATCTTACGTGGTCCTAGCAATTCCTGGCATTCTTTCACGAACAAAACTCCCAGCTTTTTTGCATTTCCGCCATTTCTGAAGAATTCTGCTGGATTCACATTTGTTACAAATTTCTTTATAACTTCTGTTACTACTTGGGTTGTCACAACGTTCGATAAGGCACGGCCTTTGCACGGAGTTTTTAAAAATATGATTTTTCGGAGGGCTATTGTCACTACTTTCTTTAAACCGGCGTTTTTGTCCGACGTAAAAAAATTTCTGCCGTGAAAAATCTTCTGGCGTAAAAAAATTCTGGAATAAAAAAATCTAGTGGCGTAAAAAAATTCTGGCATAAAATAATTTCGGGCGTAAACAATTTTTGGGTGTAAAAAATAATTTTAGCGTAAAAAATGTTTTTGCGTAAAAAATAATTTTGGCGTAACAAATAGTTTTGGCATAAAACAATTATTTGGGCGTAAAAAACAGTTTTGGCGTAAAACAATTATTTGGGCGTAAACAATATTTTTGGGGTAAAAAATCCGTTTTTTGGCGTAAGAATGCGTTTTTTGGCATAAAAATGCATTTTTTGGCGTAAAAATGCGTTTTTTGGCATAAAAATGCATTTTTTGGCGTAAAAATGCGTTTTTTGGCGTAAAAATGCGTTTTTTGGCGTAAAAATGCATTTTTTGGCGTAAAAATGCGTTTTTTGGCGTAAAAATGCGTTTTTTGGCGTAAAAATATTAACCTATAAAAATTTTTGGCGTAAAAAATAGTGGCATATAAAATTTCTTTGGCGTAAAACATTTTGGCGTATAAAATTTATTCGGCGTAAAAAATTTCTTTTGGCTGAAAATTATTTGTTGGCATATAAAAAATTGGTGTACAAAATCTGTCCCCGCTAGCTTAGGGTATCGTAGATGACTCTCTTGCCTGAAATTTTGTAGAAGTTTACCCTTTCGATTTTTGTCCAAAATCTTTTTTATACTCTTCCTTGTACCTCATTAGGTTTATGAGGATTTGCAAGTACATGATTGTTTACAAGTGTTGTAAGTCCTCTTAGTGCACCTATCATTGTCTCGCGGCCTTCTCCTTTGTACCAAAAATCTTTATTTTCTTTATTAAATTTGCCACTTTTGTCACTTTCCAAAGGGGAAAAAATTACCGTTTAAAATTTTGAAAAAATGTTTTCTCAGAAAATTGTTTTTCATACCATTTTATTTATTTGGTATTATTTTTATTGATCTACAAATTTTAATCCCCTTATACCTTTGGTCGTAGTAGAATCCTCTTGGTTGGTTATAGTAAAATCCGTCGTAATAAAATCCATCATAATAGAAACCTTATTTTCTAGTTTAAAAACTGTGGAAACTATGCGACATTTTTGTCCAAAATTATTTTTTTTAAAATGTTTTAAGAATACAGTCCGGACTAAGGTGTTGGAGGTCGCAATTTTTTTAAAGTAAAAGCCCAACCAATTTTGGTGAAAAATAAATTTTCTGTTTGTTGTATATGACTGAAATCCAAAAGTTGGGTCCGACAGCGAACATTTGTTTTGGAAAATTATTAAAAAATAAATCGATTTAAAAAATGGTTTCAATAATTTTTCAAAATAAATGGTCGGGCCATTTCTACATGAAGCTTCAAATTTTCTACAAGATTAAACTTTTTTCCTTTATCCTGGTCGTAGTAAAATCCTTCAGGCTCGTTGTAATAAAATCCCTGTTCGTAGTAAAATCCGTGCTGCTTTTGCTGCTGCTGTTGATAATAAAACCCGTCGTCGTAATAAAAACCCATTTTTATATTTTTACAAATAATTTAGGCGACAAAAAAGGTTCAAAATCTGAAAAATAAATTTATGAATAATATACCTTTGTATATATTTTAGTGCACTGAGCGGAAATATATAAAAGTAAGCTGATACGCTTGGCATATTTATATTATAAATTTTATAACTAATAAAAATGTCTTTTTATGATAGAAGCCGTATTTTACCATGGGGAAATTCCATACCCGGATGAGTCTTGATCTTCACAGAATTCGGAGAGAAGGAGATAGAAAATATATACAGTCCCTAAATTGTGACACTTTAAAAAAAAACTGCAAACAAGTGTGACAATTTGGGAACATTTACCCAAAAGGTACTATTTTTGGACTATAATATAACAAAAAAGGAAAACAGTGTGACAATTTGGAATGTGACAATTTGCGGACTGTACATAGAAATTTATAGATAGTAAAGTTTAGATGCCGTTTTTTAAAGATAATTCTGTAATAAATTTGACCTCCTAAATGATTTTTTCGCGAGACGAGTTTCTGAGCATTTTCAAGCGTAGGAATTTAGAATTCTGCCAGCATTCGAGTTTTTATTTTCTTTGATGACGAAATTTAAATCGTCTTTTAAATCAAACTGGAAAAAATAATCAAATTTATAAATTACTACACTCAACATTAATTAACATACCAAATAAGATTTTTAAACATCTCCAACTAATTTCAATAAATCAAAGCATTTTGACATTCTTAGGCTTTGAAATGATAAGAAGCTTGCCGTACAAAAAATATTTACGGGGTACAATTGTGTACAGAAGAATTTTGGACTATTCTAAAAAAACGGCGTCCTATCTTTTTTTACCATTCGTAATAATTTTAATTAAATTAAACCCTTGCGACTATCAGGTTAAACCCCATCCTACAAAAACGGCGTCAGAATCGGCAGTAAGAATCTATATTATAATGAGGTACAGAATAATGATTTCTCTATCGTTATTTTTACAAAAAAATATTTTGAACTTTTATTGCAGAATTTGAACAAAACTAAGGAAACATTTATATTGGCAACAAAAAAAGGTTTCCAAAATTTTTGACGAAAATGAGTCTAGACAGAAAGGTCGGCTCTGTCTGACAGACTTAATTACAAAAAACGTTTAAAATAAATTATAGGTCGACGGATATTATTACAATGAAAATGATGGAATATACTACGAAGTGGATGACATTTTGAATTATTCAAAATTATGGGATATTGATGAGAACGGGAGTAAACTTCTAAACGATGCGGCTGAGGACGCTAAAACTGATATGGACTCATGGGTAATCACAAATAAGGTATGGACGCCGTTTTTTAACAGGGTCAAAACTTCTGTACCAAATTTGACCCACTAAATGATTTTTTGTCCGGCGATTTTCATATCAATTTAAAGCCCGGGAATGTAAAAATGCATTCGATTTTTTAGGTTTGATGCCACATTGAAAATTCGATTTTGTACTGATATTAGTTTGAAACCTTAATTGCTCTAGTAGTTTATTTATTAAATAAACTATTTAATATTTATTAAATAAACTATTTAATATTTATTAAATAAACTATTTAATATTTATTAAATAAACTATTAAATAGTGAGAATTTAATAATTTTAAATTTGGCAACTCTAAATTTGATTTAAGAGACAATTTTGGCAATAATTAAAAAACTCGAATGATTGCTGATTTCTAAATTCCTACGCTTTAAAATGATATGAAGCTTCTCTTTGAAAAAAATCATTTAGGGGTCAAATTTGGTACTCGTGTACTTGGATCTCTGTACTTCGAACACTGTACTTCGACTTTTTGTCAAATCTAGATTTCTTATTGGTCGAGAAGCACAGGTCGAAGTACAGTTTTGGTCTAAGTGAAGAGGTCGAAATAAAATTTGGCCAAAAAGGTCGAAGTAAAGTTGTGACAAAAAAGTCGAAGTAAGGTTTAGGTCGTAGTAAAGTCGGTGGGTCTAAATACAGAAAAGGTCGAACTAATGCGTACCCCTGTACAGGTCGGAATGTTTCTAAAATCACTTTCAGATTGGCGTAAGAGATCGAATAATTCAACAGCTAATGGCGGAAAGAGCCGTTTATGAAGCCTGTAATATTTGGAAAAATACCACCCGCCCTTCACGAAAATCGAGGAAAGATATCAAATTGGAAATTATGCAAATTGCTAAATCGTCGCTAAAGAAACTGATTGTGTGATTATTTTTCCCACCGATATTTTTCTTACAATAAATGGTTTTATTGCTGAATAACATCGTAATTTGTTTTGATCCCGTTTTTTAGTTAAGTACGACCGGCGACATATATGTGTTTTTGGTACGATCTTGATGAATTAAACAGGATAGTTTTCGGTTTTAACTTTTAATTAGTCGTTTCTTAGAATCAAAGTCAGGTAAATTTGAGATAACCAATTGTATACGAACACAATGTTAATATTTTCGCTATATTATGTAAGGAACAACTTTTAGGTAATTAGTGTTACATAATGATCAAGGAATGCTATTAATGATATTTGCGACTTTCAAGCAATAATTAAGTAAGAGATATTTATGGTAGTTTAGTTATTTCTTAGGGAGTTGTATTTAAGGTTAAATAGATAAATTAATAGGAAAAATTAGGAAAAATTAGTTCCACAACAGTATTTTTTCGAAATTTTGACAAAAAACGCAAAACGTACTAATAATTAGTACTAATAGGGGAGTACTAATACGGGCTTATCGATTAGGCCATCGCAGTATTTGTCACTTAATCTCTTAATTAATCTCGAAAAAATCTTGAAGTTAATTTTTTGAAAAAGAACCTCAGCTGTTTAAGCATGCTTTAAAATTACCCCTATGACAAATATGCAGCAAACAAAAAATGGAAGTAGCAGAATAATATTGCAGGAGATTCTAATAATAAAGAATCTTTCGAAAAAAATTTATTCAAAGACGCAGAATACAGAGAGAAACCAAATAGACGCTAAAGAGGGCACATTATTTAATAGTAAAATCCTGGTTGTTGGTTGTAATAAAATCCTTGATCATAATAAAATCCTGGTTTTTGGTTGTAGTAGAATCCTGGTTTTTCCTGGTTGTAGTAGAATCCCTTGTTATCGTAGTAGAATCCTGGTTTTTCCTGGTTGTAGTAGAATCCCTTGTTATCGTAGTAGAATCCTGGTTTTTCGTTGTAGTAGAATCCTGGCTTTTCATTGTAGTAAAATCCTGGTTTTTCGTTGTAGTAGAATCCTGGTTTTTCGTTGTAGTAAAATCCTGGTTTCTCGTTGTAGTAAAATCCTGGCTTTTCATTGTAATAAAATCCTGGTTTCTCATTGTAGTAGAATCCTGGTTTTTCGTTGTAGTAGAATCCTGGTTTTTCGTTGTAGTAGAATCCTGGTTTTTCCTGGTTGTAGTAGAATCCTGGTTTTTCCTGGTTGTAGTAGAAACCAGGTTTTTCGTTATAGTAGAAACCCATTTTTATTTTTTTGCTCGATCTTCGATTCGATGTAGAATGAATAAGGGTCCTCGTTTTTATCTCTCGAAAATAGAACGGCGCTGTTATAATATGTAGCGGAAATGGGCTCTAATAGTTGATCTCTATCTCCATAATGTACCATAGTACCACAAGGCTATTATGATATATTTGTTATTATATACATTGGATTTTTAACTCGTAAGATTTTTAATTCGTAGATATAATTCGTAAAATTTGTCACCCAAACCGACTAAAATCGATAAATAAATCAGGACCTGATTATCGACCAAAGATCATGAATTATGATGTCGATATATCAATGATATAATATCATGCATAAAAAAACCAGATACAGATTATATATTTTAATTTATTTGAGAGCGAAAATGATTGAATTTTGTTAAACATTTTTCATACTGATGATAGTAACTTTTTTAAGTAGAAGAAAAAATGTTGGTTAAGTTTCTGTTTTTATTTTATTTTGAGATTTTTTCACGTAAAAAATCAACACACAAGAATGTAACATACAAGCTGTATTTTGATTTATTTTTGCTTTTCCGGGGTGTCCTCTGTCTTTTCCCGGGTTTCATCTTGCTCTTCTGGGTTTTATAAAATAGAGCAGGACCTCCTAAATATTTTGTGTTCATTTTTGTACGTAATTTTAGACAAACCTCTCTGATAATAGAGGTTCAGTCTTGATTCGGATCAAAACGTTATTCGGTTTAGATAGCATGCACGGGAAACATGTGACATTTTCCGTAGGACTTTACTTTTTATATGATTAAAACTGCTAAATTTTCAAAAGCGACCACCATTTTGAACGCACTATAATAGAATATATAATGGCATTTTTTGCTACAGTAGTCAGTCCCGGACTGTTACGTTTTGCCTTCAAAAAAAGTGTAACAGTCCGGGAAATTGTAACAGTCCGGGAAATTTTACCACTTTTGGTCAT
>Ga0208946_1000320_pt1 | contig 10275 bp, 6 predicted proteins | sample AOAMet2_C49A8_80_2_FD_188075 | JGI IMG/M metagenome (GOLD analysis project Ga0208946, IMG submission 188075) | Ammonia-oxidizing marine microbial communities from Monterey Bay, California, USA - C0912_C49A8_80 (SPAdes) | ecosystem: Environmental > Aquatic > Marine > Intertidal zone | place...
AAATTTGTTAAAAAATTTTAGTGTTGAAAAATACAAAAAAAATTGTGTGTTAAAGACTACAACAAATCTATGATCAAAACATTTAAGTGTTAAAAAATATTAGTGTGAAAGAATACAAAAAATCTGTGTTAAAAAATTTTAGCGTCAAAAAATATTAGTGTTAAAAAAATAATCCTCGAAGTCCTAACTCGTAAAAAACGGCGTGAATGTTTTTCTCAACGGAACGCCCTACTTTTGGTCCAATTAATTTAATTGTTTTCAATTGATCTTACAAAATAAGTAATTTTTTAGGTCAAATTTGAGAAACTATATTTTAAATGTACCTATTTAGTCTGAAATATTTAAAATTTATTTCGCCTCTGGTCTGTGCATTTCTCATACTTTACAATTATGGATTTTATTCTGGCTTTTTCGACGATTGGATTTATATTCGGAAATATTTCGAAATTCCAGATCGATTTTATCTCGTATCGAAAATTGACGAAAATTATAAAAGAAATTTCGAAAGTGGAAAAATGGCGAAATTGCCAATTGAAGATTATCATGTCGACTGTACTGCCTTAGCCAATCAGAGTGCTGAATTGGAAATGGCGCAATTTCCGTTTTTAAAATCGCATTATGGCGCATATCGGAGATTTTCGAAATTTTCGACGCATACAAAGACGTCATTTTCGGCAGAATTTGTCAAAAATTATATAGAGGAACATTCATGAATTGGTTCAAAATTATGTGCAAAAATTTTGGTATTAAATAATTTCGGAAAAATTGAAATTATTCGAAATTATTTTAATGCAATAGAAACATGTTTTTCCTTTTTTATTTACTGTTGGCCAATAAGGGCGCGTGAATGTGAAAATAACCAAATCGTTTTGAATTCAAAATAACCAAAAAAATAGAAAAAGTGTAATTTCTCCGATTTTTCGAGAGATTTTTTAATTATCTTTTTACAGAATAGATTTTACCCGGATGTAGAGCTCTATGGATGAAAAGATTCGACGGAAAAACATGTTTCTAACGGATAAAATAGCTTGAAGGTCTTTCTGTGTGGGCGGGCTATTTTATCCCATAATAAACTTTCGAATCCATAAAAGGTAACAAGTTTCTTGAAAGCCGAAATTATGAGAAAAATTCAACAAAGGAAGAATTGGATTATCCGTTAGCTTTCAGGGAAGGGTTTTTATTATATACTTTTTTGGTCGGCCAATTTCGCTCTTACGCGCCACCTATTGTCAGAAAGCATAAATCCATTCAATATTTTTACGCCAAATTGTCAAAAAAAAAATTTCTTGAAAAAATTGGCGTAAAAAACTTTTTGACGCGCCAAATCGTCTAATATATCGACCAAAAATCTACGTTTTATCTGTGGTTAAAAACTGGTTTTTACAAAAAAAAATATATTTTACCCTTGGTAACTGTATTATTATTCACAATAAGTTTGGTCAATTTGAGCGTCTTTTGCGTTCTATTTATCAACCGCAAAATGTTTATTGTATTCATGTTGATGGTAAATATCCAGATCTTATTGAATCCGTAAAAGTGCTGACCAAATGCTTTCCAAATGTTTTTATCACGAAATCTGTAAATGTAACATATGGTGGATTTTCAAGAGTACAGGAAAATGACTAAAAATGTAAAAAATAAAATGTCAAAAAAGGAAACCTCAAATAAAGAAATCAAAAAAAAATTTCAAAAAACTAAATCTCAGAAAATGAAATCTCAGAAAAGGAAATCTCAAAAAAACGAAATCTCAAAAAAGGAGATCTCAAAAAAGGAAATCTAAAAAAAGGAAATCACAAAAAAGGAAATATCAAAAAAGGAAATCTAAAGAAAGGAAATTTCAAAAAAGTAAATCTAAGAAAAGTAAATCCCAAAAAAAGTAAATCCCAAAAAGAAAAACATTGGCTGAAATAAACTGAAGAAATGAAACTATAAAAAATTTTAAAAATTATTTTTGGAACACATTTTTTATTATATAAAGGCGGATTTAAATTGTATGTCAGATTTGATAAATCGGGAACCAATGTTTGGTAAAAATTGGAAATATCTGATTAACCTTTGCGGAATGGATTTTCCGATTGGCACAAATTTAGAACTCGTTCGAAGGTTAAAATCAATTCAACCAAAAAATATGATCATATCAAAAACGCTTCAAAATGCTTCAAAACTTAATTACGAGTTCAAAATAATTATCGAAAATTTTCCGCAAATTTTTTTTCATATTTTTTTTAATTTTTAGCACAGCGATATTTGACAAAAAAATTCGATTTTCGAGCAAAACTTTGATTTTTAACCAAAATTTAAATTTATCACCAAAAGGAGACAAATAGGAACAAATTCATTTTTTAGGAACAAATTTAAATTTTAGAAAAAAAATCGATTTTTGACCAAAACATTGATTTTTAACGGAAATTTAAATTTCTCACCAAAAGTTCGGTTTTTAGGCAAAAAAATCCGATTTTTTACAAAAACGTTTATTTTTAACCGAAATTTAAATTTTAAATTTCAAAATTTAATTTTTGTTTCCGAAATTTTTTTTTCCGCAATTTTTCTCCGAATTTTTTTCTCCGAAATTTTTTTCCGAAATTTTGTTTCCAAAATTTATTTTCCGAAATTTTTATCGAATAGAGAAATGTTTTTCCTGTTATTTTTTTCATTCATAGAATTCTACATCCGGATAAGATCTATCCTGTATGAAAATAAATTAATAATAAAAAATTTCTTCTAAAAATTTTAAATTTTTTGTTTACTTTTTGGTTCACATTCACGCGCCTCTATTGGTCAAAAAGGAAAAACATTTATCTAATCATGTTTTTTCGAACTCAATAACAGAAAAAGTTGGATTTCGCCAGTTTCTTCAAATACAGAAGCCCATTTAAATCCACTGGGAATAAATCTCGAAAAATATATTCGAAGCGGAAATGCATATAATTGTTTTTCACGCGATTTTATCGAATGGATTATGAAAAATGAAACGATTCAAAATTTTATTTATTGGGATAAATTGAGGGAATCCTACACGCCAGACGAATTCATTTGGGCTATACTTCAGGCACTGCCGGGCACACCAGGTGGCGTAGCACAGCCAAACGAGTAAGTAAAAAATTTAAAAATACCGAAAATTTTTATTTTTACCGAAAACTTCAATTTTAACCGAAAATTTCAATTTCTTACCGAAAATTTCAATTTAATACCAAAAATTTCGATTTTATACCGAAACTTTTGATTTTTACCGATTATTTCAATTTTTTGCCGAAAATTTCAATTTTTACCGAAAATTTCAATTTTTTACTCAAAATTTCAAGTTTTACGGAAAATTTCGATTTTATACCGAAAATTTTGATTTTTACCGATTATTTCAATTTTTACCGAAAATTTCGATTTTTTACCGAAAATTTCGATTTTTTACCGAAAATTTCAATTTTTAAGACGAATTTCTATCTTCAACCAAAAATTAAAATTTTCGACGAATAATTTCGATATTTCCGGCTATTTAAATTTTCGTTTTAGTGAAAATGTGGCGAGGCTTATTGTATGGAAGGGAAAAAATGCAAAATGCCGAGGACCTCGATATAGACATCATATTTGTATTTTTGGTCTTTTGGATTTCAAATATTTGATCAATTCGAACCATTTATACGCTAATAAATTTGACGACGATGCAGACGACTATATTCTTCAATGCCTTGAAATCTACCTCCGAAAAAATCGACCTACCATTCTGTAACTTTATATTCAATTATGCAAGATTCCTGTTGAAAATAAGTTATATAATATTAATGATATAATTAATATAATTTAATTTATAACTTAAATTATTGCCATATAAACCTATGTAAAAATATACTTATATCGTTTCATTTAATAGTGTTTAATCTAATAGTGTGTCCTATCATATTACGCGCTATTCTTACCAAGCCGCCTACGCGAAGCAATCACTAAAATATATATTATATTTTAGTTCAAAATAATAATATTAATAGATAAATATTTTTCCTTGTTGACCAATAGAGACCCGGGAATGTGAAACAAAAAAGTAAACAAAAAAAAATAAGTTCTCCGATTTTAGAAGAAATGTTTTAATAATTTTTTTATGGGATAGATTTTACCCGGATAGAGTTCTATGGATGAAAAACGGAAAAGCATTTATCTAACCAATGAAATAGCCCGAGAGGCTAATCGTAGGTGGGCTATTTTATCATATAATATATACTGTTTTGGAAAACATTGTATGTTTTATAGAGCCATAAGATTAACAAGGCACCAACTAATATCTATTTTTTTCAATTAATAGTAAGCTATAATTATAATTAATACTAATTATCTTCTCCCTTTTAAGATCATTAACTTACTAAAATGACCAATGATTTAGGGAAACTTCCAAGTTCCATCTTTTGCAATTGCAGGTGAGAGTTTAGGGTTAGGTTCGCGATTTTAGTAGCTGTATATTCATACAAATCCGATAATAGAAAAAATATTTTTTTGTGAAATTTGAATAAACCAGCTGAATTAAAATACCCTTCTTATACGTACGTCGACTAAAGTGCTAAACAGACAAAATATTGCACGTGTAATATTTTAGTCGAAAAAAGGGCAAACTTTTGGTCACATCGGCATTCTATAATAATTGTATTTCAACCCATTTAGAACGCCGTTTTTAACAAAAAAACTTTCGCGAAAATTTCTTCTAAAATGATTTTAGTTGGTATATCACGATATATTACCGATAGCTGCAGCTTTATGGCTATCGAAGTACTAATGTGCTAATACGCCTAATTACTACATTTTGCAATTTTTGTCCAATTTTCGAAAAATACGGCAAAAAACAATGCTAAAGACTAAATTGTCCCTAATTGATACCCTTTTTTTCTGTCAACAAATCGTATCAATTAGGGCATGAAAAATATATGAAAAAGTGCAAAAATAAAAATAAAAACTATTGGGAAAAACTGCAAATTGAATAGAATGAAAAATAAAATTTGATATAATGAAAAATGGAATTGAAAAAACTGAAAAAATAAAAGAAGAAAAAAATGAAAAATGTATGAAAAAAAATTGCAAAGAAAAAGAAAAACTATTGGGAAAAAAATGAAAATTGATTAGAATGAAAAATGGACTTCAAAAAAACTGAAAATGAAAAATATGTATATGATAACCGTTCTAGAGCAAAAATGGAGCGATAACTACTGTAATAGTCGAAAATTAAAAAAAAAAGAAAACGAAAGTTAGAAAAATGAAAAAAAAATTCTAAAAGAATGAGAAAAAAAATCAAGAACTTCCGTTGAAATAAGCAATTAGAAGCCAAATATAGCATAAAATATGAAAAAAATATATATGTAAAATCAATTTCGTTTTTTTACGACGTCATAACGCGTGTGGGATCGCATTTTTTCCGTTTTCAATTTTTTTTCTTCGTCAGTACATGACAAAAAAATAATTCGTACTTTTTTTTACAAATCCGATTTGTTATATGACGACTCTATATATCATTTCGCTCGAAATGTTCAAGACAGTTTAAGGAGCAAAAACATTTTTTCCGTTTTTTAATAATTTTATTTTTGAACGTTTTTTTTCAATTTAAAAAAAATTGCACTAAATCATAATAGTTTTCACTTTTGCTTCTTTTGTTTTTTCATTTTTTTTCAATTCCATTTTTTTTTTGTGTTTTTCGTTTTTTTATCAATTACATTTTCCTTTTTGCTTCTTTGTTTTTTCAATTCCACTTTTCATTTTTGCTTTTTTTTTATTTTTTTTCATTTTTGCTTATTTTATTTTTTTTTTCATTTTTTTTTCAATTCAATTTTTCATTTTGGTTCATATAAATTTTGATTTATTAATTTCATTTTCCATTTTATTCAATTTTATTTTTCATTCTATTCAATTTTCATTTATTTATTTTTATTTATTTGCAATGGTTCTTTTTGCACGTTTTCATATATTTTCCGTTTTCATTCCACATTTCTTTTCATCATTTTTTTCCATTTTTGTTTTTCTACTGTTCGCTCCTTATAACGCAGAGGACGGCGAATACGAAACGTTTAATGCGGCATTAGGTGCCCAAGGAGCGACATCGAAATTAAAAACTTTAAATGCGGAGTTGGTTTTGGGGGGTAGAGCGGCGTGAAAATTTATATGCATAATCTTGTTCATATTTTTTGTCAAATTTTTTTGTTTTTCAAATTTTTTTTCTCGCTTTTTTTTCATTTTTTGTGAATATTTTTGCACCTTGATCAGCCCGGTGTCTTGGTCATGACGCGACTTGGGTTAAGCACGGGCTAAACTTTTTTTTTCAAAATTTTTTTTCTGGTGTCGACAGGGATTACTGTAATACCACCCCGTCAAGTGTTGTATACACCAGACTAATAGTTAACCCTCCGCCTACTTTGAAGAAAAAATGGAGGAATAACGCTTAGTTTGAAGGATAGAGCCCAGCAAAAATCTATATGCAAAAATTATATATGTCATTTTATCAGGATTTGGTCAAATTTGGTCAAATTAAAAAATTAGCTTGATTTCAAAGGGAAATTTCAAGGGAAATGTATTTTAAAATTTTTGCTAGATTTTGACGCCACCTAGTTGTCAAAATTTAAAACTCCAAATAATTACCCGGTAATTACCGCTTAGCATTCTAGGTAACTTTGGTCCTGACTTCATGGCCTTTTGACTATTTTAAATAATGGTCCAATAGGAAACAGTATTTTCCCAAGTTTCCTATTAGACGAAAATCGGAAAACTTTTATGTTCCGTCTAATAAGAAACACGATTTTTTTATATTTCCGTCGAATAGGAAACATGCATTTTTACTATTTCTGTCTAATAGGAAACATGAAAATTTTCCTATTAGACGAAAATAGAAAATTTTCATGTTTCCTATTAGGCGGAAATAGAAAAAAAATCATGTCTCTTATTAGATGGAAATATAACAATTGTGATGTTTTCCTAAAAATTAATGTTTCCTATTAGGCGGAAATAGAAAAATATCTGATATAAATGGGTACGAAGAAAAACAAAAGAAAACACGACCTATAGTTATTTTAATACAAATTTTGGAATTTATTTAATACGGGCTAAGTCTCCAGGACTTGTTGTAAACATCTATCGATAATTGTCCAGTCAAGTTTTCAAAATTTAGAAAAAAAATCGTCGAAAAAAAATTAAAAATCGCCAAAAACAAATGTTCACTTGAATTTGAATGATTAGAAACTTGAATTGGTAAAAACTAAAAATATTTCCAAGCTTAAACCTTTAGCTAAAACCCTTATCCGATTCCAGATGAAGTAGAAACAACGTGGGCCCATTTAAAAAATCCAAGTGGGCCCATATTTTATTCTCGGAATAGTAAGAATTTCAAAAAAAATAGTTTTGCAGATGTGAAATTTAAGGGCAATTATCAGTTTTTTTCGTTAGAATTTTATACGTTTTTGTTTCATTTTTGTTTCATTTTTGTTTAATTTTTGTTTCATTTTTGTTTCATTTTTGTTTCATTTTTGTTTCATTTTTGTTTCATTTTTGTTTTATTTTTGTTTTATTTTTGTTTCATTTTTGTTTCATTTTTGTTTCATTTTTGTTTCATTTTTGTTTTATTTTTGTTTCATTTTTGTTTCATTTTTGTTTCATTTTTGTTTCATTTTTGTTTAATTTTTATTTTCAAAAAGTAGTCTACGCTAGGGATAAATAAAAATTATGGTACACGAAACTTTTGTCCTTTTTTTGCAATATTAAATACAGTCTACATACCTAAGTTAGGTAACCTAACTATTACAAAAAAATGTAACAATTAGGGGACATTTCCGGGTTTAGTACTATTTTTAGCCGTATTTTTTGAAAATTTGACAAAAAAGCAACAGTAACAGTTAGGGTGTATGCAGTATATTGGGTCCTATCCGACTTCCGCCACCCTAGCTAATTATTTTATACACATATAATGTATATGGCCAAAAATAGTGTTGCTACTATTGGGACTTTGAAAATGTCGATTATTTTCCCGATTTTTCAGAAATCCATTGATCTAAAATTTAGCTAGAAGTTCTAGCCTAGGACCCGAAATATTTTTTTCAAATTTTTCGTACTAAACGATTTACATATTATGTGTGTCTTCTTTTTACAGTTACAAATTTGTTGTTCCACCTGTTTTTGATAAAAAAAATAAATAAACGTGGTTGACTTTTTACTCTAAAGTTTTTAGTCCCGTTAATTCGGTTCAATGCGATTCAGCTGTAGATCTACCGGTGTCAAGATTAAATATTTTAATCCGTTAATTAGAGGCAATATTTCAATTTTTTCGAAATTTTATATAAATGAAATATATTTTTAAAACCTATAATACATGTATGTTACATATTTTGTACTTTGTTTTTGTACTTTTAACACAGATTTTTTGAATTTTTTAACACTAAAAATTTTAACGCAATATTGTAACGCAATATTGTAACACTAAAATGTTTAACACCGTTTTTTCGTATTTTTAACACAATCTTTTTTTTATTTATTAACACTAAAGTTGTTTAACGCAATATTCTTTGTATTTTTAAAGCAAATATTTTTTTGTATTTGTAACACTAATATTTTTTGTTTTTGTACTTATTAACACAGATTTTTACACTTTTTTAACACTACAATTTTTAACATAATATTTTTTGTATTTATTAACACTACAGTTTTTTAACGCAATATTTTTTGTATTTTTAACACTAATATTTTTATATTTAAAAAAATGACTTTTTTGGATTTTTTTCGTGTTAAAAAATTTAGTGTTAAAAATATTATTAAAATAGTCATGACACCTTAGTTTAGATAATCCAAATTAGATTTCCCAAGAAAATTAGTATTAATTGAGAATATACAGAACCGTATATTTTCTATCCTGTTCAGTGTAAATTTTGATTTGAGAAAATTTTCATTTTCGGACAGTTGTCTAAGTCAGAATTGCAAATGAAATCAATTTTATTTTTTTTTAAATCTGCAAAAAATTTTACAGTTTTTTTACAAATTTAAAAAAAAACGCGTGTTCAATATAATTAGATAAACCGGTGGATACATGTTTTATGGATTTCTGGTGGCAAATTTGATCACCACATGGCGATTTTCCCAGTTTGGGGACAAAATCATATTTTTGAAATTTTTAACCCGACAAAATTTTTGAATTCTGAAAAGCTGATAAAAATTTGGAACCTTTACTATAAGCTTCACTTTAAAAATATACATTTTCGAGATTTTTTTCTAATATAGTAAGGCGTTGAAGTCAAGTAGATTTTAGAATTTTTGCTAAAATCGAAAGATTTTTTTTCTAAAATGAAACTCAATAGTCCTCAGGACCAGGAGGCTCAGGTGATCATTTTTATGTTTCTTGAGAATATTTTTTTGCCAAAAACGATATATATTTAGTAAATTCTTTTCACAGTCTATTTTACACTTTTCGCCCTCTTGAATAACTTTTTTCATCTTGGCCAAAGATGTCGTTTTTTCTGGGCGACAAATGCCGTAATTATTAAATTGCGAATTCTTGCAAAACTATACGTTTTATTTTCTGAAAAAAATATGTATCAATTACGTGGATTATTTCTAATACCATTTTCTGTAAATTTTACGTCATCATAAAATCACGAAATTCTCTGTATGTTATACAGTGCCTGGCGCGTCTAATTGACAGACAAAATCGTAAAAAATCGTCACTTAGAGGGAAATTTCCGAGTTTAGTAGTGTTTTTAATTGACAAATTTTGAAAATTTCTCAAAAATCGTAACGTAGAGGGGAAATCGTCACTTAGACGCGCGTCACTTAGACGCGCCAGGCACTGTACTATTATTGAGCTTATCGTTTGTGGGAGATCTGTTAGCATGTTACGGAATCATTTGTACTGTATGGAAAACATAACTATCCCCCGCTAATATGAAACAAATTACGTAGGTGTCAGATATTGTTTTGAGATATTGTTTGATGAGATATTGTTTTGGTACAACCTACGTCAATGGTTTCATGAGAACGGGTGAAAGTTATGTTCCTCATACGGTATGATAAGAATTCCATCAGAAATTAGTAAAATCTTATTATTGGCTTCCGGTTTACCGTTCCATTAAAATCGTGTTCACTATAAACGAAACCCTCTAAAGAAAAAACAAACTAAAATTGGTACAATATTTGGAGTAACCGTAATTGACCATAATTGAATCAACAGTTCTGTAGTAAAACATAAGTTTTAGGAGTACAAACTATATTGAACTACTTATTCTATTAACAAGGTTGTAAATTTTGTGTACATCGTGTATTTTTTTTATTTTA
>Ga0208946_1000323_pt1 | contig 10254 bp, 4 predicted proteins | sample AOAMet2_C49A8_80_2_FD_188075 | JGI IMG/M metagenome (GOLD analysis project Ga0208946, IMG submission 188075) | Ammonia-oxidizing marine microbial communities from Monterey Bay, California, USA - C0912_C49A8_80 (SPAdes) | ecosystem: Environmental > Aquatic > Marine > Intertidal zone | place...
CCCCGGGGTTGGAAGAGATGGCTATAATAGAACGTAACCATTATTAAACTATTGTTAACTTAATTCCATTGTTTACCTAACATACTAACATGCTATGACCTGATCTTAAGCTTCAGTCTGAATCACAATTATAATCTGAAATGAATAAATTTATTATTATTTGTTTATTTTAGTTTATTTGCTAAAAAGATAACTATCAGCAGTTTAGAAATGAGTCATTTAAAATTAGTCATTTCAAATGAGGCATGTTTCTTATATACGGTATGTTTTACCGGGATAGTCAATATTTTTCTCCGATAGCATATCTCGTGTTGCCCGAACAGCATCGAAGTGGTCCGTATCTCGGAATTTATTTTTTCGACCACGCCGACGAAGTACCCAACAGCTGTAAATAATACCGTAAAATAACGCGCTCCATAACAATATTTCGACTAAAGTTTGTAAAATTCCGTATCGTTCACGGATATCGAGAACAACGACCGTCTTATTGCTTCTCATTTGATATAAAATTACCGTTCATAATAATTATGTCCCGTAAAAAATAATTAAAAAATTCCTTCAGACAATTGGAAAAAATCTCTAATTAGACCAATTAAACTCGAAACAAGTGCAAACTAAATACCTAATAAAATATGCATTTAACCACAAGTTGGTTTAAGCTCTGATGCCACTCTAGTATAAAATATTGAATATTTACCCAGTTTCTAAATTATAATATTATATCAAATCAGCCCTGATGTACATTGTCGATTTCAACTGTCTCATACCTCTGAGTACTGTTTTTGTATTTTTAGACTTGTTTGGTTCAAATTCGAACCCTTTTTGTTGGGCGACCGTTTATTGATTATCCGATCAATAAGATATAAATACACGCGCCTGACTACATGAGGTTTCTTTGCATTTTTTTGCATTTTTTTTTTGCATTTCTTTGCATTTTTTTCTTTGCAAATTTCATGACAATGATCCTGTTTTTACGTGTGTAGTTTTTTTTCGTGGGAGCGCAGGACTTGGACACACTTTGGATCAGACGATGCAATTGAGTCCGTGCAGATTTATGAAAAAATTGAAATTTAAAAGTTTTTTGATTCTAAAGTAGAGCTTTGAATAAATTTAGGGGCCTAACTAAAAGTACTACTAACCCTACATTAAAAACAAATCTAACTTTTATTACGATTCTATTATGGAATTCCCATATAGTAATTTCTCCCATAGATTTACGCATAAATCGAGAATTTTCATACATAGTTTGGGACAGGGCCTTGTGAGGAAATAAAATATATTCCGCCCAAAAATTAATAATTAATTAATTCCGCAGTCAAAATTTTCCGAAAATTACGTGAACAAAATTGCCCGTTTCCTAAAAATGCATATTTTATAATTTAATGGACATTCAAGTTTTGAATATAGTTTGTTCGTCTAAAAGCACTACAGTGATCACATGATATTTTCGATTTACATTCAACCAATACCAGGCGTAATACCGTGGTAATTTTCAAAATAAAAAAACGACCCATTTTTTACCAGAAAACTGTTCGAGATATGCGGGTTCGTCCGCCATATTTACTTTAAAGCCTAACAAGTGTTAACGTAGATCCTACGTCGGATAATCTACGAGTTTAATTTATACTAGGGTCTGCCCGTTATAAATAAAATATAAATTCCGTAATGCTTAACATAATATTCTTAATTAATTTCCTAAAGTAGAATTGTATATCATATATAGTACTGACTCCCGGACTGCTTTGTGATTTTTTATACATTTCAAGTAGCGCTCTAAAATTGATATTCAATTACAAAATCACACCCAAGATATAGACATCCTATTAGAATTACTAGCTAAACTGCAAATAATATTCAATCCAAGATTATGGGGATTTCGTCTGCCCAATCCAATAATGCATGTAAAAATGCCAACATTCTCCCATTCAAAAGATATCTGGTTTGTTCACAGGGCTGTGTTAATTTGTAAAAGGAAAATAAAGTTTAGTTATACAGTGGTTCCCCTAAGACTTTATATTTTTCCAGGTAACAACTGATGTCGTAAAAAAACAATTTTTGTAATTTTAACACACGGCTTTTAGGGATATAGTTTCTATTTTTGTTTTCTAATTTTATTTGTAAATTTTAGATATTTGGAAACGCCAATCTTTGGCATCACATCCCATGGCTTACATTTTTCACTATTGCGCGTGATCCATCAGGGCCATTCGAATCACATATGATTTTAGCGCAAGACACGCCCATAACCGCTAATATGCACCAAATTGTAGACTAGTGAAACATATTTCCCTCATTTGTGATGAAGAATAAAAAATAAAGTGACAATTTTTACACAATTATTTTTTTGTATGTTATTTCGTTTTTTGGATGTTAGGTATCGTTAAAACATTTTGACCACAATCTTGTAAATCATAGATGCATTTCGGTTTATATAATTTTTTGAAAACTTTTTTTTTATATTTTCTGTCAGATTGAAAAGGGTAAAAAGGCGGAAATGCATCATTTACAAGATTTTCGTGCAGTATAATAAATTTGGCCAAAAATAGTAATATATTTTCTCTAGTATGCTCATGCACTGGAATTCCATCGAATTAGCTACTGTAATATATAGCCAGTTTAACTAAAACATAGCGACGCAATATAGCTTGTCTGCAATTGACCGGAAATTTCAATAAAAAAGAGGCGCCGTTTTTTAGAAGGGTCCAAAGTTCTCCACAAAACTTTACCCACTTTTTAAACATCTCCAACTAATATCAATAAAAAACAGAATTTTCAATGTACCATTAAACATATTTGTGTTCAATAATTAAAAAACGATTGCTTGCAGATTTTTACATTGCTAGGCTTTCAAATGATATGAAGATCACCGTAAAGAAAAATTTGGGGTCTACCTTTTTACAACATTTTTTTTTGATTTTTTTACACCAATTTTTTCCAGAAAATTCCTTGTAAAAATAAGCAAAATTCCTGTAAAAATAAGCAAAATTTTTAGTGTAAAGAAGCAAAAATATTCGTGTGAAAAAATTGGTGTAAAAAAAACTAATTTTTTTGGTGTAAAATAATTGGTGTAAAAAAAAACTAATTTTTTTGGTGTAAAATAATTGGTGTAAAAAAAGTAAAATTTTTGGCAATAAAAATTGGTGACAGAAATGCTAATGTTCTACAGAATTTTGGCCTTTCTAAAAAAACGGCGTCAAACTGGAAAATATGGATCATGGTGACAAATGCCGAAATACGACCAGCATCAAACGAAGGTATGAAAAAACCTTTTGATCATATTTTTTAACAAACTCATTTGCGTATCGATTACGGGATTAGTGATGGGAACATTATGTCCTGGGGCTAAATCCCCCACGGATGTAATTTCCCTATGGAAACTTTTTTTACTTCTTAATTTGATATTTTAGACTTTTGCGTTATTCATATCGAAAATTGAAGCAGAAAAAGTGCGAAGTTTTGCAAGACATTTCAGAGACATCGATTTTATTAACGGCTTCAGGTGGTTATATAAAAATGAATATATGCTTTCTATAATACTTTTTTCGGTACAGTAGTTGTTGGTTTTTTGAAACACAAAACGTCACGGGATTAATAGTGTTTTTAGGCGTATTTTTCACAAAAAAAAAAGAAGGATTAGGTGGTAACGACTGTATTGAAGCCGTTTTAGGAAGTACCCACTTTTGTACCACAAATTTGAGAATATGTTAACTTTTCGGCCAGGAAAGTTATATTGGCTTTGTAGCCCAGGAAACCAGGATTATCGGAAAATTGTTCATTTTAATATTTCATTAAAAAAGGTCGACATCAACAATGAAAAAGTTGTATTTTTATTGGAATCAGCAGCTGATTATCAGCTGTAATTATTAATTTATTAATCAGGCTTATATATTTTTAAATATCAAACATTGATGGGGGATTTCGACAATTTTTGAGAAAGACATTAAAAAATAAATAATTTTCTGATAATGCTGGTTTCCTTGGCTACACCGTGAATATATATTTTCCGAAATTTGTTGTACAAAAGTAGGTAGGATCTATAAAAAACAGCGTCATTATTACATTTTTCGATTTTTTATTTTCCTGATTTTTTTTGTCAAACTGTTTTATCCACCATTCTTTGACCAAAATTTTGATTTTTTGGCAAACGTTTTTGGCCAACTTTTTGCGATCATGTGTTATGTTTTGATGGAAATTTGTACAAAAAATTCCTTTTGATAAATTTGATTAATTTGGGGTTGCTCGACTAATCCAGATCTTAACCCTTAACTCAGAAATATTTTTCGGTTCGCTCCTCATATTGTCAGCATAATTGGTATCAGTGACAGGGTTACAATTTTGACACTTGTAATTTAGCCACCAGATTCTGCCAAATAAGCAATATTTTTTTATACTTAAAAAAATGAAGAAAATAAAATCACCGATTCCATCGGCAAAACGGTTAAAACCATGCACAGAGAAATTTTCAAGATCTAGCTTTAAAGGAATTTCAAATGTATTCTCTCCAGAGCGCAGAAAACGGAAGTTTACAAAACTACCAGTACTAACACAAGTAAGATTTATTAATGTGTAAAATACTTGCCCGCCTACGAGAAGCCTCCCGGGAAATTTTATCGGTTAGATAAATGTTTTACCGTTTTTACATCCATTGAACTCTACATCCGTGTAAAATCTGTCCTGTAAAAATATAATTTAAAAATGTCTGCTTAGATCGGATATTATTTCCCCGCATTTAATTGGTCAACGCGCATCACTTTCCGCGCCTCATTTTGGTCAAACGGAAAATACATTTATCTAAATTAATAAATTTCAAAAATTTATATATTAAGTTAATAATTAAATTAATTAATTTATTTTAAACTCAGGGTTAGGCTCCCTCGTTTTTTATAAAATCATGGACATAAAAATATAGCTAATATGTAAAAATATTATAGCTTTGTTTTTTGCGTAGACAATTCTGCGTGCACAATTCCGACGAATTGCTATAAAACTGTACCATATCTCGGGATTTTTTAGTATGGACCTCCACAGACTTCATACGGTCATCATATGTGTTTTTCCTGAGAAGCAAAAAATAAATTTCGGACACATTTTTATTTATTTTTTCCAGAATCACTGACCCCAAATTAGTCTAGAACCATCGAAATATCACAGAAAACATTTTCACTTTATATTTTGTCTTCTTAGCTGAATGATAAAACTAGTAATCGAGAGAATAACGAAAAACACTAATAATGTAAGTTATATTTTAGGCCGTAAAATTTTAGTCAAAAACACATTTTTATACAAACTTTTACCACCAAAAAACTTTTTTTCGGCCAATAACTTTTTTTCGTCAAAAAATTTGTTTAGACCTATACCGCACCGGAGGTTTGGTCTTTTTGCACATGTTAGCCTACGAAAATAAGCTATACAATTTAGCTGATATAAAAATCAATTGTTTACTGAGTCAATTAATTTTAATCCCGTATTTGACAATGTTGTCCACGACAAGCCCAGTAACAAACAGTATCAACAAAATATAATCAAAAATAAATACAGCAAAAATCATTAACGAAAATTTGATTTTTGTCTAAGATTTAGATTGCTCTAGTCAATTTTTGACCAAAACTTTTTCGGCCAAGTTTTTTCGGCCAAATTTTTTCGGCCAAAGATTTTTTCGGCCAAGGTTTTTTGGCCAAGTTTTTTCGGCCAAAGATTTTTTCGGCCAAGTTTTTTCGGCCAAATTTTTTCGATCAAATTTTTTCGATCAAATTTTTTCGGCCAAATTTTTTCGGCCAAAAAATATTTTTTTCCGCAACAAGGATTTTTTCGTGCAAAAACGATTTTCACCAAACAATATTTTTTATGCTGCATAAATTATGCCTAATTACTCAGTCAAAGAGTTTTTAAAGTTGGTGATCGGAAATGAAACATTTTTGGGAGGTAACATATTTTTCTCCGAAAAATCATTTTTGGGAGAAAAAAATATTTTTGGCCGAAAAAATCATTTTTGGGGTAAAAAATATTTTTGGCCGAAAAATTCATTTTAAAGCAAAAATATTTTTTGGTCGAAAAAATCTTTGCCCGAAAAAACTTTTGGGCGACGCTTGAATCGACCATTTAGATTGTCAGCCAAAATTTCGATTTTTGTTGAGTAGAAAAAAAAGAAAATTGCAATAATTAAATATAATTAATTTTCATCTAATCTTTAACATATTTTGACTTAATTCAAATAGCAAACGGTGCTTTCGGAAAATCATTCGAATAAGCATCAGATTATGTCCCCTAAATAAAATAAAAAGACCAGAAAAATTTGTTTGGTCGCTCCTTAGAGGACAATCAACTAAAAACAGCAAAAAACATTGTTCTTTTTTCAGAATGAAGCAAATTAAGAGTTGCGCGCAAAATCTATATTTTATTTGTTTTTTTTCAATATTGAAAAATAATGACCGATATTTTTGACGAAGAAGATCTAACTCGAAGGCGATTACGCCGCGGTCGATATCGGAGTCGATCGCTAATTAAACAGACGCCGTTTTTTAGGGCCGAAAGGAGATTTATACAAAATTGCACACCCTAAATGATTTTTTGAATGGTGAGCAACTCGCCGTGAACTTCATAAAATTTTAGAGCTTAAGAATTACGAAATTGGAGAACATACGATTTTTTGAATTATTGAGAAAAATATAGTTTAAGATCACTTCGAATAGCGGATTCTGATTTATTCTCTGAGTTATTTAAACACCGTAATTGTTTAATTGTTATAAGTAATAAGAATATTATATAAAGCTCGCGTCAAAAGTCATTTAGGGGCCAAATGTTGTTCAAAATTCCCACAGGTCCTAAAAAATGGGGTCATAGCAAATTAAAAATGTGTTTCAAGATAAACTTACGAAGGTTTGGTAATCCTCAAATAGTAATAGTATAGTAAAGTCTATACACCCCCGAGCAGCATTTTTTTTGTACGATGACAGCCTGCCGTACCGTGCCCGTATTTTTTAAGAGTCCCAATATTTATTTTTTGTTAGATGGAAAAAAGTCAGTTGGATTCCAAGGCAAACTTGGAAATTTTATTCTTTATCAATCCTTTTTTAACTTGTTCCTTGGGAGGGTATGAGTCATACCGTATGACCTCATACCGTATGAGGTGGACTTCATTTAAATCGAAATTAGGAATTTTCACGAAATTACTATGTTAATGATGCAAAATTTAGATATATAATATATCATATATTGGGGATTTAAAAAAAACCACAAAATTGCTTTGATGTCATCATTTCCAAGGGCAATAAATTAAAGCACATTTTAGTTACGTTATTAACGAAAATTCACACACTATTTTAGTTATTAATTGACTTTCAATAACGATCATAATACTTCAAGTTTTGAAAAAAAAAGAAAATATCCAAAAAATAAATTTAGCATCATTATGAAAGAGAAAATAAATTGGCTAGTTAGTAATGAAATTTTTTTCTATAATTTTTAAGGGAAACTACTGAATCGATTGGTTAAATAAAATTGTAAAAACTTTGAACTTGTTTTCAAAAACTTTGAAATTTTGTTTCAAGAACTTTGTAATTTTGTTTTAAAAACTTTCAATTTTTTTTCCAAAATTTTGAACATTTTTTCAACAACTATGAGCTTTTTTTCAAAAAGTTTGAACTTTTTTTCAAAAAGTTTGAAGTTTTTTTCAAAAAGTTTGAACGTTTTTTTCAAAAACTTTAATTTTTTTTCAGAAACTTTGAACTTTTTTTTTTCGAAAACTTTGAACTTTTTTTTTCAAAAGCTTTTAACTTTTTTCAAAAACTTTGAACTTTTTTTTCAAAAAAACTTTTAACATTTTTCCAAATATTCTGAACCGTTTTTTTCAAAATTATTAAACTTTTTTTTCACAAATTTTGAACATTTTTTTCAAAGATTTTGAAATTTTTTCATAAAATTTTGAACTTCATTTCAAAAACTTTGATCTTTTTTATCTAGGGAAGTTTACCGGGTAAATTTCACCCCTTTTAATAACGGCGTCTAATAATCGTGGGAAACTACTGTAAATAAGACGGAAAGTTTATTAATTTTGAGACATTGACAACTTAGTAACAGACTAACTAGAGTATCCCACGGGAGCTCAAACAATATTTATATAGGATTCTAATCCTGTTCATAAATCCAAAAAATATAACCACCCGAACAACAGATAGATCAAGTCAGAGCTGTCCAGGAAAGACATTTTCACTCTTTGACGCCGTTTTTTACAACCGACTGCAACTTTGTAAATTTAATCTCTTAAATATTTTTTTAAAGGGCGGATTTCATACTACTTCAAACTTAGGAATTTAGAAATGGGACAGCGATCCAGTTTTTTTAAATTATAGTAGTCTATTCTGGTTACACCGAGGTCCGACCGAAACCGAGGTTCTACCAAAACCGAGGTCCGACCGAAACCGAGGTTCGACCACCGAGGTTCGACCCCGAGGTTCGACCCAAAAGGTCGGACCTCGGTTTAGGTCGAACCTCGGTTTTGGTCGAACCTCGGTGTAACCATTAGTGGTTATTTAGGTTTGACCCAAAAGGTCGAACCTCGGTTTAGGTCGAACCTCGGTTTCGGTCGGACCACGGTTAACCGTCTATTATCGCTAATTTGGGGAAAAACATTTGGTTTCAAATCGAATAATTGAAAATAATTGAAAAATTTGCAATATCCAAATTCCTAAGCTTTGAAAGTATTTGAAACTCGCTGTTAAAAAATATTTAATGCTCCAAATTTTATACAAAATCCGGCGATGTACCTTTTTTACACCAATTTTTTACAGCAAATTCTTTTTACATCAAATTTTTTTTACATCAATTTTTTATACCAAAATTTTTGCTTTTTTACACCTATTTTTTTCCAAAAAATCGTTTTCTAAATTTCAAAATTTGGTGTAAAAAAGCAAAAATTTTGGAATAAAAAAAACTGGATGTAAAAAAAATTGGTGTAAAAAAAGCAAAAATTTTGATGTAAAAAAATTAGTGTGAAAAATACCGGTGGAGCCTAAAAAACGGCGTTATTGAAATTAGCTCTCCCCGACCGTCGGGAAGAATGTCAACTAACAAACTATTTAAGCAAACGAGTGTGCCCAATTTGCACAGTTTTAAGGCACTGGTCCAAACACCATCAACCTGCAAACGAAATTTAAATTTTCTCTGGTCGAAATTGACAGGGGTACCGAACAAATTGGTAAAATATATTTGTTAGTTTGTAAAATTTAGAGCAAAAAGACGTTAAATGTTTCATTTCTTGGGAAAAGTTTTGTTGGAAAATCGGCAATGATGGTGCGACTTTTGACTGGCCGCTTTATTGGCGAGTACGACCCAAACTTTAATGGTGTTTTTAGGTAATAACTACAATTTTATAGCTTATAACATTAATAAAAATTATAGTTAAACCCGTTCTCCGTTTGGTCAAAATTTTCTTGTTTTATTTTTCGATTTTGGTCACCTTTACCGATGGTGAACCAACATTTTCTCACTTACAAACGATACAAATGTTTGCGTAGGTGTGTTTTCCTATTTTGGAGTCTTCCTATTGGTTGTTGCTAAATAAACAACGAATAGAAATTTGTGCTCCTATTTCACCACTCAATCAACTAATAAGAAGGCTATGAAATTGAAAAAAAAAACTACTTAAAAATGGTATCGTTTGTAATTGAGAAAGTTTTGATTCACCATCGGTAGAAAAGTCCTAAAAATTATTATTTCAATTTATTTAAGTTTTTTATTTCACGTTTAAAAGGTTAGGAATTTCGAAATTGGAGCATATTCATTTTCAATGATTCCAGATTTTCTGTTCCAAGTTTTGGAAGCTAGTAACTGGCCGCGAATTTAATTAAAAAATATAAATCAAAGTTTTTCTTCGAATATTGAAAATGTGTATTTTTAAAGATACGTTTACGACTCGGTTTTTTATTAACCATATATTTATTAACCATATGGGGCTAGCGCGGGTAGGGCTTGGTAGTTTTTTTAATTTTAAAATTTTGAGATCGATTTAAAAAAATCGCAATATAACTAAAAAAAGAATGCTCTCCGTTTTCTGAATTATAAATTTTTAGTAAAAATATAAAAAATCTGGACGAAGATATTCAAATAAATTATGCTGACTGTTCCTTTATTACTCCAGACGGTGACTTAAAAGAATTATGCGATTGGTGCGATATTATAATCTTCATGTTTGATATAACGGATAGAACATCTTTTACCATCGTCGAACTTTTACTAACCCAAGTCAAAAGATTAGCT
>Ga0208946_1000324_pt1 | contig 10248 bp, 8 predicted proteins | sample AOAMet2_C49A8_80_2_FD_188075 | JGI IMG/M metagenome (GOLD analysis project Ga0208946, IMG submission 188075) | Ammonia-oxidizing marine microbial communities from Monterey Bay, California, USA - C0912_C49A8_80 (SPAdes) | ecosystem: Environmental > Aquatic > Marine > Intertidal zone | place...
AAGATTTTCAAAGAAAAAAAACCGTGAGGAGGACACTGGGGGGATTAACGGTATTATGTGCTCTTTGGCTTGTCTTTCAAGCCACTCTTGTTTCTATTTTTATTGGTGGAATATTGGGAATTGGCGGATTGATTGCAATATTATCCAGTGATCCCGAACAAGCTCTTGCAACAGGAACCTGCGATAAGTGTTGGGAACCAGATAAATCACTTGCGTGGAATTGTCAAAGAGGAGGGTGCTGGGCACATATCTGTAGCGATTGCGAAAGTATTGGAGATGACCCAATTGAAACCTATGCTAAGACTCTGGGTGCAGTCGCTTTGGGAGTCGTTCTTGTAGGGGTAGCTGCAATCGCGGTTGTCGCCGTTGTAGAAACTGGTGGTGCTGGACTAGGACCTCTACCCGGAAGAAGCGGCGAATCAGAAAAGAAGCCTACTAAGATAGATATGCTCCTATGTAGAGAATGTACAGAAATTTGGAAAAGAGAAAATATCGAAGAAACCGTCGAAGAAAGCAGCCCCTAAGCGAAGGAAAGCCGCCCCAAAGCCGAATCAATGTCTCCTGCAGAAAGACAACGGCGCCAATTTCAAAACTGTTCTATTGAGGGTTGTAATGCCCTTGTTTTCCGCATGACATATCACTGTCGCAGACACCAATAACACATGGTTCCAGAACCTTCACTAAAACCAGAATCCGAAGAAGAAGCCCACTGATGGCAAGAGGAGAATTAGTGGCGCCCCGACCGGGATTTGAACCCGGGTCGCAGCCTCGACAGGGCTGCATGATAGGCCACTACACCATCAGGGCAGGAGACGGCACGACTACCGTTCTCTATTTCAATCGCTCGCGAGCCGGGGGTGCCTTCTTACCTTCGATTCCAGCCCAAATAACAAAGTCAGATTGAAACGAAATCAGGGCATTATTCATCACCCCTCTTCGGCCCCACTTCGATATGAGCGATGACCGCCTCGTCATCGATGTCGTCGATAACGGCGGCCAATGGACCCACCGCGAATGGCGCATGCTGCGCTACATGGGTGTCGACACCCAGATTATTCCCAACAAAACTCCACTCTCAGAACTTCGCACTCTAGACGGGCTAATTCTCTCAGGCGGGGCAGCCCGAGTAGGACTGACCGGAGAACTTGGCAATTGTGGAGCCTATCTCGGCCTGGATATACCAATTCTCGGAATATGCGCTGGCCACCAATTCATGGCCGGATTTTATGGTGGCCGAGCAGACGAGGCCCCCGCCCCCGAATTCGGCGCTGCGACAATCAATCTCATCGATGGCGGCGGGCTAATCTTCGCAGGCACGCCCGATACTCAGAATGTGTGGGAGAGCCACAATGACGAGGTTGTGGTAGTTCCTGAGGGATTTCGTATTACAGCAAGCAGCGAATCGTGCGAAATTCAAGCGATGGAGAACCAAACACAGGACCGATTCGGCCTTCAATTCCATCCAGAAGTCAACGATTCAGAGTATGGTGTGCAGATCTTTGAGAACTTCGTAGATATCTGTAGAAGGGCCCGTTAGGGCCCGTATCAGCGATGAGCAGATTGAAGAAGGGCTGTCAGGTCGGCGGCTCGATGGCTAACAGGCTCACTCTCTACAAGTGCCGCTCCTGCAACCGCACTGACCGCAAGCCGTACGACCCTGACGGCAATGCCTCGTGCAATCATTGCAGCTCACCTATGGACTCTCTCGAGCCTCGATACAAGTGTCTGCGCTGCGGACACATCGAATGGATCGAGGTCGGTACCGTTGGCAAGTCATGCCACAAGTGTGGATACCGTATCTTCCTCAAGCCGCGCAAGGAAGGAACCGAGAGCGGATACAAGATTCTCCGAGCACGCTGAAATCGCAGCGCGGGACGACCTTCCCCAGTGGAAGGGTCGGCGCTCACTTCAAGACCCGCCTCACTCACGTTGCCCCGTGGCGAGTTGGCTGAGTACTCATGCTCCGCGTACCTTCGACGAATTGGCCGTGCCGGCCGGCGTTCGTGATGCCCTTGTTGGTGCTAGCTTAGCGGCTGAACCCCCGCATCTTCTGATTACTGGGCCTGCGGGGGTTGGAAAGACGGCCGCATGGAGGTTGGTCGCTCGGCAGATGCTAGGCCCTGGCTGGCAGGCGACTACGCATGTTCTACAGGCGCGCGATCTAGCTCGAACTCGCGGTGCAATGGCCAAGTTCGAAAAATTCCTCAGACCAGGAGGCTCGGGTTCGACCGACACCCTCGCAGGCAGAATGAGTCTGGATGCCTATGATCGTGGAATCATCCGAGCCGCTGAGGGCGATTTGGCTCCAGCCGGGGCTGAGATTGAGATTCAACCCGGACAAGTTCCTGTCAGTCGATTATTGGTAATCGAGGACGCCGACCATCTGGGCGGTATCAGACAAGCATACCTTCGCCGCATGATGGAAACTGTCGGCGTCGCCAGCCGATTCATCCTGGTTGCGCGTGCGCCTTCTCGGTTGATTGATGCAATTCGCTCGCGCACGAGGATGGTAAGGATTCCTTCCACTAATCCAGATGTTGTCATCGAGACCATGCGCTCATTGGCTACCAAGGAAGGGGCCGAGGTCGACGATGGAGTGTTGGGAGACCTCGCTTACGTGTCTGAAGGCAACCTACGAAAAGCCCTCTTCACCCTCGAAATGCTGGATGCGAGAGGATTAGCGGCCGATAGATCCGCAGTCCACCGGCTGGTGCAGGCAACAACGTTGCAAGCAGGACGCCACCTGCTTGAGTTGGCTTTGCGTGGGCGTGTAGTCGAATGGCGCTGGGAAAATGTCCGTGGCCGCCGCTCCAAGGTTTTGGCAGGAGCCATGGCCGAGATTGACCGATTGATGAACGATCATGGTCTCGATGCGGACGATCTCATTTCCCAACTGCACGATGTTTTGGTAGGCCGCCGCTTGTCATTGCCTGATGAATTGCGGCGGGAATTGCTTGCGGACCTAGCTCTTTGCGATACACAAATCCGAAGGACTATGCATGCAAGAATCCCATTCGAATCTTTCCTTCACAAGGCTGCAGCCTCTGGACGAAAGCACGGACTCGCCTTCGGCTAATCCGGAAATTAGTGGCGGGCGATACAGGATTTGAACCCGTGTTCTCGGCTTAGGAGGCCAAGGTGATATCCAGACTACACTAATCGCCCGGTTCTGCGACCGCATCTCCCTCAAGAATAGTAGGGGTCTGGAAACCGCCGCCAAACGCCTCTATTCCAGCCGAGAGAATCAAGCCCTGAGTGTGGTCGGAGGGCCATGGCGAGTGAGCGTAGTCTCCCCACTCCTTACGCGGAGGAGAGCGAGCGCCACGTTCAGCAGGAGCAAGCCCTGAGTCTGAGAGTCAAGGCCAGAGACGCAGGACGGAGGTTCTGGGTTCGTATTGCTTCCACTTGGCCTCAACCACAATTACGCCTTTTTCTTTCAGTGGCCGCTCCAATCACTTCTGCCCTACTTCTCATTGGGTGGGAGCGAGCATCCTTTCCTTTCGCAATCGCTGTTCACGTTGCCTTGACGGTGAGCTTTGTTCCGGCTCTATTCGCCGCTTCTTTCGCTCGAATGTCTGCAAGAGACAGGCTGAGATTACGCGCGGTTGGTTTCCGTTCGATGAATGCATACCCCGGCGTCGAACGGATTCTGAATTCCCTCGATGAGAGGCGTATCCGTGAGCGCGTCAGATTGTCTTGTGCGATTCTCGCTACTGCCGCGCTGGCATCACTGTGGAATCTCGCGGCCGGAACTACTCTGAGTTCTCTGGTAATCGGGTCCTGCGTTGTGTTGGGGGCCATAACTGCGCTCAATACACTGCGGCTTGAAGAGTCGATTCCGATGCGCTCGAATGCCTTTCCTCTCCTTTCACTCCACGCCCCAACCATCCACTCCAGCACACTTGACCGAGTACTCTCGGACCTCTTGGTGGCACACCTTGACCCAGAGACAGCCAGTCATTGGGATATCTGGATTAAATCGCTGCATGACGATGTGAGGAGCGATCAGACAGCTGAGTCAGCAGTCGAACACTTGCTACAAGCGATACACCTCGAGCACCTTGGGCTGCTCGACGAAAATGGATTGCTGAGTGAGACGCGCAGGGTGTTCAAGGTCTCGGCAATCGATGGGCTGATTGCCGAACATTCGAGATTCAATATGACCACTCTCAGGCGCTTACTTACCCATACTCGCGCTTGGCAACCTGGTTTGTTCCGCTTGACGGATCGCCTCCAAGATTCGGTAATTCGCGGCGACCCCAGCCTCATCGAGGCGGCTTGGCGACTCGACCTCGACCTTCCTCCAAGATGTGGTCAGGGGCAGGGCGACCTCTTCGTGATGATTCACAATCATTCGGGTAGAAAACAGTCAATCGAAGTTGATATTTTGGCCGCTGAAGGAGAGCCCGAACTTCAGACTCTGCGGGTGTTGGCCAAAGCCTCTTCGAAGCCCCAATCGCCTATCTCAGTCAATGATGAGCGCGGTGCGTTGACCAATTCATTCGGTCGCCTATTGGCAGACTCTACGGTGCTGTGGATTGGATTGGCGTGGCCCGATTCTCTATCGGGACCGCACCCAGTACAGGTGACTCTTCGCAATGAGGCAGGCGAGACTCTCGAATCGATTGTGGTACGGACTACGCTTTCTTCCGGAGTCCAAGCAGAGAGTATGGGTCACCGGATGGCAGACGCTGCCTCCGAGGTTCGCAGGATCGCTCTCGCCTTGGCGGATTGAGTTTGCATTAACTCCCCCCGAGCCGCGTTTTCCTCGCCTCAATCAGTGCTACTATCGGGACAAAGTCCCGAGCGTCATCTTCATGTCGGTCTTGCGGCTCGCGGGAGCCGAGAACAATGGAGTCTTGGGATCTCATCATCATCGGCTCTGGCCCTGCTGCCCTTCGCGCCGCGGTTGCTGCTGCCGATTCAGGCACTACCCCCGTCCTCATTGAATCAGGCGGAATCGGCGCTGGAAGCTCAAATTCTGACCTCGCTGGCATGGCTGCCTCAATTGACGAGGTCAGCTCGTCTGCACACCGCGATGATACGATTGCGGCCGGAGGCGAATCCACCGACAAGATAGCAGCCGCGCGAGTTTGCGGGGAGGGCGTAGGAGTACTCGCAGAACTCGAGCGGTGGGGCCTTGTTCTGCGCCGTCGCGATGGCGGCTTACCTCACGCCAGCCAAGTATCTGGACACAGCATGCCTCGCCTCACCGGTTGCGGCGATGCCACTGGCCGAAACACAACTCGAATCCTCGAAGAACAGGCGATGAAGCGTGGTGTCCTCCGCCGTGCTGATCTGCGAGCAATGTCTCTAGTGATGGACGGCAACCAAGTTCGAGGCATAACCGCCTACGACATGAGTGCCGGCGAAGTAGTCGGAATCCAATCCAAGGCAGTTATCCTCGCCACAGCAGGCCACCAAGGCATTTGGTCGGGTTCAGCTAATGGGGCCGGTCTCGGCTCCTCTCTCGCAGCCTCAGCCGGAATATCTCTCTCAGGCTTGGCCAACAACCCCACTCATCCTCTGACAGTGCGAGGCACCGACCTCAACATCAGCATCGATGTGCTCGGCTCGGGTGGTAGAGTGCGTAAGTCATCGGGTGAGGATGTCGACTCGTCCGAGGTTGGTGAGGACAATTGCATACTTGACCTTCGCAGTATGGATTCCGCCGCCCACGTCTGGTTCGCTAACACGCGTTCCAGAATCAAGGATAGAACCGGACTTGACATCTCAAGAGATGTCGTTCCAATCAGCAGCAGCATTGCCGTCACGACTGGCGGAGCGCCCGTTGATGATCACGGGCGTGTCACAATTGAAGACGGTCGCAAGTGGGCGACCGGACTCTATGCGGCTGGAAGATCAGCCCACAATGGCATGCACGGAGAGGGGCTGCTCGCAGGTAACCTCCTCCTCGACGATCTTGTTGGAGGCCGCAATGCCGGAGCGCACGCAGGAGCCTGGGTGGCAGAGGCGAACTTTGCAGGCTCCAACCTTGTTGAGGACGCTTCCTCAGCAGCAAAAGCGCGCATAGAAGCCTTGCAAAATGGCGCAGGTTCTTCCGTCGGGCAGGTCGCCGCAACCCTCTCTTCAATCATGGATTCGTGTAGTAATGGCTCGCGAGACGAGGCTTCACTGAAGGCCGCAGCAGCCTCACTTGCCGACCTAAAATCAACAGGAATCAAGGTTACAGATTCCTCGATGGTGATGAACACAGAATTGTCGGCTGCGCTTGAGATTGAGGACATGATATCTCTGGCTGAGCAAATAGCGAGCCCGTGAGGTTGTGAGATGGGTGAAGAACCAACCCTCTTCACGAGAATTATCGAAGGCGAGTTGCCTTGTCACAAGTTGTATGAGGACGAACACACCATTGCATTCTTAGATATTCAACCTCTGACAAGAGGTCATACGCTGGTGGTCCCAAAAGAACCAGCCCCCTCCTTCGATCAACTTAGTTCAGAATCAGCTTCGGCACTAGGGGGCGCCCTTCCTGCAATATGCAAAGCAGTCATGAGAGCAACTGGTGCGACTGCCTACAACCTAATCCAAAACAATGGACAGGAGGCGGGAATGTCAATCGCCCACGTTCACATTCACATAATTCCACGATACCCTTCCTCAACCCATTCCTTCCTTTGGGAATATGGTAAAATCAATCACGATGATGCTCAAACTCTCGCTGAATCCATTTCTGCGGCCTTAGATTAGCATCGGTGTATTCTCAACCCCCTCCCACCTCCGGACCTCGTGCCGGACTCTCAAAACGCGCCAGAGATCCTTCCGGAGTTGTCTCAGAGCGCGACTCGTTTGAAGCGCGACAAACTAGAGCGCGTTCCTCACAACACCACAGGTAAGCACCCTGGAAAACGCTGGGCCCAGAGCGCTCTTGACGTCATGTTTGAGTTGGGCAATCAAGCGATTTTTCGAAATTGGGAAGGAGATACTCTCCCTGAAGCGAATGGCGGAGCAATCTATGTCGCCACACACATCAACGGACTCGTTGATCCAATGGTGATTACACGCATACAAAAGAAACGGGTGATATCACTTGGTAGGCATGATCTGACAACTCGACCACTCATCGGATGGTGGGCCCGACGCTTCGGAAGCCAACCAGTACTGCGCCGCGCAGAGATAGAGGCTGGTATTGTCGATGCCGAATTCGCCCGCTACATCAATGATCGAGGCATGCTAACAGTCGCTTCCTGCCTCGCCACAGGGCACTCAGCCGTGGTAATGCCTGAGGGTAAATCACATCAAGATTCGAAGTTGCATGCGCTTCGTACAGGGTCCTCTCGTTCTGCGCTGGCCTCGGCGGCAATAGCAGACGAGAAGGGATTGCCCGCCCCTGTGGTCCAGCCTGTAGGACTTCACTGGCGCACTCATCACTGGCTCAGGACTGACCATTATGTCGAGTTTGGCGAACCGATTGACATCCCTTCGACCTACTCTCCAGGTGATCGAGCACGTCTTGCCAATGGAGAATGGCTCGAGCCCTCACACGAGGACACTATCGAGATGCGTACACGCATCTTCGACGCACTATCGCCGATGACTCCCAACGCACCCGATTGGGAAACCTATCGCGCTTGGACACTCATTGCCCACCTCGGTGCCAACAAGGCAGGTACTCCACTCCGGAGTCTGTCGCAGGAGGTCCACGCAACTCGAGAGGTCCGCGAAACCCTTGGGTCCGGTGAAGGAAATTCGATGGTGGAGGAAGCCAAGGAAGCAGCTGAAATCCTCCACAGCAACGACCTGTATGCTACCGCACTCTCCGAATCCAACCGACTTCGAGCCAAATCTGCAGGTGAATATCTGAAGGGATTGCTCGGGGCGCTACTGATGCTGGCAACACTTCCCATCGCCATTCCTTCATCAGGGCTACAGTGGGGAATTGCAAAGTCCATGGCCGAAAGTAGCGATGAAGGACTAGATTCACGAACGAGTTACTTCATGCTCGCCGCCATGTTCTCCCCCATCTTTTTCTGGCCTCCAATTGCACTCATTGGAACACTAATCCTGACCGGCGCAGCCCTTGAAATTACCACATTATGGACATTCATCTTGCTTATTCTCATCTTCTATCTCTCTGCTTCAATCTGCATCAAGGGATACGACCTTTGGTCCGACTCAACCTCTGCCTCAAGACGAGCCCAACTCCTCAACAGCGAAGACGGTGAGAGGGTCCATCTGCTCATTGACTCCATCACATCTCGCCTCGGCGCTCTCAAATAGGACCTGCAATAGTCAGCCATCATGGACGGTAAGTCGGCGGCAATCGCCATCAAGGGATGGCTGGCCAGCGAGAAACTCGAAGCCAGAGAAGTCTCGGACCCACAAGCACTCATTCACTTACACGTCAAGTACCCTCCAACCAAGCAGGGTCATGTGTTCAATGTCGTCATACCAAAGAACCGCAATCTTGTACTCGTTTATTCAATTACCAGAGTCGATGAAGGACAGCAGAATGAGATGCGCGAACACAGCAAGGAGGAGCCTGACGCCTGGGATGGTTGGCTCCACCAGACACGCCTCCAACTAACCAGAGCAGACCTTGATTGGGTCCTTCATGTAGGCAAGCCAATCGCTGAAACGCCCGGCCCTTTGCAAGCCTTCAATCTCTCACGTCCAATATGGTTTGATGGCTTGACCCAGAACGAATTCATGCATACCATGCGCCGTGTCTGGTTGACCAAACTCGAACTCATCCACCAGATCAAATTCGGTTATGGACAAGGAATCGGCAAGCCCGGACAAGTTGACGATTGGATTGCGAAGAAGGCCAAAAAGCGATCAGGTAAATCGGCTCCAACCCAACCCGAACCCAAATCAATCGACACAGATGAGACTGGTGGTTTCGGCACCGATTTCGACCCCGCCGAATGGGCTTGAGAACTTCTAACTCAAACATCTGTTCTGCCTCTCTTTTAGCCCTCGAAAGAATGCTCAAAACCACTACCTCAGAAACCAGTCCTTCGCGTTCTTACCTGACGCGTAAGGGTCGAGGTTAAGTATCGAATCAAAGCGAAACGAGATGTTGTAGCATTGTTGCTGGAGTGATTGAAATGGAGACAGTGAAGGTAAGGAGCAGTATAGCGATGGTACTCATCATGACGATGAGCCTATTCGCGACATTGGAATTCTCCGAAAGAGCAGAAGGAAGCGAGATAGTTTTGACAGACGCGATTCAGGTCGTGAATGGAGGAACACATAGTGACAGAATGGTATCAATGGACGCAGATTCATTCGGTAATACTCACTTTGTCTGGAGCAGAAACTCTCACCACCTTTACTACAAGATGTTGGACGCTCGAGGCGACGTTCTAATCGATGAAACCCAGATTTCCAACGCAGGAACTCACCGCGCTTGGCATCCTGATGTAGCAGTCGATACTGACGACAATGTCCACATCGTTTGGGCTGACAAGTCAAATCAATGGTCGATTCTCTATACGCTCTTGGATCCATCTCAAGATGACCAAGACGGGAGCTCCGGATTAGATGCCGTTCTTTCAATAATCAACGACGAAGAAATTGCGAGCCACCAGCAGAATCGAGATTGGCCAGCAATCGCAGTCGATTCTCAGAAGAACCCTCACATTGTTTGGGAAGATGCCTATGAGCAGTTGGACAAATTCTACCAGCAACCTCAGATTTACTACAAGATGCTCGAAATCGACCTTCCAGGCAGGGAAGCGATTGTCGCCATTGAGGAAACTCTTCTGACTCCAATCATCGGACACAAGGGCCACCCGGATGTCGCTGTCGATGCTGACGATTTAGTTCAGGTCGTATGGGATGACACCCGTGGCGGCAAAGTGGAAATGGTCGTACCAATCGATACCTCGGGTTCGATGAATACTGAGTGGGCCGACATGTGCGTAGTGTTCTATGGTGGTACTTTCGCTAGCGGCGGTTCCTTCGAAGGACTGAAGCCGATGCTCGTCGACGCTAACATGACCGTCTTCGAGACACTTTACGCCCTCAGTGGTAATTGGCCTTCTGCCTCCACTTCCGGAACTTGCGCATCAGCTTACCAGACTGGCGGCTCTGGAAGCCAGGGACCACGCTCGACACATCTCGGACAAAACCCATCTGATGACTCAGGTGGTATTCGCGAGTTAACTGAAGTGGTATACAATGGAGGAGCGGTGAATCTACCTCAAGATGGAGGGTACTACTCTGAATTCTGGGGCCCTGCATCAACATGGGCGTGCCTCTCATGGCGAGACGCCCAAGGTC
>Ga0208946_1000326_pt1 | contig 10235 bp, 8 predicted proteins | sample AOAMet2_C49A8_80_2_FD_188075 | JGI IMG/M metagenome (GOLD analysis project Ga0208946, IMG submission 188075) | Ammonia-oxidizing marine microbial communities from Monterey Bay, California, USA - C0912_C49A8_80 (SPAdes) | ecosystem: Environmental > Aquatic > Marine > Intertidal zone | place...
TAAGTGCCACCTAGTGGCCATATAAGGGAAAGGTCGAAGTACAGAAAAGGTCGAACTAATGCGTACCCCATAAACCATCAAAAATCCATTTAATGGGCTAGATTCTACTGAAAATATCCAAAAACCGCGTAAAAAAATGTCAACAAAAGCGTCGTTTTTCATACAATTTATATTTGTAATTTTGTATGAAATATATGTGATTTAAAAAAACAGTCAAAATGTTGGACTTTTTTGGAATATTAAATCTTTGCCATATTTGTTTTGTGATTTCATAAAAAATGTTAGATGCTTTCCAAAAAAATATCCGACTATACTAACTTACGAATTCGTAAGTTCGCGAAGTATACTGTCTAAAGTTTGTGAGTTTTTTTGTAGATAGACCTGGGTTAATGGAAAGAAAAGTTGTTGAAGGAATAAATGTGCCCGAAATTGGGAAAACCTAAAAATGGCATATTCAAGAACTATGTGGAAATTTCAAAATATTTTTTTGATTTGAGAATGTCACATGAAATCCGCATACGCCAATTTTAGGCGCGCCGCAGTAGAATATGCTTCAGGCTTGATTTTCTGGCTTTTTAATTATAAAAAAAGTAATAGCGAACAGTACAGCGGATATAAGTTGAAATCCCGGAACCATCAAAACTAATACATAAAAAAATGACCACTTTTCTCTCAGTGTTGGCACTATTGTAGGTAAATTTCCCGCTACTAATCGTAAAATAAAGATTGTGTAGCCAATCGCTTGGCCCGTTATCTTTTTATCAAATAAATCGGCGATGCCCAGCAGATAGACACCAAACCACATTTCGACTAAAACGTATCCAATATATAACACAATGAAACAATATGGATCAGGCAGGTATAATGCTAGAAATATAAATGGTGCACCACACAAATGACATAAAGTTAATACAACCAAGGCACCTGTTACACGGTCAAAAAATCATCAAAACTGTTTGTTAAATTCTGGAGAAAACACAGAATGCTGCAGCTACAGTATGTAGACGTCATAATGCAATATTACATCATAGTAAACGAAATAATTGTAAAGTGTTCATATCAAATAATTCTAGAATTCTTACAGAAAAAAAGTTTTTTCCTATCACTTTTTATCGCAATAAACGGTATAATGCATACGTTATGTTACGTCATATTTGGTATACTTTAAGTATAACATTCATTTGCTGTATTTTCTCCAGAATTTAACAAAAACTTCTAACCATACTCGGAAATTATTGTATTTCTTGTCTATAGTACCCAATTCAATTGATCCAAATTTTATATTAACCAGATCAGACCTTTAGTACTTTAATACTTTCGATTTATTAATTCACAGTTCGAAAGAAGATTAAAAATTATTCACCTTCTAAGAATTAATTTTAAAATTCCAATTTTCATTTAGAGTCCCAGGGGGACCCCCTCCTAGACAGAGTATAACCATTTTCAGTATAATAATTATATTCCTGACCGGTTCCTTTAGCCCCAGAAAATTTAGACGAATTGCGAAGGTAGTCTGTTATCATTCCGCCTAGTGTCGCTCCGCTTACTCCAGCGATAACTGGACAAATCATTAAATATAACTTCGTATTTTCATTGTCTGGATGTGCTGCAGTCATATAAAGAGCCTGATTATACCCCCATGTAAATCCGGAGGTATGTCGAAACATGCCGGCAAGGAGCATGACCAATATATCTGGGCGTTTCAGATGAACAAAGTATGCTGTTAAATTTTGCGTAATCGAACGCCTTTCCAGGTTTTCCATTCTTTCTTCGAGTGCGGGAACCTCTTCCTCTTTCATTTCATCCATGTTACTTTCATTTCGATCCTACATTTTGTATTAAATGTTTACAGTGTACAACTTGGGGCACGCATAGCTCATCGGGCCAGGAATTTTCAGGGTTGATCAGTTTCAAAAATCCTGGGTTGATGACATCGGAAAATCTTGAGCTGATGAGTTATGCGTACATGACTGTTCACATTTTTTCCGTACCTTGACTAAAAATAACATAGCTGGTACCATTAATAGGCCAAGTGCACCCGTCAAAACATATGATGCTTTCCATCCAAATGTTTCATTATTTTCAAATAATTGTGCGACTCCAAACGCCATCGAAAATCCCAAATAAATCCCCCAGTTAAATATCGCCATCCCTCTGGATGCCGCAGCGCCAAACGTAGTGGCAATGATCGCCCCCGAAATGGGCTGAAATGCACCTTCGGCCGCACCAATTAAAATTCGTAAAATCACCAAATATGCGTAAGATGGAACAAATGCGATACCAACTTGTGATAAGGATAAAACGCCAAGTGCAGCCGCCAAGATTTTTACTCGAAATGAAAAATCCGCCAAAAATCCAAATAAGATGTTTGTTACCGATATTGGAAGTATAAAGTAAAATGCAAAAATGGCTTGCACTTCCGCACCAGTTCCGGTGTAACAATCCGAGTCACATTGAGCGGAATTACTGCTACAATTGGCTGCGGCTGCCAGACACGTTTCACTAATATTACCAAACTTTATTGCATTTGCTAATGACTTCGATGTCGTCACTGGAAGCCAATGTGCCAATTCTGCAAACAAATAGGCACATGCTAAAATCGTAACTGTTACGATTTTTGACATGATTGTCTGAAATATTTACGAACCGTTATGGTTGATGAATAAAATGATGAAATATTTCCATTTTTTAATGTTGGTTGATGAATAAAAAATGATGAAACATTCACCAAAAAGTTATGGCCCTGTTTTTAGGATGACGGCGATTTCTATACACGTTAGCGGAAAAGTTTTTCATAAACATAATATGGAGCTTATAAGATAAATGTTTAAAAAATTTTAAATCGACAAATTCAATTGAAATTCCAAAATTTATGAATTACCATATGTTCACTATTAATCACACGAATCAAACACCTAACGGTTTAAACGACTGAATAAAAAATTTTATGTGGACTTAAAAAATATTTTCCAAAAATAAGTACAATGACGGGTTTTTTTTAAAACGGCACAATTTTGTACAAGCGCTACAGAATTATAGAGATTAGCTATAAAAATGTTCTTCGGCTTAAATGGAAGCTAAAGGGTTGGCGGGTGGCGTAACATTCCTCGATTTTTATATATTTTTTTACTTTTGGCCACGTGGTGAGTATTTCTGCAAAGAATCTCAGATTAGTCATTTGAGCGTGGGCGTTTGACCAATCACAATGCTGGAATTTATAAAATTCTCGCACGCCATTGGCCAGTCGTCCGAGTTACGCATTATGTGCCGTATTAAAAAAAATCCCGTCAATCAAATGTCTACATCCCTATTCTTCTAAATAAGATATCTGCCAAATTAATTCTTGGAAAACGTTTCCGCTAACCTGTACAGAAGTTCCTGTCATCCTAAAAACGTCTATGGTTGATGAATAAAAAATTGAATTTTATTTTACACGTGGAACTTTATTTGAACTTTCACATATTTTTTATTCATCAACCATAACTTTTGGGAAGTATTTCATCATTTATTATTAAATTTATTTATTAAATAATCCATGTATTATTATTTTGCTTATGGACTTTTGCATTTTTTGAAGAAAAGTGACGCGTTAAAAGATTAACAGACTTAGATATTATTATGCAGCCTTTAGAACAACATTTAATTCCAGACTTTTTCTCGAGATTCCAGTATTTTTCCGTATTATGCTCATTGCATTCTGATAAGTTTGACGATTCAAATGGACAATATTTGCAAATATTTCGCCCATCGCGCGTTTTATATGCATCCGGATACCATAATTGACCATCTGTGCCGTGTAATTTTTGGAAATGCCCGAATAAAGAATCGATGGTATCTAAAACATTTCCACAAACACAGCAACAATATGGATCTCCACTCAGACGATCATTCAAGAAATGAGAATGCATCAAAACGTCAGTTCCAAATCCTTTCTTACAGGCATAGCAATGTATAGTTGTATGGCATGCTCTCATATGAGTTTGACCATTGCCAAATTTCTTAAATTCTTTCTGACAAACACAGCACTTGAAACCCTTGTCGGGGATTTCATTATGTCGACGGTGGTCCGCGTATGACATGGCTAGGATTCCGCACCATGGACACTTATACGCTATAGTATTATTATTTTCCAAATCAGGTCGTACAATTTCCACAACATCGTCGTCATCACTTGTCAAATCAACTATCTCGTCGGTCTGAACACCAACTTCAGACGTTTCTGGCTTAATACGAAACTCCAAATAATCATCAATATTTATCACCGAAAATGTATCATTTGCATATTTTTCAAGGGCACTTGCTGGCCTCGCATACTCTGCTTCTACCTCTAGCAAGTCTTCTGCAATATTGTCAACGTTGCTTTTATAATCCTGTGCGAGATTTGTAAATCCAGCCATCTCTGAAAAAATATCCCGTATAAATACATGTATTTTCTGGGTATCCGTATCGATATATCAAATGAAATATGTATACAGAAAGAGAACAGAAAAACGCTATTTCTTCGAATTCTGGTATTCTGTACGTAGCTGATCCTCTATCACTTTCCCCTCATTTGTTTGAATTTTATTTTCAACCGATTTGAAAAATCCGCTCAAATCGATTCCACTACTCTCTTCGTATATCATAGCTTGATGAATCATTTCCAATTTGTCTAGATCCTTTACCCACCTCAAAAGGATGTTTTTTATAAACTATCATAATATGAATAATTTATTATACCTGGCCTCTGCAGTCGATTGGTTTTCATATTCGTGATATAATTCAAGGATTAAGATTCTAGTTTCTTCATTGGGTAAGAGCTGAAGAAATATTAGTGCGGTCCGTATAACTAATCAGGTCAGGAATTTCTGGGTTCATGTTTTAGGCACCAAATTTAAATACCAAAAAAGTGATAATGACAGAATTGTCGAAATATATGCAAAACTTTTTATTTTTTTTTTTGAAAATAAAATAAAACAACAAAAGTGATTGGTTATATTTTTTATAATTTTGAAAAATACTGGGTTGACTATATTACCTTTTGATTATTAAAATAGTCGTACCTGTGTTATTCTATTTATAGCATCTTCCTCCAATTTATGTTTTTCCTCCTTTGTAACTCCAGAAAATTTCTCCGGTGTAATATCTCCAACAATACATTCCGCGAGATCGTGAACAATCGCAATTTGAATACATCTCGATCGATCTACATTTGGTGGTGATGCTGAGAGCGCCATCAGTGCCATAAAATACATGTGGTCGCTAACAGACTCGGGATTTGGAATTCCAACCCTTTTCCATCCCGTGCGGACCGTTTGTTTTATTTTGATCACTTCGCGTAAAAATGGCAAAATATTTCCGCTCATCTGAAGATATATAAATGCTTTTCATTTGGCAGTGATATTTTACTGTATAATCATTTTTTCAGAATTATTCAAATATTTTGGATTTTGAGGTCTGATAATTTTAGAGTCCTCCTCATCGGACCAGTGAGGGTTTTCCACGATACAGTTCCAGTTAGAGTTGTAAAAATGATATTACGGATACCACGTGACCAATATCGAGCATATTATATGGGAATTTACTACGATATATATTAAGTTAATATTTTGTTAGTAATGACGCCGTTTTTAGGCTCCAAACGTCTGTAAGATTTTCGCTCGAAAGTTTAAATGAAATTCTGCGAATAAAACATTTTGAATTAGAGAATTTATTATACATGATGTATATTGGAAATTCGTAGAAATATCACTATTTTTTTGTCATGCCATTTCCACAACTCTAATTCCAATCGCCATCATACTGATCGTCAACTTTTATTCTCTTTAATTGTTCTGTTATCTGTTTTTCACAAACATGTTTACGCTTATGTGACAAGGGCTTTTCCATCTTTCATCAAACATGAGGAAAAAGTTGAATCCTTTAGGACAAAAAAATATATTTCTTTGAAAATATTTGAAAAAATATCATCTTCTATTATCGCCGTAGTTTCTCAACCAACCAATAGAATGCTGTTATTTTATTTCCCAAATTTTCATTGGCGCGCAGAGTATGAGTCATAATCTGCGTAACCAATCAGAAAATTCGTCAATTAATATATGACACCGTAATGTTTTCCTATTGATGGTTGGGAAAATTTATTTGTACAAATTGTATATTATATAATATTGTCAATATTTTATACAGTATATATTTTTTAATACAACAAAAAAATTCCAAAAAATCAGAATTTCAAGATAAATATGTGTTTTAAAAATCCAAAAAAATCGTGTTAAAAAATAATCCCCATATAGGCCGTTGCGCGTGAAAAAATGGCGAATTTAAATACCAAACGGATTTACTTCATATTTATAAGGCATTCAATATGGGTAATTCAGTCCAATATTTTTAAAGCCCAAAAATCCCATATAAACTTTAAAATTACGTTTTGTATTGTTATGCATCGTTACCCAACGATGAGCCCAATTTCATTCGAAAGAGCGCATTTTTTTATACTAGTAACCAAAAATAATTTTTGGCTAGGCCTGGCTGGGCCTCCAAAATGCAGAAATACCCTAAAATGGCGTTATATGGACCTATATTCGAGAAAAACTACAGAAAAATGAATTTTTTCAATTTAAATTATTTTTTATTGTATTAGGCCCTAATAATTAGGGGTAAAATTCGTCGAATTTTTGGTCGAGAAAAATTTTGACAGCATTTTCGGTCCATTATGACGACATTGGAATTTTGGGTTTTGGGCCAAGATGACGTCATATCGGGCCCGAAATGGGCCCAAAATTTTTTTTCGGTCAAAAATTCAAAAACTACACCCCAAGTTCCCCCTAACCCAAAAGTCTAACCAGGTTTGATCAAATATTCTAAAAATGTATTTCCACGGCCTATAAATATATCGGTCTATCGGATAGTATAATTTATTTTGTTGGACTTTTTAACACAAATTTTTCGTGAAATTCTGATTTTTTGGAAATTTTTTTGTATTAAAAAAAATTCGTGGTACTGATTTTTTCGATTTTATCGAAATATAAAACTTCGTCGAGAATTGGACCCGAAAATTAAAAATTTTATTTCCAACGGCGAAAATAAATAAAGTGGGTCCACAAATCGGATTAATGAGTTTTTTGTTACCTTTAGTACTCTGTTGGATATCAACACCTGGGTCATTAAAAAAGGGTCCAGGTCGTACCCACCCATATTGCAATACCCTGCCATACTACTTACACTAGTGAGCTTTTGCAACGAATTAATAATGTCACATTGAATTATTTGAATATTCAAAATTTATTGAGCTACGGGCAGACTATATGGAGTTTACGGCAAAAAATGAACAGAGATTAGTTTCAGTTATCAATACGATATGGATAACGAGTCAAAGAGCAATTATTTTTTGTTAGCTATTGCACGGTAAAGCGGTTATATCTGGGAGCAGAATGCGGTCTTATTCCCTTGTACTTCTTGAAATCCGCTGCGGCCGTCCAACCGGTTGTTTGCCAAAATTCAATAACTCCAGCATTTTTGTCACCCACATTGTACGACAAAAATGAGCCTTTAAACGATTGATTATGATCATTTTGAAGTCCACCAATGTACATCTTGGTAATTCGTGATTTTGGTTTATGTTCATTTCGTTTGAAGCTATCGAGGCGATACGTTCTTCCATCAACCATAATTTGAGCAAAATTGGATTTTGGGCACGATGGTGAAAAACACATTCGAACCTGAATTCGATGTAAACCCCCATCACAAACGTTTTCCGGAAACGCGGTACATTTTTTCTCCTTTGGCATTGGGATATACTGGTCAACGTTATCACCGAGGGCTATTTTTAGGAGGCCAGCTTCGGTGTAAATCCGGAGTGGTCCAAAACTGAAAATTGTTCCTCGTGGAGACTCCATTATAAAACTAAATCGGAAGAAAATCAATTGAAATCGTGTAGGAATCTTATCTTGTAGGAATTTTGCAATATTTAATTCGCCATATCCATTCCCTTCGGAATAAATGCCCTTTTGAATAGATTTTTGGCAACAGTCATTGCACTGGTCTAATTCTTCTTTTGGATATGTATCAAAAAACTTGCTTTCATCAAATTTGAAACATGCGTCGAGCAATTTAACGGATGTTAGCTTTCGTGAATTAGGAGTTGAAGCAACCGTGCCACCAAAGTGCATCTAATAGCAATTATTATAGATGTGGTATGTTACATACCTATGATGTCCGGGCCGAAAAATCGCAACTTGAGGAATCGTTCCGATCTCTTGCATTTTTTGATATGTTATCGTCTACTCTTTCGAATGAGCGAAACAAAATAAGTGGGCACTCCTACCTGGCGCCCTAGAGCGTCCTTTTGGCCCTATTTGCGCCATTTTTGCCCTATTTGCTCATTGGTGCCAGATGGATGCCCACTTATTATTTTCGCTCATTTGATTTTGCCCATTTTATTTTACATAACATATCAAAAAATGAAAGAAATTGCACCGATTCCTAGGAATATGGCCATTTGAAAGCACGCCCGGACACCCTATAAATACCGTATATATCAAATTTTAAAATATTCTGCCCGGATATTAGTCATAGCAATTCAAAACTTCTTCAAAATTTTCGTAAAATCAAAACGTAAATTCTGTCCAAAATCAAAAAATTTGATTTAAAATATGTTCACAAAATTTGGTCGAAATTATTAAAAACGCATGTTATCAGGTATGGATGATAAATTCTTACCGTTCGTAAATGAGTTGAGAAATCTGCAGTTTTTAAACTTGCTTTGAATATTTCAATCTTATTAAATTTAATAAGTAAATGTCCAGCCGCTGTGTTACGTTCAATATAAACATTGTTCCAAATTCCATCAGTCGTTCGCGCGCTTGTTGAATTTGTATGCAGAATAACGTCCTGGTCGTTATGATACTCAACCAATTCAATTGCTGAAAATAATTGGTACAGTGAGGCCGGTTAAGATGACACATTCTGATAATATGCTTAAGCGGACAAAGTATTTTTTGGAATGTGTGACACATTATTTGTGGAGCTTAGAAATATCTAACCGTGGACAAAAAAAAATGGAACCCACTATAATTTGTTGTTGTTATTTTGTAACTTACATAACAAATGCTTCTTTAACTCAATTAGCATTCGCTGCGGACGGGTCTTATCCTTTTGTTTTCGTTTCGATTTTCCGGTTTTATGGCCACTTTTCGGTTTGCTCGATGCCCACTGGAGAATGATTCCTGAGTCGTCCAATGTACGAAATTTAAAATCAAGCTTGTAGTCAGGATTTTCCAGCTAATACTTAGAGCTTATATATTTACGAGAAGGTAGGGATACTGACCTTTCCGTCGATTGTATGAAATCCATTTCCAGTGTTATCATAGCCTGTATGAACAGCATTCTTTATCATTTGATATGCATCTGGGTTGCATCTTGACGGTATGTCCTCGACCTCGCAAGTAAAATTTCCAACCAAGTTTTCACATTTCTATACTAACTTTAGCCTCGTGAGCACGTATATGGATTTTAGTCAGTTACCTTATTATATCCGCATGGACATTTTCCATCAGCACTACATTCGTCAATGTCATCACATGAATATCCGTCGTTGCCAAGTTTGAATCCAGGCTAAGTATTTGATGATAGTTCATGAATATTTCAAGTGATATCATACCCTACACGTGCACTCATATTTTCCTCTTAAATTGTTGCATCCACCTCTTTCCAAATCGCATTTGGAATCCTTACATTCATCGCGATCTTTACAAGACTTATTATCAACATCCAGAATGAATCCAGCATCACATGCACATGCAAATGATCCATCGGTGTTAACGCATGACTGAAAATCATTGTTAAATTATAAATGAATATAGAAAATTACCTACATGGTGACAATTATGTGACCCATTGGCACATTCGTCAATATCGTTGCAGTTGTATCCGTCACCATCGAGCGTGAAACCGGGCTTGCATTGACATTTGTATCCACCGACAAGATTGACACATAGTTTATGCGCGCATGCCTTTTTAGCAGCTGTCGCACATATACCGGATACTTTTGTAACTCTATTGTAATAGTGGGCGTCGGTCATGCAGCTACATTCGTCGACGTCCTGACAAGTATGTTTGTCGTCTTGTAACCAATGACCTGCGTCACAGTTACATTGGTACCCACCATCCATATTAGCACATTTATGATCACACTCTTGAATGGCGTCACATGCACCGTGTAAGCTTCTGGCATAAGCTGGATCACGATAGCATTTACA
>Ga0208946_1000328_pt1 | contig 10223 bp, 5 predicted proteins | sample AOAMet2_C49A8_80_2_FD_188075 | JGI IMG/M metagenome (GOLD analysis project Ga0208946, IMG submission 188075) | Ammonia-oxidizing marine microbial communities from Monterey Bay, California, USA - C0912_C49A8_80 (SPAdes) | ecosystem: Environmental > Aquatic > Marine > Intertidal zone | place...
CAGTTTCTCTTTTGGCTCAAACATAAAGTGATTTTGTGATTCAGGTGAATTGTTCGTTATGAACGACGAAGGACAATGGAGCATGTCACGAACATTTACATCGGAACAGGTCCGCCGCAACCAGGTTCAATACATTCACAACTCGATTGACGTGAATAACCTAAATGTCGACATCGAAGAACTCGAGCTCACCGCGAGCGACGTGAAAGGCAATACGGGTTTGAAATTTAATTATACGATTTTCATTCACCCACTTGACGATGAGCCTCCAGTGTGTAATTTTGTCCCATGCGATCTGGGCATGCGGGTGAATGAGTACGGAACTGCCCCACTTCGCCGAAGCAATTTTGAGTATACGGATGAGTCTTCACCCGCGGATGATATTGTAATTGATATTAAAGATCCGCCACGTGATGATGCAACCGGTCAGCTGATGGGACGACTTTTGCATGCGGATACTCGCGAGCCACTAACCCAATATACGCAAAAAATGGTGAACCATCTCAAGGTTGTCTATGAGGCACCCGACCGTGACCTTGGTCTGATTCGTCGCGTGGTCACATTTACATTTGATGTTTCCGATGGGATGCAAAACACACTTTACGATCAAACTTTTACGATCGATCTCATGCCAGTCGATAATGAAGAGCCGGTGGTCACCAACAATGGCATACAGGTGATGCAAGGAAGAGTTGAAAATTGCATACCGTAGTTTTAACAGAAAAGTATATTTTACACGAAACTTTAATTTTTTGACTTTAATTTAATTTTTGAGCAAAATTTGGATGTTAAATTAAAGTTTAAGATTTTCCACCAAAAAATTTGACGTTTAACCAAAACCTCGATAATTTGACCGAAATTTCGATATTTGACCATTAGTTCGACTTTTGGCAAACATTTTGTTTGCGCACGAAATTTCGATTTTTGATTAATTTTCAACTTTGAATGTAAGGCGAATCTGTCACAATCACATCGGATAAGCTGGACGTGACCGATGCCGATACGGACGAAGCCATTTTATCATTCCTCCTCATGGAAGAGCCCGAACACGGTGAAATGTGGACCAGCGGGTCAAAAATGGAACCAAATGAAGAATTTATCAAACCAGATATAACGGCTGGAGATGTGGAATACCATCACAATGGCGATGACTCTATTTTTGACACAATTCGACTCGAAGTTACTGATGGAATGCATAACTTTCCCGTAAATGTCAAAGTCGTTATCATCCCCCGCCCGGTCATTCCAGAGCCAACGCAACGAAACCCATCCGAGACTACTTTGATTGTACCAGAAAAGGACCAGGCCGAGCTCACCCGGGACAAATACTTCCTGACGCCACCCGATGAAGCTGATAAAGATCTCACGTTTACCATTATTGAAGCGCCCACCAATGGTGAAATTTATCGCGATGGTGCGCCACTGGCGGAAGATGTGGGCAAATTTGGCGCCAGTGATATTTCCAATGGGCGCATTGTTTATGCACATAATGGGGATGAAATCGGGCCAAATGAAATTCAAGATCAATTTGTTTTACTGGCTCAGGATAAAAATGGACTGGCGCAGGCGATGGAAATTATTACCCATGTTCGGATTATTCCAGTAGATAACCAGTATCCAGTTGTTAAAGTACTACAGGCGATTACTGTTGACGAAGGTGGTAAAGCATCAATGAACCCATCCCATGTTGAAATCACCGATGGCGATACCCACCCCGACGATATAATTTGCCGAATTGAGCCACAGCCATCGTGGGGATTCTTGGAAAATATCTCTCCCCTGCCGGGATCTGAACGCTCTCGTGCTGGCCAGGCGATAACGGATTTCCGTGCCTCTGACCTCAACTATGCGCAATTGTCAATTATTAATTATGCTCAAAGTATTCACCTTGGCTATGAGCCCACGTCAGATGAGTTCACGATCACCTGCCGTGATAAGGCAAATAATGAATCGGGTGGAAAACGCATTGAAGTTATTATCAACCCGGTTAACGATGAAACACCGAAAATTGATCATTCCCGGTGGCGGGTGCGCGAAGGCGACGTGCTAAATTTAGACGAAACGTTACTCAACTGTCGCGATGGCGACGTGCCCGAGGATGAGCTCGTTTTCATCGTCATTGAGCCGCCAAAGTTTGGGCGCATGATTCACTTGCAGGCGAATACATTGGCGGCAACCGAGAGCATCGATCAGTTCACCTGTCGACAGCTGAAAAATCATGAAATCGCGTATGAGCATGATGACTCCGAAAATTTTGACGATGCGTTGAAATTGCAGTTGACGGACGGTATTCATACAACCGAAGATACGATTCAAATCGATATTATTCCCGTTGACGATGAAACGCCGCGCGTTGAAATTAACCACGGGCTGGAGCTCACGAATGATCAAATGTCGAGCAGAATTGGCGCCGAACTGCTAAAAGTAACTGATATCGATTCCGTGGACAAAGATCTGATGTTTGTTATCACTTACCCGCCACGGTGTGGTGATCTTAAATTGGACGATGGAACGCCCGATGGACAATTTTTAAGTATCGGAGATGTTTTTACAATGGACCAGCTCAGCTCCAACCGCATCGTCTATACGCGCCAAGATGGTAAGCTAATTCTTGACTAAACATACATTTTACTAAACTGAGTACTAAAAGAAACCCGACAAACATCGTATGGTAAATATAGTAGTAGATTTTTGCTGATAGCATTAGCGCGCTTAAAGATTTTTGTATCACTTTTCGGCCTTTTTGCAATCATATTATGGAGCCAACCATTGGCTTTTTTATTTCCCGTTTACGACATGTAATGCCAAAAATCAGTTAGTTTCTGTATTTCAACATGGATGGTCAAACTATACTTGAACGTTTTTTGAAAATGCCAATCTTAAATGGGAAACTTTGGTCGAAGTAAGGATTCGGTCGAAGTACAGAACTAATGTGTACGCTGTAATGTCAATCTCGAAACCGTCACCGAATTTTAAATTTTGAAAAAATCCACATTTTCTGAACTTTTAATTGAAACTTTCCATAGTAAAAATGTATCCATTGGTAGCCATATATACAAAAAAACGGCGTATCAGCCATCGGTTGGCTCCATATATTACTTTCACTACTTTGGACGGACCGTCTTGCACACATATATCGTAAAGTAATAATTATGATTTTGTCAACAAATGATAAAAATAGATTTTTGTTGCACTTATTTTTTTTGTAATGCATTGAACGCAAAAAAACCAATGGTTGGTGATTTTTTTAGTTTTACTATCGGCATCGATACCGTACGAAAACGAATATTCGAGTAACTCAACCAGCCTCTCAGCACCGTCCGTTTCTGGGGACGACTATAGTGAACGGATTTTACTAGATGGTATTTTTTTTTCTTTTCGAGTTTTTTTTTCACCTAATAATTTGCTTTAATTATTTGGGCACATATATATACCACCTGCTGTGTAGTATTTTTCCATTTTATAGTTTCACAGATTTTTATTTAAAACAAAAAGATTTTTATTAAACAAAACATATTCGCTAACAATTGCCGTTGCACCATAAATTAATTGATTCAAGCTTTTTAGTAGGTAGAAAATTTGGGATTACCGTAATAATGCCGTTTTAGAACGGACCCACTTTTGTACCACAAATTTGGGAATATGGTAATGTTTCGGTCAGGAAACTTATATTCACATTGTAGCCCAGAAAACCAACAGTATCAGAAAATTATTTATTTTTTTCATTTTTTCATCAAAAATGGTCGAAATCGGGTCAAAAATATATAAGCTTGATTATATCAAAATTCATTAATAAAATAAAGATACGACTTTTGCTTTGCCGATTACGACCTTTTTCTGATAATCCTGGTTTCTGGGCTCCAAAGTGAATATAAGTTTCCTAACCAAAAAAATTACCATATTCTCAAATTTGCGGTACTAAAGTGGGTCCGTCCTAACAAAAACGGCGTCAATACTTAAAAATGTGGAATCTGTACCGTTTAGAACGTACACCGTTTTAGTTTCCATATCTTTAAATATACCGGTAGCGTTTCTAACCAACTAGGAAGCTGCGATAGTAATCACGTGAGGTTTCCAGGTTCACTATAATGACGTAGTTCATGGAGTTTTCGATTATTTGCTGACTTTGATTTAGTATTTACCATTTATTTATACCATTATGGCTATCCATCATGGTTAGCCAATCAGAACGTATCAAATATCATGATTGCTCTCACCAACCACAACCTACGCAATAATTAATTTATATTTTTTAGAATCAATGGCAAGCATCGACGACCAAAGGGATTATGTTGTTTTTACGGTTACGGATGGGCACAACCCCCTCATCGATCGGAAATTTTTCATTCACATTCAATCCGGTGATAAGCTCTATCCAATGGTATTCAACGAAGGTCTCGAACTTCTTGAGGACGGCCGCCGAACGTTAACCACGCAGCTGTTACAAGCATCCGATTTGAACTCCAATGATCTTGACCTTGTTTTTAATATTATTCGATTGCCCGTAAAAGGCCACCTGGAATCGACCGACGAACCGGGCCACCACCGCGATTCCTTTACAATGCGCGAATTGGTTGGATCCAAGATTCGCTACGTACACACGTCCGATGATGAAATTCGTATGGATGCGTTTGAATTTTCGGTTACCGACGGGACCAATACTGTCTACCGCACATTCCGCGTAAACATTATTCCCGTTGACAATAAACTGCCAGTGGTGCAAGTCGATGGCATCAGGCTAAACGAGGGCGCCGAAAAACTTATTTCGCCATTTGAGCTGGGCGTGGAAGACCGAGATACTGATGACGATCAAATTGAGCTGTCCATTGTTGGAGATTGCGTGCATGGATCTCTCAATTTTGATGGAAACATGCTTGCAACGGAATTTACGCTCGCTGACCTAAAAAATAACCGAATTACGTATAAACATGACGGGTCCGAGACGACCAAGGATCAATTTAGGTTTATTGTCACGGATGGAACTCACAGAGACTTTTACCTCTTCCCAGAGCTGAAACAGCCACATCAAGGAGCGGTAACATTCCCGATTACAATTGTACCGGTTGACGACGAGCTGCCACAGGCACGAGTTGAAAATATATTTGTCATATGTATAAAAATGACATTTAGGTAAAAATTGCAATTAGGTAAAGGTAGATATTTTGTTAAAAAATCGAAATTTTGTACCCAAAAATCGAACTCATTGTAACAATTTTCAACTCTAACAGGTTATTGTCAATAAATCCGGCTCATATGTGTCAGAAAATCCTGACGGTTCCCGCACATTTACCATTACCAAAAAACATTTGCGGTCAACCGATCGGGACTCATTTAACCCCGGATTGAAGTACGAAATTACAACACCCCCGAAGCATGGTAAAATACTGAAGCTCGCCGCCGCCGAGACGCCATCTGAAGTGGAAGAATTTGTTCAAAAAGATTTGGATGACAAAAACATTGTTTACGCGCTTAACGATGATGTCGACGCAACTGAAGACTCATTTACTTTTACCCTTGTAGATCAAGGTGGAAATAAACGGGAAAACCTACAGTACGGCTTACAATGGAGTTTTATCTCCCTTGCATCCGAGCTTTTAGTGGTTGACGAAACTGAAAAAGAGCTCATTATTACCGTTAAGCGGCGCGGATTTTTGGGTGAAACCAGTTTTGTCACCGTCCAGGCGAAAAATTCTCTCGCCGAGGCCGAACTCGATTTTACATCCGAGGATGTGTCCAGCCGCCAAGTCCAGCTTAACCCCGGCCAATCGGAAGCAGTGTGGAAAATTAAGATTTTACAAGACGATATCTACGAAGAAAATGAGGACTTTGAAGTTGAACTTTCAGATCCGGTTATGAGCATTCTTGAAGAGCCTTCAAGAGCCATTGTCCAAATCATCGATCCGGATGACGAATCGACCGTTTTCTTCCCGGAGCCGAGCTACGAAACGATCGAAAATGTAGGCGTCCTGCGCATTCCCATCCAGCGCGCCGGTGACGTCTCCAAGGAATTTGCCGTTATCTGCTCGACGAAATCGGGCACGGCTGGTGGAACCGGCCCGATTCCAATTGAATCGTTTTACGATTATGTCTCGCGCAATGAGGACCACAATTCCGTCATACGATTTGCGCCGAACCAAAAGGAAGCAACCTGCGACATTACCATTATTGATGACTCTTTATACGAACCGGCCGAAGAGTTTACCGTTACGCTGTCGCAACCAACCGGTGGAAAAATCGATCCAATCAAAAATACCGTCTCGGTAGTCATTTTGAAAGATCCGGCGGATACACCAATCGTATATTTCGAAGTCAGCAAAATGGATGTCACCGAGGATGTTGGTAAGGTTGAGTTCAAGGTGCAACGAAAAGGATCGGACCTGTCCATAGAATCATCCGTTATTGTGCGATCGCGTTCGCCAAACATTCCAACCTCGCTCGCATCGATGAGCTCAGAAGATCGAAGACGTCGAAGATACGCCGAAGATCGAGCCGATCAATCGACCAGTGATATTATCGCCGATTTGAAATATCGCGCCGCCGATGCCGGTACCGATTATGTTGCGATTTCTAAAATCGTTACATTTGGACCAGACGAAACATCTGCTACAGTTTCGGTAACAATTCTGGATGATTTGGGAAGCCCAGTGATGGAGGGGTTGGAACAATTTGAAATTTACCTAAGTATGCCAGAACAGTGTGTTGTGGGCTCACCGGAGGAGGTTATCATAACAATTGATGACCGGGAAGACGACAAACCAGAAGTTTCCTTCCAAAAACCGGAAATTCATTCGTCCGAAGCCGATGGAAGCGTTACCGCGCTCGTAATTCGTAAAGGCAGAGTTTAGAATAGTTTGAGCATGGAATTTAGCCGTAGTAAAATGTGATTATTGGTTTTTTGCTAAACAAATGAAATTTTCGACGAAAATTAATATTCTGATCAATATAAAAAAATTTACCAAAAATCTAACTTTTCAGAGTAAATGTTTGACCAAAATTAATACCGAGGGTGAATCAAAATTTTCTCGGGTACAAATGAAACGCCCTTTTACGTAGGTGTTTTTTCCTATCTTGCAACCATTCTATTAGTTATTGCGAAATAAACAACCAATAGAAATTGGAGCTCAAATTTCAGCAACATATCAACCAATACGAAGCCTCCAAAACACCTATGTAAAAATCCGTTTCATTTGTACTCGAGACAATTTTGATTCACGATCGGTATTCTGATCAATATGAAAATTTTATTTTTGGTAAAAATTTTTATATAGATCAGAATATTAATTTTGGTCAAAAATTTACTTCGAAAACTTTGATTAACATAGGGAAGGTATTTGTAACTCTGAAAAGGTGATTTGAACCAGGTGACAACTGTCCGATGTTACACCCGTCAGATCAACGCCGAGGTTGCCACCGATTATATCGAGCGGCCAAATACAGACGAAAGCATTATTGAGTTCATGCCAGGTCAGCGCGTTGCCAAGTGCGTCGTGGAGCTGGTTAATGATGCCGAGTACGAACAAATTGAAGACTTCCGCTTGGTGCTCGGCTCACCGCTATCACCCGTGGGCGCCAGACTTGGCGATAATTTCGATACCCTGATTACTATTGATGATGAAGGAGATTTGCCAACCGTCGGTTTTGAAAAACCATTGTACGAAGTAGTCGAGCCAGCCAAGGGTCAGGTCCAACGCCTACGCATCTGTATCGTCCGCTCTGGTGATACAACCGGCGAGCTCGAAGCGCGCGTTCACACCAAGGATGGAAATGCAAAATCGTCGGAAGATTACGCGCCATTATCAAAAATGGTCAAAATCGAACGGGGTGACGACAAATGCTGTTTCGAGGTCGATGTGCTATATGACAATCTCAAAGAAATCCGCGAATCTTTTACAGTCTGGATTAAATCGGCCCGCGCCGACAAGGGCCCCGGTGGATGGGTTGATGTCGACATTACACAAAAACGCGCCATTGTATATATTAAACAGCGGGATATCCTGGCAGATGTTACTTTCCCAACCGCACCAAAAGTGGTATCGTTATCGGATTATGACGACGTGGACCGGGCAGTGCGATCAGCGAACAAGCCACGCGCAGGATACCCAGTCGTCTGCGTTACCCCATGCGACCCAAAATCGGATAATTTCGAAAAAGTTCAGGGATTATGCGAAGATGAGCGAATCGATAATTACATGACAGAATACCGATGGCAGATTAGTGCGCCTACTAGTGCCAATGGAGTTACCTACCCAATGTCGGACGTATCCGCAACCACATTTTTGACAGAAGTGAATACTATTACGCTGGATTCCATCTACTTTAGCTCCGGTACTCGCGTTCAGTGTCACGCGCGCGCGGTTAAGGATAACGGAGAACCGGGACGAGAATCTGCATCCGAAGTAACCGAAATTTCGTCGGAAGGATTGTGTCCACCGCGACAGGAAGGCGTACTCGGCGCTGATCCATTTTCGGCGAAGATTCGATATGTTGACGCGGATGACGCCGATCATCCAAATACCGTAAAGGTTTCGATTGTGCTCCCGCATACGGACGGTATCCTGCCGCTTATTTCGACAAAAATGTTGACGAACTTTGAATTTACGCTGTCGGAAGATTCGACGCGATCGTCGCAACATAGGTATTTTGGTTTTATATAATTGTATAAAATGCTTTCGCTAATTCTATATAATTCAATTTTTAATTCCCCTCCGCTATTATAATGCTTTTCGGTCAAATGTTGCGGTCAACATTGATGGGTGTAGAAACTATAAAGCATGTTGTTGCGTCAATTTTTCTTTGGCGGCGGTGGGAATAAAAATATGTTTCGGTTCTTCTACACATATTGTTTTCTTTACAATTAATATTGACAAATTAATTATATTATAATTATATATTATAATTAAAAAAAAATATTTTGATGCCAGCCATTATTACTAAATGACCGACCGCAACTAAGCCACTTACGGTCGCTCTTTTGGTCAACATAGGCCGATAAATCTAATAAAACATATATTAAGCTCATTAATGGCTCAACAACACAGGTGATAAAGGCACAAAAATACACACTTTATAAATGCCAATTACCGGTTTATAAGCCGGTGAATTAACTACTAAGGAGCGTAAGGAGAAAAAATCGGAAAAATACAACCTTGTCCCATTGCCATGGTTTCCCAAGCCATGGTTGCCCAGGACCTCCATTTTTTCATTCACCTAATTTTGCGGGCCCGTTAAGGTCCGGTCCGTAAAATAAAAAAATATATCTGAATCACGTTTCTCGTAAAAAAATTTTTGCAAAAAAACCATATCTTTTTTTTCCACCCAATCAATGAAAATTTTTTCGATGAAAAATGTTAGATTCGCTGCTATATACCGCACATGCTAAATTTTAATTTTTCGCTATTTTTGACCACTCGCTCCTTAGATTAACCACGACGGCGCCCGCGACCAATTTGGTCACACACCTAACCATTGCCACGTGACAATAAAGTGCCCGACTCATAGCTATTACAATTACAACACGACGGGAATGCCAGTATTTCTATATATGCCAGGATTGCGATAATCCTGACATCTAATGAACACTGGCTATCCTGGCAATCATGATTCCTGCACCTCTCGTTGAGGAGCTAAAAATAAACGAACCCGTTTACTTTTACCACATACAAGTATATATACCAGTATATATAATATATCTACTGGATGCGTTCATGTATATATACTCTAGCCTGAAAAAATAAAATAGGACATGCCCTTATAAAATTATTATTCAGTTGCTCCAATCTGCTGATGCCAGACGAAGTTCGAACCAAATTTGGATTCCTGACAAATGAAACGGTTAACCCCCGGGTGAGAATCAAACACATTTTTTACACCATGATCTTAAAATTGTGAAAATTTGATTCTGAAAAAAAAGCATGAAAAAATATGTTTTTTTTTATTTTATTTTTTATAAAATATTATAAAATCTTTATTTCGAATCGATATTTTAGGCGTATTCTGATGCGGACACATTACCATACCAATATTCCCGCGACCTTCGCAGTGAGAAAACGTTACAATTTTATCGCAATTTGAACTTGGAAGCATGTATTTGGGAATTTGATAACTACTATGACATGTCAGAACTTCAACAAGCTTGTGGCGGAGAAATTACTACTGATGGACAGGTAAAAATATCCATTAAAATCGACGAAATAGCGGGAAGATCCAAGATTCGGCCAAAAAAT
>Ga0208946_1000329_pt1 | contig 10208 bp, 6 predicted proteins | sample AOAMet2_C49A8_80_2_FD_188075 | JGI IMG/M metagenome (GOLD analysis project Ga0208946, IMG submission 188075) | Ammonia-oxidizing marine microbial communities from Monterey Bay, California, USA - C0912_C49A8_80 (SPAdes) | ecosystem: Environmental > Aquatic > Marine > Intertidal zone | place...
AAGTACAGACGAAAATATCGAATATTGAACCCGACTCATTTATTTAAACCAAGATAAATGTAAATCGCTATCGCGATACATTTATCTTGTCTAAAATAATAAAAAAGTGAAATTTGTGACCGATGATACCCTAATGGCGGTCAACCCATTTAATACGATGTTGCATTTTTTAACAACAGCTTTTTTAAACAACATATTTTTTAACAACACGAATTTTGTTTGACTGATCCGATCCAACTTTTTTTTCTCCATATGGACAATTTTTGCAACGACAAAAAAATAAATTCTTAGAATTGAATTCTAGAAAAAAATATCAGTTTCTTTTCAACTTTACGAAATTTTCGTACAAAAATAGTTTGATTTCTAAATTAAGAAAAACAACGAGTTCAAAGATATACAATTTCATTGGAACTCTTTGATACTAAGAGCATCTGCAGCAGATTTCTTCTATATTTCGGGTTTTGAAGGTCAGCTGTTACTAATCATAATGATGTATATTATATATAATATAAGACTACATTTCCGGGTAAAGTTGTTGAAAACGGAGAATCTTATTCCTACAATTAAAATATTTGATAATTCTGGGACATGTCCGGACAAATTTACCACACAATTGTGCCTGGGTGGGCGGTTATAGAAAAGTTATAGAACCAACCTATGGGAAAAAATCAAGTCTATATTTAAAATAATAAATGTTTCCAAAAATTGTAAATTTTACTAAGAAAATTTTTTTATGATTCGACTCGTAATTTCACGGAGAATACATTAGTCAGCATTCTTTTTTTAATAAAAAAACTTTCGACTACCTGTAAAAGAAAAGTTACATAGAAATTTGAAAGCTCAGAATATTTTCCAGATCATTCAACATCTGGGTCATAAATTTGGATCGGCCCATCCCACTTGTTTATATTTTCTTCGTATCTCACCTAGATCTATGCAGGGTTATTCTGGAACATTTTACAATTTTAAAAATCGAAATTTTTACTTGCAAAATGATAATCATATAAATTTGTTGGAATTTTGAAGATAACTTTAGAGAGAATACTCCTGGATCTGTTGCATATCGAGAATTGAAACATACATACAAAGGTCATGTACTTTAGGCCGGGCCAGGGTTGCACATTTTCCCCATTCCCGTCCAATTTTCCCATTTTCCACAATCACAACCCGTACACAATTTTTTGTCGCCACTTGGTGACACGAACTGGTAAAAATAAAATTACGTACGAAAAAATTATAACTAGCTAACCAGCGATAGGATTAGTTATAGTATTTCATCCAGTTAAGCTATTATGGATTAGCTCACCAATAAATACTTTTTGAATTTCGAAATATTTTTTTATCACGTAACCGGTCAAGCCACAAATTTAAAATCAAAAATGTTTCTCCATGATTCTTAGAATTGAAAATTAAGTCGGTTAAGAAAAATTCTGAAAATTCTAGTTATTCCATTTCTGAACACCTTGCAATCATGGTATATACTGGAAACGGACGGGTCAAAAGTGGCTTTCGAAATAAGAAAATCTAATCTTTTACAAAAACCGTAACGATTTATAGGATTTTTCGAGTTTAGTAGTGTTTTTAGCACTCAATTTTCGGAAATTTCTCAAAAAAGCACAACACGCGTTTAAACGTAACGATTTATGATGTACCTAGTTATAGGTCTCGACTGTATAAGCTCTCTGTCACAAATACAATATTGTCAACTTCTGTAAATATTGTGTTTACATATGGTTTTTCATAACTAGGATTAGTTCGGTCATCCAGTTAAGCTCTTATAGATTAGCTCCACCAGAAATACGTTTTGAATTACGAAATATTTTTTTATAATTTCACTTGTACAATTTCATTTTTGGCGCCATTTTTTCCCCATTTATACACTACTTCTGCAGCAAATTGGTTTTTCTAGAACATTTTGCGATTTAAAAAATCGAAATTGTTACTTGTGAAATTTGTTGCAATTTTGAAGAGAACTTTAGAGAGAATACTCCTTGATCTGTTTCATCTCGAATCGAAATTCTCAAGAACTGAAACGTACAGAAATAGGCCATGTACAGGGGCATTCGGTTATTCGGTTCAACTGGAACCGGAGTAGCCGCCCGGTTGAACTGCCGGAACCTGTAAAAACGGGAGCTTCCACCAGAACCGCCCGGGAAAAAGGTTGAACCGGGAAAACCAGAACCGGAGCTTTTCAACCGGAAATTTTCAACCGAAGGTCGTCCCCCAAAAAATGGACGACCGAAGGTCACCATGCACACCTTCTGAATCAATGCCGAAGGGTAAAGTACCATTTTTCGTCAAAAACACATGCCAAACTTTATATTTTTGGAATCTACGGACACAATCATGAAGACGTATCGGAAAATTATCGGAAGTAGGTCCATCGGATTCGACGTGATTCACTGATGATTTTTATATATAGTATGTCATATTTGGCCGAACAGTGACCGCTCTATGACCAAGATTGTAAAATGAAAAGTAAAAATGATGACTCATTTTTATTAAATAACTGATATGGATTAGTTAGCAATACAAATTAAATGTGGACTGGGTAAATCGATGGCGTAGATTTCCGAAATGGTGATTTCGAATTTTTTCAGAGAAATACTAGAGAAAACAAAATACAACATCGGTTACTATTTTTCGAATTTTTTGTCCAAAAAAAATTTCCAACACTGATAATTGATTTCAGTGTCGGTAGCCTGGGAGTTAAAATAGTTTTTTGATTTGCTCGTTGCGCAGCGGCAACTTCTGATGAAGCCTTACTCACCGTGATGGGTGGATAAAGAAGCTGAAATATTTTTGTCGCAGTTATTTCGCAATTTTCGAAAGACTAATTAGTCAATTTTGGTCAATTTTAAAACAAAGAATTACGAACGCAAAACTTCAAACGCGAAGCTTCCGTAGCAACCAATAAATAATATGTTAATCCGTTGAATTTCCTGAACTTCAATGTAACTTGTTTTACTTACGCCGTTTATTATATATGACGTGGTTATAAAGCTACCGGTTATAAAGGTACGGTTAGTTTTCTCGCTTAAAAAATAGTAAATATAAGCAATAAAAATAAGATTAATAGTTGCTTATTATCTATTAAAATGTAGGTCTTTGAAATCAGTTGTCCATGAAGAATTTGGACCAGGTAGAAGCGTATCGGCCCATCCGCAAAAACATATTGAACTATTGTGTACTATCTAATAATATGAATAGCTGAATATATCTATCAGGAAGAAATGGACTACACAGATTACATTTTGGTGTCCAACCTCGGATTCCACATTCCCCATTTACCCTAAAACAGATTTTTTATTACATGGAAGTGCGGAAAACCTGCGATGTTCTATTTTTGGAACATCATAAATTGGTGCTACACTAAATCTGACATCAGATTCTGCAATGTTGTTACCCGCCAGCGCGAACCTCGATGTGTTGCGTGCGCCGCCCGTTGGGAGACTCGGCCCGCTCTCCATGAGTTTCTGAGCTCAGTTAAGTAATTACCCAGATATAAAGTTATCAATATTATTTTATAAACATGTATACTTTTTTATTCAATATTCTATTTTTACAAAATTTTCGAACTCTTTGTTCATTTTCGCTGCAGTTACAAATAATTTAACGTTTTAGGAAACAATGGATAAATATATATGTGTCAAAGATTTCACTATTTTAACTATTATCATTATTCTTGAATATATGTTTCTTGATTTGTATGAACAACAGAGAAATTATTAGAGAGGTACCTTACGCATACAACAGGCAAACAAATAGCCAAAATATTTCTAAAAACTCAATGTATCAGCTTTAACCCATTAAGGATTGGGACAGGTCCTTATTTCCAAATTCTCGATTTGTCATGCCTAAATATAATCCCTATATCGCGGCACATCTCGGGATACATCGAAACTCGAAATCGAACATAAAATCGAGATATTTAGACATCATCCATAAATACCAAAACAAGGCCCTAATACTCGAGTCATGAGTGGTTAAAACGTTGAAACACTGAATTTTAAGGTCCCCAATTTTTCGGGACCGGGACCAGACCGGGATTGCAAACCCTGGGACCGGGTCCGGGACGGGACCGGCGAAAATAAAAAATCGGGGACCGGTACCGGACCGGGACCTGAACAAAATCGAGGTCCCGGGCAACCCTGGCTGTAACCGTCCATGAAATTCCCGGTTGAACCAGGAAAACCAGAACCGGAAATAACTCGGAGCTTTTCAACCGGAACCGCCCACAAATTTTTCCGGCTTGATTTTCCGGTGCTTATCCCTGGTCATGTACTTCAGGGTTGTCCACGTCCCGGATTTTCATATTTCGCCAGTCTCTGCTACTTTTTCGTCGATTTCTGTGACAAAACTGTGCGACATCTTCGCTTTAGTTTAATATTCTTAGAATTTGTCCGTATTACATCCTTATGCCAAACGAACGCCGCCTTTCAATTATTTCAATCCGGAGCCAAGTTGCCGATCGCCGTTTTAAATGGAGTTCGAAAACGCTGTGGGGATATTGTGTCGGACATTTTCAAAGCGATCTTGTCGCCACCATGTGGTTTTCATATTTACTGGATATTTGGTTGATATTTTTATAGCGTCCCTAGGAATTTTTGGAAGAGTCGATATAGTGTTTGAGTTTGCGATTTATTTCTTTAATTTATATATATATTTTTTGAACTTTTCGACTTCCCTATTAGAGAAGTTAATTAAATTGTCCCGAAAGTTCGAACCAAAACATAATAAAGAACATCGAAATTTTACCAACAAAAATAGTGAATTTCCGAAAAAATCCTAAGTAAAAAATAGCAATTCAAACAACAACAAAAATATGTAAATGAAAAAAAAACAGGCCAATAAAAAAATAAAATTTCGAAATTATTTGAGTTAGTTTTTGGCAATCAATCTATATTGTAGTCAACTTTTTTTTTTAATTTTCACTGTGTTTTACGTTTTTTTCGACGAAATTTTCGAATTTTTTTCGAATTCTGCGATGTATCATTGAACAAAAAAATGTTTTGGAAAATTTTGACAAAAATTTTTTTTTGTTTTTTTTATTCGGTACAGATTCGTACATTATTTGACTTGGAGCTTACCTAATTGAACATATAGAGTGCACCCGAAATCATTAAGGTTAGGGTTCGGGTTAGGTTGCTAGGAGCTAGGGTTAGGGATTTTTTAATCAACCATTTAAGTGTTTTTCGAGCAAGTTGTGGGTCTTGAAAAGATCAATGCCGGTTTACTCCTTATCATTGGCCAACTGACCGACGGAATCGCGACGCCACTAGTGGGCGCCGGTTTGGACCGAGTCGGAATTTGTGGATCAAAATATGGAAAACGGAAATCGTGGCATTTACTTGGAACCCTTTTAATTACGTTTAGTTTTCCTTTCATTTTCTCCCCACCCATTGGATATGATAGAATTGAAGAAAATTGGACAAATCTACAAATGGTTAGATATTTGGATATATTTTTCCTATAATAGGGATTTTCCAATTATTTGAAAAAATGGGATAATTGATTGTAACATTTTCAATAAATGTACCAATCTGAAAAAAATGTGACAATCAATTGTCACATTCCGCGGCGAAATTCACATTTCGAACAAAACACGAATATGGGAACATTATGTGTACAATGTGGTATAACAATATGGTAACTATAACTTTTAGATGTTTTATTACGCAGTGTTTATCATTATTTTTCAAATTGCGTGGGCGTCTGCGCAGGTATCTCATTTATCACTCATACCTTGTTTAACATCTCGAGATTCGGCACGCGTACAGTTGGGATAAAACTGAATGAATCTGACCGGCGATGAAAAATGTAACAGTTCCATTCTAATATTTTTCGACCCTGCGTTTTTTGTACGCCGCATTTTTTCTAGTGACCGGTCCGAATTTCTTGAACTGTTTTTTGAACCGATTTCTGAGCTTGTACCTTTTTCTTCGGTCACTTCCAGTCAGAATTCTACGTTCTGACCTCTCAGGAGCACTGAGTCATCTCACATGAATCATGTTATGAGCTTAATTATTAAATATATAATATGTATATATAATATATACAATCAGGAATGTAAAAGGGACGGGACAGTCCCGTCCCGTTTATTTTTTTTTAATTTGCGTCCCTGTCCTGTCCCAACGGGAGTCCCGACAGGTCTCGCCAAAAAAATACTTTTGCTGTCCCCGCTAATTTCCCGTCCCGCTAATTTCCCAAAATATATTTCTCTATATGTTTAAATATTTTTGAAAGAAATGTATATAATATGTATATAATATAGTATATTGTATCCCCAATCTAAGTTAACATCTTTACGAAATGTTTTTACAATCTTGTCCAGTGTTTTTGTTTACGTAACCGCGGCCGTCCTTTTCGTTTCCCCCGATGATCCTCAGAATCAAATACTCCCAAATATTACTCCCGCTGGAGGGAACTTAACGCAAAACTGTACCCGGCAGGAATGGGCCAAATATTTAATAATACCGAAATTTTGCAACATATTTTTCAAAATTCGAAATTTCCGTGTTGGGAGAACTGCAAATTTCGCCAATACTGACATTCTGTACCAAGGAAATAGCAAAATCGGGAAAAATCAATGCTAGAGAATGTCACTGTTGGACAAAAAAAAATAAGTGTTGAAGAAATTTCCCAACATTGAAATATCTTCAACGCTAAAAATATGCAAACTTCGAAATTTTTGAGAAATTAGCATTAAATCAGAAATAGTAGCCCGCCATGAGACAGTTAGTCAGTTGAGCTGGGAAGATCGCGATGTCTATTTATATCTTGCACTTGGCGCAATTGGAATTGGCCTTTTATTTCAAGGTTTAATTTTCAACATGACTGTAGACGAACCAGACAACCCTACTGAAGAGGTTGAAGTTACAGGAAACGGTGCATTTGATCATTTTCCGATTTTTTGTTACATTTTAGGCACCTGAGTTAAGTTGATGAAATCGATACAGACAAGACCTTATATGTTGAAAATTGGATTGGATGGTTAAAATGTCCACTTTTTTATATGGTCGCCTTATTGTACTGTATAACGAGACTGATTGTGAACATTACGGCTTCGTATACCCCATTTTATTTGCAGGAATCTTTACACTTACCGTAAGTACCCCGTTCTTATTCCTCAAAAATTCTTTAATTCTGACCAGTATTTGGGAAAAACGGAAACAGTGAAAATTTATTATTGTTGGCGCTATTTTTTTAATGGTACAACAAGCGTAAAGTTCAATATAAATTCCAATTAAGATTAATTATGAAGAAGCCTTATAATAAAACTTCTGATGTTTTGAAAACGTGGTATTCGTGGGATTTAATGAAAATTTTCAACTTTGTATTTTTCTAATCCCTGAAGTTCTAAAAAATGGCGTCATAGACTATATTAATCAAAATTATTATAGTAAGCATTATATCGCCATTGTGCCACTGGTTCAATTTACTGTTGGCTTTCTGGTCTCATTCGCAATGAAGCCGATTACAAAGAAAATTGGAAAGGAGTAGTTTTGGATACGCAGAGATGGGTTGGGAGCCATTTTGACATAATTGATATTATAATTATAATTGTAAAAAAGTTTTTAATTTAATTTTTTATAATAGTAAAAAAAATTTACTATATATAGTACTATATCTACTAACAATTACTAATCTAATGCTCATATTAGATTTTTACTAAGTTATGTAATTTCCCTCTTGTTCCAAGAGATATAATATAATACAAGGATATAACATTTCTTAATATAACGTAAGTAAGTGGGTAAAAATCAATAGTTTTCAAAAAATGTTGCTATCAAGCCAATACTCCTCCGCTTATACTATAACTACTGAAAGGTTAGTAGAAATGTAACTGAAATGAAATTATAACTCCCATAGGTTGGCTAATAATAAGGAACATACGGTATGTTACATACCCAGAAACCGGAGGCATTACTAAAAAAGTACCCTTATACGACTCACAAATAGTAAAAATCAGATGTTCCTTAATACGAGAATTTCGAACACACTATGATGGCTTTTTGCCATATTTCAGGTAAAAATGTCCGACCAAAAACATCCACTTTGACCACCTTTGGGACACAATTTCTTTTTTTTTTAAATACGAATTTTGATAATAGAACTATTTTCAATTTAGAACGGCACATATCTTCTTGGTTGCTCTCTTATGATGGCCGGATCAATTTGTGCACTTTCTTTAGAACCTGGTCACGTTTATATGTAGGGTGCAAACCGTCGATTTTTGATATAGGCACCGTTTTTTACACAAATCTGTAACTAATCTGGTCCTCAAAATTTCTTAACAAAAATGAGAGCATTCAATGTTTTTATTAATGACGAAACTGTGTTCGTAATCGACCTTGAATTTTCTATTAATCCTGCCAATTAAACAATTAAACTTTTGTTCCCTTCAAAAAGTTATAAATGACGGTTCGTACCTTATTTTCAGGGTATTTTTGTTACCAGTATTAGTCGGTGGTGGAGTTGCCACAATTTTGGTCCAATCTTTGGCGGTAACTGCCGCTTTAATTGACGAAAACGCGACGACCGCCGCATTTGTTTATGGTGCTATGAGTTTAACCGGTACACATTACAATCGCGTCATTTACTAATTTAAAATTATTTTCCTTATTAGACAAAATTGCATGTGGTGGAGCAATAATGATAATACAAGCAACCAGGGTTTAAAATAGAAAACACCTATCTAGACGACAATGTGCGGTAAGAAATATATTTTGTAGGAGCAAAAATATATTTTTTAAAGAAAAGAATCCGAATATTTTAATCTCCAAAAATGATAACAATCACATTTGTATCTCTCCTACCGTAAGTTTTCTGGACATGATAGCTGTCAGGGGTTAAATGTTTTTCATATATTTTTTAGACCATGAACTTCTTTAACCAAAAAGGATCTTTTTCGCTTATTATAACAGGTGAGATCAATCAACTAACTGAACTTGAATAGAAATTATAATTAAAACTAATCTCAAAAACCCTTAAAATTAAATTGCCACGTTTGTGAAAAAGCGGTACTTCTCGGAGTGAAATATGTCCACCTAAAAAACGGCGTCGTAAGCTATTATAAACCCTGAAAGCACTTTCACCATGTAGCGAAACACAAGATGAATGTCACGACTACGACTGTGAAGTGTATTACTATCAAATATTAGGTACCATAAAAATGGCAAGGAAAAAAATAATGACAAAAAATTTAGGTTACGGCATTGGTGGACTAACATTAGCGGCAATAATTGCTAACGGTCTTCATTGGTACAAAGTTAAAAACATTTCCCCAATGGCATTGCTGGATGGGTGTTGCAAATAAAGCCTATTGCTACACGATTTTGGTATTACCTGCTATTAAATCGGAAAGGACCAAACATCAATCAATGCATTTTCATTCCAAACTAACTTTTTTTTTATTTCTCAACGCCAATAATAAATAATTATTTACAAAAAATGATCTTTAGAAAAAAGTTGAAATATAATAGTTGAGATCCGATTAAAAGCTTATTTTTGGGATTTTTCACGTCATATCGGCGATATCATATCGGTACAAATGTATGGGTGAATTTGATTTATCAAGTGTGATATGTTTATTATACCGTATCGGGCGCGTATACGTTACGGTAGTCTAGACGCGAAAAACCGTAACGTTTAGGGGAATTTCCAAGTTTAGTAGTGTTTTTAGCAGTCAATTTTCGAAAGTTTCTCAAAAATCGTATACGCGCCAGGTACTGTAATCGATTTGTGTATTTCCGAAAGTTCACGCTGAAGAAAAAAAATCAAAACTTCGGCACCCGAAGAAATCGCAGGAAATCCGTTAAAGCAGCTAATATACGTCAAAGGCAGAATTCCGAAAATAAGTTAATAATGTTAACGGCATTAGCTCTGACTTAAAATCGGCGGTACTTCATAATTGCGTCATTAGTGTTACCATATTTTCCATTAGTGAAACATTTTTTTCATAAAAACGGGCATAATTGGTTAATTAACCTAAAATCGTGTCTACATTAGAGACTACCAAGTGGTGTATGGCTTTCCTCAATTAGCGGCATTGTTCTGAAATCAGTAAAGGTAGATATTGCGGTACTAACTGTAAATAGACTTAGAATTACTAATTTCTGACGGCATTTCATGTTCAAAATAATTTTTGATTGTTGTTTGAAAATTTCAACTTTAAATACAGTTGAAAATTTTAATTATTGTTTTGG
>Ga0208946_1000330_pt1 | contig 10207 bp, 1 predicted proteins | sample AOAMet2_C49A8_80_2_FD_188075 | JGI IMG/M metagenome (GOLD analysis project Ga0208946, IMG submission 188075) | Ammonia-oxidizing marine microbial communities from Monterey Bay, California, USA - C0912_C49A8_80 (SPAdes) | ecosystem: Environmental > Aquatic > Marine > Intertidal zone | place...
GTCCATGCCGCGTTTGAATGTGAGCCCAAATGGATTTGGATTGATTTCTTGAAATAGGATTGTGTGCTTCTTTTCCTGATCTGGCGTATTGCAAGTGAAAATCCGTTTCGCATAATCGGACACAGAGCAGCTCGTAAAATCATCTTCGGAAACCAAAAAGCCCTAAAAAGAATATTGAAATGAGGGAATATTTATTTTGCAAAAAAAATTCTAAAATTGTATCTATTTTCTCCCAAAATTCTAATTTTTACAAATTTCATTTACGGAAAAAATCTGTCCTCCAATCAAATTCAGGCCCACGCCCAAAAAGGATGAGGCGAAAAGTTTGTTACATATCCGGTATTTACCGGTAGAAAAATATTAATTTTTGAATGTAATTAATGTAAAATTTTGAGTTTTTCGAAATTTAATGCAAAAAAAGTTAGTTGAAAAATTATAACGTAATTTTGAGAAACAAATATATTTTTTTTGTAATTTTTTTTATCCTCTTAAAAAGTAATTTCTTCTTTCAACGTCATCTAATTCCGTGTGTATTTATAATATCAATATTGACAGCAAAATAGATTTCCTGCTCAAGAAACTCCGATTTTTTTTTATTTCTAATTTTTCTACTGTCAACAAATTTAGCCGAAAAAACTAAAATCAAAGCACTTAGATGGTACGAGCGAATATTATAGTAAAAATATTTCGAAAAAAAATGTAAAAAAAATATTTAAAAGCCGTTTTCGCACATTCTATTTGGTACAAAAATAATTTATATATTTCGCAAAAACCCAAGCTAGCACATTTGGATTCTTTCATGTTTCTAATTTTTCTAAAAAATATTTTTTGCGAAAAAAACAATGAAATTTATAGAAATGGTTTAAGAAATGGTTTTTAAGAACAATTTAGTTATTTTTGCTCGCTTGGTATTTTTAAAACATTTTTAAGTTAAATGTTCTATATATTGTTACAAAAATATAGATGGGTCGATTAGATCTGTACTTCTATTTTTGGTGAAAATTTCGAACTTTGTATAAAATTTCGATTTTGGATGAAAATTTCGAATATTGTTGAACATGTCAAAAATTTCAAATTGTGCCGAAAACTTTCATTTTATTTCGAGTTTTGCTGTATTGTTTTTTTTGAAAATTTCGATTTTTTCAAATATTGTGATTTTTTGCCTTTCCAATATTTTCCGAAAAAGTACGTGACCAAAATAAGTAATTTAATAGTTTACTAACTAGAACTAACGTTGCTTATATTTCTTGTATTTCTTCCCCGTAAAAAAACTTTACTTTCTGAAAAAGTAATCAATTTTGGTATATTTTGTAACTTCGCATGTACCGAAAAGATTCGAAACAAGTGGTAATTAAATCTGACTCAACACTCAATGTCATAATTTTAGAAAAAAAATAATGTTACGAAAAGAAAATTTTTTGTATTATTTACATATTTTAAAATTTTCGTCTACTGATCATTTTAATTTTTAATGAATCTTTTTGGAAAAAGTTCTTTTTAAATACAAGTTGACCGATATCTTGATTTTTGACCAAAATTTCGTTTTTATTTGACCTTCCAGTTTCTGACCAAACTTTCGATTTTACCAAAAGTTTAATTTTGAAAGAATTTTAATAGAGCTTTGACCATTTAATTTTAAATATAAATTGGACAATTTTTGAGACATCTTTTTATAAGAAATCTTACAAAAATATGTGTATTATTTACATATTCTTTAAAAAATTAAAATTGTATTCTTAAGTCATTCTAATTTATTGGCCACTTGAAATGGAACTCTGACCACAACCGGAGCTGAGTTGGGGAAGACGTTGTAAAACTGAGTGGTTTAAGATATAGTGATTATTATCGACTTGTACGCAAAGCAGACATATACATACATATACATTTTTATGTTTCGCAAATACTAAAAAATATATACAGTCCTTAAAAATCGGATGTTTGTTTTGTCAGAAATTTTATATCGTACGGGACAGTCCAGAGTTTAAGGTATTTTTTGGTACAGTGCCTGAAGCCTTAACGATACGATTTTTGAGAAAATTGCCTCACTACTAAACTCGGAAATTAGCCTTAACGTCACGATTTTTTCGTGTTTAGCGTAACGTTAAGGCTTCAGGCACTGTATGCCACTGATGTTAACCGTAGTAAAATATTTTAAGGATTTTGGTATAAAATCGAAAAATCCTTTTTTTTCCCAGACGTTTTTTTTTTGATCACAGAGTTCGGACAGAGTTTTTCCACAGAGTTTACCAAACATTTTCTGCTTAAAAAATTGTAAATACAAAATTTTAAATAGATGAATTTTTGTCGATAATCAAAAAGTTTTTCGTTTGTTTCTTTAATAGTTTGGGGAAATTTTATCTAAATTTTCAATTGTTTTAAATGCATCTTTAGATTACACTTAGAAACCTGATTTATTAAAAATGATATCCGTTTCAGAATTTTTCAATTCTCCTTTATCCTTTTAAAAACCTTAAATAATTTTCTTTCAAGTTTCCTGTATATAAGTTTCCTCCAGAGTTTTTTTTGTTAAAACTTGGAAGCAAACCGAATTGCCTCTTGAATGTTGATAATTTCCAAATAAAAGAAATATTTTAAAAATTTATTGTACCACTTACACCCGAATTGGGAATAATCGGACCTAATTGGAAATTACTAAAGTTTTTTTTTCAAGATTATTTAAAAATTAATTTATTTTCTTCTTAAAAGGAATTAATCGGAAATTAATGACCTTAGTTGGCTATTTTGGGTAACGTTGTGGCGGTCTAAATACCAGTAGAAGATATTCAAGTTTTTTGTAAGAAATATTTTTTTAATTTTAAAACATTTCGTCAAAATTTACAGAATAAAATTCCTAGTTTCTCTGGTACAGTCGAGACCCATAAATCTTACGAATATGTACACCATAAATCGTTACGAAATTGAAAATTGTTACGGTTTTTTGTTGATTTTCCAAAAAAACACCTATAGGTGATTTTAAATCGTTACGGTTTCTTGGACATTTTTTGTAACGATTTATGGATCTCGACTGTATTCTTAATTCAGTTTTTTCATAGCAGAATTATTTTATATTTTTTTGTGTATTTTTCCCGATTTTTTCAATCTTCAATAATTAAAAATTTTGTTTCCATATTTTTATGAAATTTGTTGACTAATTTTAAAATTTGGCACAACCGTAATTAATAATTAAATTCATTTTTTTTCAAATAAACTAATTAGGAATTAATGATCCTTAGTTGGTTTTTAGGGTCAACGGTGTCGGTCTAAACTATAAGCTCCGTGTTCGCACCAGGCCTAAAGCTTGACATAAGTAGACTCTGAATAATGTTCTATAACAACGAAATAAGTCAGATTAGAATAGTTTTTTTTCGTCATGTCATTTTACGCCGCCCTAAATTTAGGATATATATTTAAAAATTAGTTTATTACAAATTAGGTTTGAACCCGTGCCAGCAAGAAAATCGAAATACATTTTTTTTGTTTAACCAAAAAAAATTTACAACAGACTACAAAAACGTGTTGTAGGTAAGCAGATTACTATCGTGACAGCCGAAAATGCGAACTGAATCCGACGAAACTGTCACTGGGATTTCAAAGTCATCAGATCCAACAGAATTTTGTGTTTTATAGATATGCATCCATGGAGATATAGCTGTTTAGATAACACATAAGGGCATTCGATTTTTGATTTTTCAAAAGAAACGATCGTATATAACTAGATTATGCCAAAATGGTAACTTACGAGTTAAATATTTTAGCATATGTCGTACGCGGAAAGTAATGCATATTCAACCCGATTACTCGATTGCAATTATCCAAATAGCTACATATCCTAGCGGTAAATGTCCTCCATGGAAAATATAATACCACAAACAACGCCAAGTTTACCGCCAAATTTCGGTCGGGCTTACGTGTTGAATATATTTTTCTTATAAAAAAAGTTACTTTGTAGCGACGTGTTTAGTTTTGTTTTACAAACGGCTTTAAACGGGGGAGAGAAAAAAAGTTTGTTCGCAACATTGGTGCTGTGCATCCCCAAACTTTTTTTTGGTTGAAATTAAAAACAAGCCGGCGTAAGCAACGCAACGGCATAAATTGGCTAATTCGCTTGGTACCATAACGAACCGGACGGGCGGCTGAGCTGTCAAATGAAACAATTATTAGTAATTACGTTTTTTGCGGATGATACGTCCGGTACTAGTTACGCTTCCCGTAATTTATAAAATATCAAAAAAAATTCTACAAACTTTGTCGCTAATTATGTAGAATACGGACATTTTGTTTTAGAGGTTACACCAGATTAATTTAGACCTAAATTAGATTCGAATTTCGTGTTAAAAAATCCAAAAATTCACGAGTTAAAACAAATTTCGTGTTAGAAAAGCGAAAAATTTCGTGTTAAAAAATCCAAAAATTTTGGAGTTAAAAAATCCAAAACTTTCGTGTTAAAAATCCAAAATTTCGTGGTAAAAAAATCCAAAAATTTCATGTTAGAAAATCCATAAGTTTCCTGTTAAAAAATCCAAAAATTTCATGTTAGAAAATCCAAAAATTTCCTGTTAAAAATCAAAAAATTTCTTGTTAGAAAATCCAAAAATTTCGTGTTAAAAAATCGAAAAATTTTGTGTTAAAAAATCGAAAAATTTCGTGTTAAAAATAATGCCCACAAATGTCACGAGATTCAAAGTCAGATATATTTGCGGCCAAGAAGAATATGTTCTATTGAAACCATCTGGTCTAACCGTTCTAAAATGTGTAAAATATCTAAAATCAAGTTACAGGGGTCAATTTTTCAGAATTGGATTATAAAAATATGTATTAAGTGTGGGTGTAAAATTTACACTGTAAATAGTTAAAAGTTAATATAACTGAACAAAATATCAAACTTTTTTTCGGTAAACTCAATTATATTTTATCTGCTAATTAAACCAGCTTTTATTTCCAAAATTTTAATTATCTTCTGGTTAATTTTCGGTTCACCTGAATGGGGTCAACCGTCGCCATAATTACGAAAAAATGTCTTCAGACTAAAAAAAAATAACGAAGAAAAAATATATATCTAACATAGTTTCAGCATATTTGTTGATTATGCTATATCAATGATGTAAATATGCAAAAACTTTTTTTGTTTTGTTTTTGCCTTTATCTCGCCAAAGAAAAACAATATATTTTTTTTGCTAAAAGAAACAAAGGCGGAGGAAAAGAAACAAACAAAAACAAGAAAATGTGAAATTCACGAACATTGTTTTCCGCGTAATCCGCAAAAAAATTCAGTGATAAGATTTGAATCCCGAAAAAAGCAGAAAGGTTAACGCCCTCTAGATACCATCTTTACTTTATACACCCCTTAATAATAATGTTATATATTTATAAAACACGTAATTAACCGTACTAGATCATTTTTCCCACATGTTAAAACCATGTTATTTTTTATAAAATTGGAGTTAATGGAATATTTACTTATAAGTCCATCTACGTTATGAAGGATGCGTGTAAGATTTGTTCGTGAAAAAATAACATGATGTAACATAGCCCTCGACATCAACACCCGGTTGAATGAACAAGAAAAATGGTACCGTAAAATTGGTTTATAAATCGACACATTCTACAGGGAAAATTCAGAAGTCCAATGGAATATGGCAATAGTGTATTTTAGTTTGTTATGGGATTTGTCAACATAGAATGTGTCAATTTTACTGGGCACTTTTTAGAGGCCACGAATTTTTGGAGCTGGCCAATTTTCCGACCTAGTACTACAGTTATTAAGTGGATGCGGAGCGGATCGAGCTGAGATTTTTAACAAAAATTTGATTTTTTACAAAAATGTCGAGTTCGATCCAAAAACTGCGAACTCAAATTTTTTGTAAAAGTTCTAATTTTGGTTTAAAATCTCAGGCGGCCCCTCTGGAGCAAAAATAGCTTTAGGACCAACATTTTGAAATCGAAATTGCGTAACATGCCTATACGATAGCAATCATGGTATACAATCATCGGCAATAAAAACTATTTATTTTGTACAGTTCCATTTTCCACGGATAATATGATTTTTTTACGTTTTTAGGTAAAATGAGTGAAACATAAATATGACATAACAGGGAATAATGGAGAATCGCAAAGGATTAGCGACTTGTATAAATATCGGTGACACGTACTTCTTGTTATCCGTTGGCTCTAGAACGTTTATGACACCGGCACAAATGTGACATATCTCGTACTATATCAGTTACGATATAATAATATAATAAAATTGGAAATACAGGCGTCACGCAGTAAGGCCATGTGAATGTTTAGAATTTCATCATTTCCATATCTTTTATCACATTTTTATCATGATTGCAGTTAAAATGACGACCAAAATATAAACTGGATACGTCTAATAGGACAGACTCCAAATTTGACATTGCCTCTTGAACATACAATTGTCATCTTAGGCTAACCTTCCGAAAAACTTTGTCAAATTTTCGAAACTTTGTCCACATAAGACCTGTCCTCTTAGGCGGAACCCATTTTCGACTTTCGACACCGTGATTTCGGAACAAACGATACCAAATCCGAAAATTAATTTTTCAATTTAAATTGTTAACCAAAATTATCGGCTAAGATTTCATTTATAATTTAGGTCTCACATTTGACCTAAATCTCGACCAAGAAAATTAAGATTAAAAAGTTGGGGTATTATTTTTTCCGAGATTTTTGTGAAAGCGGATAAATTATGTGTCCATTTCCGTATCAAAATCGAATATGTTTTACCGGAAAAACACGTCTAAATTAGCCACTTGTAACTCTCCGCCCATTAGCAACTGATTTAGTAATTTAATTCAGTTTTTGATGAGAACACTCATTTTGCTAAACAGCTCCCTGTCAGTTTGCACGTTGACTCAAGCTGGTACAACCAATTGTTTAGACTCTCAACATGGTATTAACCCGTAGGGTAACGATGAAACGATTTACGATGAGAAAAAAAACATAACTTCAATCGAAGACACCATCCTAAGCCTTAACTCTCCACAAAGTTTTACATGCACAAATTGAAAAAAAACTCAATTCTTGAGAGTCATATTACAAAAAATACTCACTTTTAATTTTTTTATACATATATTTTTGAAATTTGACTCTCAAACTTGGATTTTTGAAACATGATCCTCAAATTTCGATTTTTTTGACTCTTACATGCCGATTTTTTTGAAATTTGATTCTAAAATATGGATTTCTCTGAAATTTGACTCCCTCTTAGTCGACCACACGAAATAGCTTGTTATAATTTTGCGAACAAGATATGATTGATTACTGTAAGATGCTAATAGGTCAACATACCAAGACAACGAAAAATTGTCATTTATTGATTACTACCTAATAATGTTGTAAATAATTGTTGAAGATTGATTACGGTTTAGATTTAATTAAATTATAAAACCAATAGGTGTCAAAATAAGTCTGGTCGAGAAAAAGAAAAGAGTAAGAGAAGAAAAAGGTTTATTGATTTACAAATACAAATTCAAATGTCACTCTTAGTTTCCGTAGATGCGCGATATTATCGTGGTCAATTTCACATCTGTTCAACCGAAATAATAGCCAATTTTGGTCTCCAATGATTTACGCGAAATACTAAGGGTATACCCTTAGCTAACCGGTTAGGCTTTATTTTCATAAATTCAAAAATATTTTCAAAATGCTAGATAAATTTCAAAAATCAAGTACATATATGGAAACCCAAAATTCAAAAACTACGCAGGAATATAAACGGACAAATTTTTATAATGAAATATTTCGAGCCAAAGAATCAAATTTCTAGGCTAAAATTTTGAGAGTCAAATTTTGCGGGTAATGTTTTGAGGGTCAAATTTCTATAATGCAACATTTCGAGCCAAGGTATCAAATTTTGAGGGTCCAATATCATAATCAAATATTTCGAGACAAAAAAATCAATTTGAAAGTTTAATATAATTATCACGAAATATTCAATAACTAGTCAAAATTAGTCAAGGTATTGATTCAACTACAAATTCAAAAAGTCACTCTCGGTATACTTTCACAGCGTAACGATTTCCGCAAAAGAAATAATTTATCAAACACGACAGTTTTTGGTCAATTGACCATCTGTTAATGGTTTTGTGGTCGGCAACGCGCCGCCGCCTATTGAAACGCAATCCAAAAGAAAAACTTAGAAAAAGAAACAAAGGGCTGTCAATATATCGTCATCAAAACTGGAAGTGATGGGGCTCCATTTATTTTTATATTTTTATTTTAGTTACGCAGCATATGTTTGGAACATCTGTATTTTTTATGTGGCGCGTTATTTATTGAGATTTAATTAGCGTGAGCTCGTTAACGTCATTTAATTTGTATAAGTTAATTTAATATTGACACGGCCCATATTCATCCAACCCCAAAGTTTAACCGACCCCAGTAGATCGTATTCTGGGTTTCTGTATCACGTGACCAATAATCTTGTACAGTGGGGTCCATTTAAAGGGGCAGATCCCAAAATTGACTTTATCCGCTTTTTAAAAATAAGCCAAAAAATCAACATATTAATCGAAAAAGGTTGTCTTCGTAGAGGGACGCTCAAAATAATATTTTGTCCTCTTTAGCCTATTATCCGGAATTATCCTCTTAAGCGTACCCCACTGTAGCACGTGGTCCTCTCACAGGTGTCTATTCGTAATTTTGTAACACGCTTATAATTATATGAAATTGGTAAAAATGTCAAAAATGCAATATATGGACTTAGGAAACCACCAAAATCCAAAAAACTAGAAATTTGTGAAATGTCACCCAGATCTGGGAGCACGCGCATGATACAAGATCAATTTAAGGGGGATGTATAGTTTTTTTTATTTCCAAAATGTGTGAAAAAGTAAAGGATTAACTTTCAACCAAGTTTGCATTAACATTTAGCTCGCTAGCTGATTGCAAGCTGTGCATCTTTTTTTACGTCACTATCCAGCGAAGGTAGTAAAAAGTGCGTTAAGTTCATTCTAATTCGGTTCGGAACGCGTCAAAATGACGAGCTGACGTTTTAGAAACTTAAAAATCATTATTTTGACCTTTTTCGGTACATACTCTTTTTTCTATTGTTAATGGCACCCATTGCAAAGTCCAATATCCGATAATAACATAATATATTGAACATTGTTAAAATTTCACGCTTAAATTGTAAGTGGCAAAATGTGATCTCATCTGAATTGAACACAATTTTCGAAATATTTTGTGAAAAAATACAGAAAGCTTATCATAATTATGAAAATTAATTAAAATTTTATAAAAGTTTCAGAAAATTATCTCTAATTCGCATAAAATTATCTACAATTTCCATAAAATTGTTTCGAAATTTCATAAATTTGTTTCAAATTTTCATAAAATTGTTTCAAATTTTCATAAAATTGTTTCAAATTTTCATAAAATTGTGTCAAATTTTCATAAAATTATCTCCTGTTTTCATTAAAAATTATCCCCAATTTTAATAAAAATACCATCAAAAATAATAAAAATTGCCAGCGTTTAGAAACGTTTCTATAATTTTCGTAACATATGCAGAGGTGCTCCAAAATGTTTTAAAAAAATATCGGAACATTCGCGTAATTTCCATAAAATTTTCAAAATCTAACACCTATGGAACGTTACATTTCATACTAAAATTGATCTAACTTAGTGGTTACCCCGCATTCTTCATCTAAAAAAATTCCACGCAGTTTGTCGGTTAAAAAATTATTTCTAAAAAAAATCGTAATTTTTTTTCATTTCATTTTGTATCGTGGTGGAATGCGAAATAAAATAGTTTTACAGAAAGAAAAAATCTCGAAGAAAAAGTATAAAATATATGCAACGACTCACGATGTGTGCGGTTATGTAATATCTTTTGTTATATTACGACAAAAAAGTGACAAAAATTTTAGGTGATAAAAATGTACTTTCTAAACGAATACCAAAAATGGACACTATGAGTTTAGTAAATTAAAATTAATTTAAAATAAGACAAAATTCTTAAGAGGACAAAACATTATTAGGACATACTTTTGGAAAGCCGCCCGAGGACAATTTTCTATTTTAACCCTAAGGGGACTATGCGGGAAAGCCCGGAAAAGGTGCAGTTTGCGGAACTAATATAATAGAACTTCCGCTTTGACTGGGTAATTTTAACTCTCAGGGACCCCATGGGTACCATGCGATCCGCAAGTTTTGAGATGCAATTTTCGACACTAATTTTAGT
>Ga0208946_1000331_pt1 | contig 10198 bp, 9 predicted proteins | sample AOAMet2_C49A8_80_2_FD_188075 | JGI IMG/M metagenome (GOLD analysis project Ga0208946, IMG submission 188075) | Ammonia-oxidizing marine microbial communities from Monterey Bay, California, USA - C0912_C49A8_80 (SPAdes) | ecosystem: Environmental > Aquatic > Marine > Intertidal zone | place...
GAGTATCAAGAGCTCCCCTACGCGGTGAAAACAAAAGAAGGTGAAGGTGAAAAAATTGTACAACTAATTTCGGGGTATATTGATATCATCATGGAATCACGCCGTGCTGGTGATAAATTTGATGAACCAGGGCAGCAAAAATCGACGTGTACATTTTACAGTACCTATCCAGAAAAAGCACACCCAGTTGTAGTTGGTATTCAACAAAACGGTGGTACGGCTCAGAGCGGTACTCCAATCATACACGGAGTCATTGCAATAAATCAAAATGCGATGGAGATTCGTAAAGGGGAACTAAAACCTGCCAAGTCGGCCGTGCTGAAACCTACGCCGCACCAGAGACCAAATCAATCCCGCCTAATTCCATTCCATGCGACTGTCAAACAAAATTTACAACAAATACCCGATATCCAGCGTAAATTAAACGATCCAATCACGGGGCCAGAGTCGCATGATGCTCAATGGCGGGAGGACCAGCTTGATGTCAACCGACATATTATCGAATCCCATCTGGCCAAGACGGCAGCCGAGACTGCAACAATCATAAATCAATTTCCGTCGGATGAATCCCAACCAATGGATTCAACCCTTGCGCCCGCTGTTACCGGTTTAGTTTCTGAAATGCGCGAGCTGCCCGGTCCTATCCGCGCCATGGCTTCACTAACCCTAGACGATCCAGAAAAATCTAACGGAATCTTAAAAGCCGCGGATGAGTTGCTAAACGCTGTGTCTGGTTTGTTAAATTCGGCCCAGGGCGATGATGACACGACCATTCTGGCGAAAAAGCGCGCGATTCAAATTGCCGCGACTGACGTGTCAAGCGCCCTTGAAGATGTTTTATCGTACGTTCGTACAACTGATGGTAATTATAGGCTGGTAGAGCTTGCATCCAATGTAGCACAGGCAACATCGGAGCTGGTAAATAACGTAAAAACTATTACACAAAGTTCCAATTTGGAAGATCCAAATGCGCCCGAATCTCGTCTCGTTGTAGCAGCAACCAAATCTGCACATGCTGCTACCCAGTTGGTAACTGTTGCGCGTATCACCGCACCAGCTATTCAAGATCCAGCTTGCCAACAGCAATTGGCGGATGCAATGAAGGACGTCTCCGTCGCAATGAAAGGAATATTCCCAGAAAATATGGATAAAAGCTGGCTGGAAAAGGATGACCTTGATCGGTTACGGGATGCAACTGGGAAAGTATCAGAAGCGCTGGCTGCTTTAATTGGTCACATGAAAAAGAGTGTTACCCCCCACAGTGGCGGAGCAAAATACGACGACCTGGTGTTTAAAACTGGGGAACTTTCAAAGATTAGCGATCGGGAAGAACTTATCAGCGCGGTACGTCAAATATCGACATCTGCCATTGGTCCGGGTGGTCTGGTTCATTTGCTCAAGTCTGATGCCGATGATGCCAGAGATAAAGCTCGTCAAGAAAAACTGCATCAAGCCGTTCGTTCCGTTATGCAAGCTACAACGCATGTGGTTGAAGCTGCCAAAGCTGTTGCAGAACGAAACAACGCCGATTCCAATAATCGTCTGGCAGCTGCTGCCGGAGAGTTACAAAACGCAGCGGAAAGTGCCATTCGATTACGCGAAAAACGAAATGCTATCGGTGCGCTTACCGAAGCATCTCGACAAGCAGCCGCGGCAGCAACCCAACTGGTTGCACCCGTCCGTGTTAGCATTGCACACAATTCCAACCCTGTTGTCGCTAATGCACTTAATATTCAAAACAAGGCACTCCAACGAGAAGTGCCAGCTTTGGTCCGTGCCACGCGCATTGTTACAGAAAATCCAGATAACTCCTCGGCGCAACAAGCATTGATAAATGTTGCAGAACAATTTTTGGAGCCAGCGCAGAAAACAGTTACGGCTTCCAAAACCGCCCAACCAACTATTGGTGATCAACCAGCCAAGTTAATGCTTAAAAATGCAACCGACAAACTTTCCCAGGCTCTTACAAATCTCGGAAATACAGCCCAAAAGGCCGCTGATGTTTGTGAATCGTCGCCCATAGAAATTGCCTGTGAAAAGGTAAAATCGTGTAAGGATGAACTATCCCAGCTGGAAGAAACAGCAAAACGCGGCGGGCTCAAACCGTTACCTGGTGAGAATAAAGAACAAGCGGCGGCAAATTTGAGTAAGCAAGTAAAAATAACATGCTCCGTTGTACCACAGCTCTTAACATGTGCAGCACAGTCCGATGATGCAGCATTAAACGGCGCTGCAACAACCGCTGCGGATGCAGCATTCAAACTCAAGGAATCTGTTCGCGTTTCGGCCGCGACTGGTCAGCGTGAAGATGCAGTTGAAACAATTCAGTCGGGCTCTGCTGTTATTGGTTCCATTTATGGACTACTGACTAATGCCAGGGATGAACAAGCTCGCGATTCCGCTCAAAACCGCCAAAAACTTTACAACATGGCACGTGATTTGACTAAGGCCCTCAATGACATGCTGAATTGCTTACCTGGACAAAAAGAGATCGACTCTTGTGCTCAATCAGTTAAGGATTCGTCCAACCGATTTAATGAGGCGCAAGATGCGGAACCAATGGGTTCGTTTAAGGATGCCGCACAGGACCTGAAAAACGCAGCTGAAGATACAAACCAAGCAGCTGGAAATATTGTTGGTGCATCGCGTGGTGAAGTGCATGATGTTGTCCTAGCATCATCCGAATACGCCAAAGACTTTGATAATTTGGTTTCGGCTGCGATGCGCGTTTCGTCACATACAACTGGGTCAGAACGCAAGGAGGTTGTTGATGAAATGCAGGTTGTTTCAAATGCATCGAATAAGCTGCTGTTGGCGGCAAAAGAGATTGCATGCGATTTGAGCAATGCCGCCCATCGCCAAAATCTATCGTCTGCGGCTAAAGGGGTTACGGATGCTATTAACGATTTAATTACAAAATGTGTCGCGGCCGCTCCAGGTCAAGCCTCCTGTGAGGCAGCATTGCGTAAGTTGACATACGCCAAGGACAATCTGGAAAATGGTCTGCCACCAGCTGGAGAAAACAAGGATTATTTTACTATTTTAAACGATATCATTTCGGACCATTCCAAGAAACTTGGAGACGCAATGACTGGAATGTATCAACATGCACGCGAGGGAAATCCAGATGAGTTTAACAATGAAGTGGATAGGGCATCAAATACTCTTGTACAACTTGGTGATGATGCAAGCCGAGCTGCTTACATTGTTGGTATTTCTGATCCAAAATCAATTCCGGGACGGGAAGGACTTTTAAATCAAGCTGAATTCAACCAATCATCAAACGCAATAATAACCGCAATACGTGACATTCAAAATGACCAAGTATCACAAGAAAAACTTGTACAAGCTGTTACGGTCGTTGCAAAACAAACGGGTACACTGTGCAAGCTGTGCAGCGCGGCGAAAGAAAAAGCACAGAAACCCGAGCAACGAAAACAGTTCATGCAAGCGGCAAAAGACCTAGCGAATGCTACCACCAAACTGGTCGACAAAATTAAAACTTACGGTAGTGACACATCGGCCGATAATCGACAAACAATTATCGATGCAACTGTTCCATTGCAGGAAGCCACCACATCGTTATCCGCATTTTCCGCTTCGCCAGAGTTCGCATCGGTACCACCCGTATTATCAGATGAAGCCAAAGATGCACAGAAACCGATAATTACAGCTGGATCAATGATGCTTGACGGCGGAACCGATATGATCACAATTCTCAAGGGTCTCATCCAATCACCGTCTAATAGACAGGAATGGAATAATTTGACTGTAAGCAGCCGAAAGGTTTCAGAAGCAATCAAACAAATGATTCAATCTATTCGTGAGGCCGCCCCTGGCCAGAAAGAATGCGACGATGCGATTGATACGGTTAACAGGGCTCTCCGACAACTGAACGATGCGTCTCTCGATGCTGTTGGTGGTCAACTTCAGCCATACGAAGGCACCCTCAAATCACACATGGATGATCTCGTTTCCGTCTTAACCGAAATTGAATCAACCTCAGCCCCGTTGGCTATTTCGGCCAAGGCCGATGCTTCGCTACTTGGCCACAAGGTGGCTCAAACATCCAGCTATTTAATCCCGCTTACAAATAGCACCATTGCAGCAGCGAGCTTGTCGTCATCCGGTAAACAGAACGATCTTATCGATCATGCCAAAACACTCGGCGAAGCGTTACTCCAACTTATTTATTCGGCCAAGGAATCTGGTGGAAATCCTAATTTTAAATCAGCGCATGAACACGTTGACAATTCGGTTGCATTGGTCAGTGAGGCTATTTCCGACTTTAAGGTAATATTTTTAACATTTTTTCCAGCAAATTTCTAACAATAATTTTTAGGAAGTTCTAACAGATTCTCCGGAAGCTGCTGCATCTACCTTAATCAGTTCCATTGAGAACTCAATTGGACTTCTTGACTCTGGTAAGTTTTAAAAACGCGTGTGAACATCTTAGATTTAGAAATCCATTTAGGCGTAGCACAGTCCGTTGACCAAGGTCAATCTGATCTTCATTCTGCACTTTTTATGGAGTGTCGCACACTTTCACAAATCACCCAAGACATATCCGGAGGAAATCTGGATACTATTGTTGACCTTACTAAACGCAGCACTACATCGTACCAAGCACTTTGTACAACAGCAACCAATGCCAATCGAATTGCGGATAGTAATGTCGCAGCGAATTCGATCAAGAGTAAGGCACGTAGCTGTGGCTCTTCCCTTGCTCAAATGATAAATGCAAGTTTAACATTTCAAGTGGACCAAGACGATGGATCCAAACGCGATTTGCACGAAAAATGTCGGTTGGTCACCGACGCAATCCAGTCCATTTTGGGCATTCTTTCCGTCAGTTCCGCGTCGGCTCAGGCAGCTCATAAACTAACCAATCAGATACAAGCGCTCATATCAGACCTTGAAACGGATATCTTATTCGCTCAATCTGGTACGCTTCTGCCAGATGGAATGGAAAGTGTTGCATTTGAAGCCATCATGGGACAAATCGCGGTACATTCCAGATCACTCACAGAAGATATTCGTACTTTTGTACGGTCAGTAGAGACGGGAGATAATGTTCGATTAAAAGAGGCGTGTGTCTCCTCTGGAAATTCAATTGCCGAGCTGGTGGACGCCGTCAAGCTGACAGCGAAGTTTGTGGCAAAGGAGGGAACCGAAACCCAGCTTGCTTTATTATATGCTTCAAAAGACGTTGTAGAATCACTTTCGGCCCTTATTATTTCAACGCGGGCTATTTCGGGTCAATTTAATCCAAACCAGGTTGACGAATTGAAATCATCGTCGACCGGTACTGTGCTAAATATTACTAAACTGGTTAAAACTGTTCAAATTATCCGGGAAGATCAAATTAAAGGACCGCTCGAATTGCAACAAACGGTTCAACTTATCAATGAAAAATCGAAGGTACGTAAAAGTCAGAAACCTACAGGGTATTCCGTTTTTTGTCCCCGTCTAATAAGAAGCTAGGGTAAATAGTGTTTCCTATTAGACGCAATTATTTCAAGATCTATTTTTCGAAAACAAAACTAATAAAAAATAATCATCTAGGCATTGGATCCAGCTACTATTATGGTGGTCGATGGATGTCCTGAGCCAGAGGAGCTCATAGCCGCCACACGTCCTATCACGGCGGCTACGGGTAAAGCTGTTACTGTCGGCAAATCAGGAAATACATCCGAAATTCTTCAAGTTTGCAGGAAACCGTCAAAATATATTGAAATTAGCAATATTTTTTTGTCATTGTATCAAATACATATTGAATATTATCTGATACCATATCAAGCCTAGTGCTACGTAGAATATTTTTGACGGCCATTAGACAATCTCGTGAGGCCACTACTACACTTATTGAAACTGTCGTTACCTGTGCAGCGGTCACCGAGAACGAGCCTTTAAGACGGAAAGTATTGAGCCAAACTGGTCAAATTGTTTCGGATTTTACCTGCATTTTGTCCAATTTACATGACCGAGTTGTTCAAGGTATGCACTTACTTCCTGGTGTTCAGTAGGCCTGTAGTCAATACTTTTAGGTGATGGTAACCTGGAGCTCACCATATCCCAATTTTCACACCGTGTGGCGGGTGGCATTTCTGACCTATGTCGAACGGCTCAAAAATTGAAAGGAGACGGTTGGGAAGATCCAAACGATCCAAATGTTATCGCCGAGAAAGAACTTCTTCATGCCGCGGCCGCCATTGAAGCCGCCGCGGCCAAACTCGCTCAGCTCAAACCTCGAAAGGAAGCAACCTCTAAAGTATGAAATAAAAAAAACGTATTTCCTTCCAAACATCTTTTTTTTCTAGGCCAATGAAAACCTCAACTTTGATGAACAAATTTTGGAAGCAGCAAAGTCAATTGCGGTTGCGACCAAATTTTTAGTCCAATCGGCATCAGCCGCACAAAAAGAGTTGGTCTTGCAAGGACGCATGAACATTACCGGCCACTCAATGGACAAAACCGGACAATTTAGTCAAGGGCTTGTTTCCGCAGCTCAAATGGTAGCCGCAGCTACTGGCTCCATGTGTGAAGCGGCTAACGATTTAGTGGTTGGACAAGCTAGTGAAGAAAAGTATGATCATTTTTTTTTATAAATCCGAAAATAATAATTTTTATTCTTCAGACTTGAAAGTGCCGCCAGACAAGTATCTGGTGCTACCAGCCAGCTTTTAATTGCTTGTAAAGGTGAGACCGTTATTGATGTCGAAAAGTGGTGACATTTTAATTAATTCTAGTAAAAGCTGATCCTGATAGCGAAACAATGCATCGGTTAGACAAAGCAGGCGGAGCGGTTAAAAGAGCTTCCGATGACCTTATCAATGCGGCGAAGGACGCACGCGAGGCCAAAGTTGACGTTCATGTGAGTAACCCACCGCAAAAACCTTTTTACCGACCAATAGAATACTTTTTTCCGGAAAAAATTATTTGAAAAAAAAACTCAAGAATTCAAAAAAAAATGTTTTAGGTTGATAACTTTGAAAATGAAACGCATGTCCAACGTCGACGCCGCGAAATGGAGGCGCTCGAGGAAATGATGCGAAAACAGCGTGAGTTGGAGGACGCCCAACGTAAATGGGCCGAAATTCAAAAAGCTCGATATACGTCTGAAGCGGACGACGAGTAAAATTCTCCACCCAAAAAAATCGCATCCCAAGAAAAAAATGTCAACCCTTTTTACATCCAACTTTCAGTCCCCTTTCTTCCACTGCCACTTGATCCACTGGCTGAATTAAACTAAAACACCTTTTTACTATTATTATTTTACGCATGCGCAATTTTACCGTGGAACAGTCAGAACCGAAAAATTCAATCACAATTTAAACTTATTTTATCTTGCAATAAAAAAGACCATTCGCGACTTTATTGATTTCATATAAAATAATAAAAAAAAACATTTTTTTATCATTTAATCAGCATTTCTATCCTGTTCAAATCGTTGCTAATTTTTTGCTCCCGCTCAAATGACCGCTAGTTGGCGCATCGTGGTCTTGCCTTTTTCTAAAAAACATTTTATATAAAAATTATATAAAATGTTTTTCAAAAAAAATATATGACCAAAAGTTTGCCCATCTAGTTTGTTGCCTTATCTCCAACCCTTGCGCCTATTCTTGTAAATATTAAAAATTGATTTATTGACTTCAATCACAACAATTTCCATCTTCACCGTTCAAATACATTGAGACTAAACAAAAAACACAACTATACTTCTTCCAACAAAATGTATAAATAAATTTTCAATATCTATGTCGCACATTAACATTTTGGCTTGAAAAGTATGTCATAATTAGCAAACTCTGCATGTGCATCAATTGATGGATTTTATAACAGTCGAATACCGATTTTTTAAATATGTACTTTAGCTTTATACGCTGGCCAAAAATGGACATAATAGAGTAACCCAGAGGGTCCAATACTTGTTCTCGTTAAGGTCATTTTTCTCCGAGAATAGCCGGTATATGCATCGAACTCAAATCAGACCTTAACGAACACGTATTGAACCATCAGGATTATATTACCCGTGTCCAACTTGAGCCTACAAAGTAACAGCTAGGGACCTACATTTGTAGCTACAAATATAATTTTTTCCAGTATTCGAAAGTCGTAAAATCTACAATTGTACCCAAATATTGCACATCAACAACTGCGGTAAAATTCTGTCCGCCTGGAAAATTCAGCACATTTACAGTGCCAAATAACTGTCTAATAGTACAATGCATGTATTCTCCCGGTGCCTCTCGAAAACAAAAATAAAATATATTCAATTCCTTCATTCGGTGGCCTTTTAGTATATATATGAAAATTGTAACATTTGTTAACCACTGATCAATGCATGGATTTCAAATAAATGTAGAAATCGTTACAGACCACGATCAAATCAGAAAATTGAACAAACAAAAATATTTTTTAAAAATCTTTTTAGAATGAAAAATGTACCGATAAAATTCCTAGACCGACCTAGGGCGACCATCGGGTTGATTCAGGTGCCATCCGACATAGTCCTGGATATGGAGGCCGGACCGCTCCTGGGCCAAGTGGCCGATATTATTTGGCGATTTACCAAAATGAAATTCGCCGATCACGATTCGGAAATTAACGAAGAGACTTATAAAAGAGCGTCGAAAAATATTTCCGAAGCAACACGAACATTTCTTCCAGCTGAAGCCGGTGAATACGGAACAATCGATGTCATGGTGCTTTCGTGTACATCTTTATCATTTACGCTTGGCCCCGAAATGGTACAAAAAGAGCTGCTATCTGGGTATCCGAGTGCCACTGCTGTCACCGATATGGCTACAGCCGTTGTAGCTGCAATAAAAAGTGTAACGCAAAAATCTAGCCCGCGGGTTGCATTGCTAACACCGTATATACGCGAGGTTCACCAAAGTAATTTAAATTTTTTGCTTGCTCATGAAATTCATGTGGCAATTGACCACAATCTTGGTTTTAAATGTGATAAAGAAACAAGCGCCTTGTCACCAACCTCCATTTTTAATTTTGCCAGAGCGCTGGCGGACCGAGACGAAACGATTGATGCCATATTTATTGGGTGCAGTGCGTTTCGAAGCACACAATATGGGTTTATTGATAAGCTTGAACAGGAAACTGGTAAACCTGTAATTACGAGTAACCAGGCTGTTTTATGGCAGTCGCTAACACTATGCGAGAAAATTGATGTTAAAGATATTTCTGCGATTGTCGGATACGGGCGACTATTCACACAATCATCGTTAAAGTGATTATTATTATTTTTCAATTTATTAATTCCTCAGCTTGGTATAACATATTATACTACATGATTTATATATATTCTTATTTTCTTCATAACAAACTACCCTACTGTAGCTTACTGTAGCTTAAATCCTTCATAAACTACCATGTATACTGTACAGTCAATGTCCCCAAATTATTACGCCCTAATCATGGATTTGAAAACAACGGCAACGACGTTGCGTTTTTTTTTGTCAAATTAAAAAAAAAATACGGCTAAAACACTAAAGCGAGAAATGCTCCCTAATTGTTCCGGTTTTTTTTGAAAAACTAAATGTAACAATTAGGGGACATCGACTGTACCTTAAATCCTTCATATGTATCTGTCATTGATCGTAAAATTTACCTATAACATTGATCATACGATATTCTAACTACAAATTGTTAATTGAGTAAATTCTATATAGAATGGGTATTGAAAATTATGAAGAAAAAATTAAGCTTGTAACAAAAGTGGGCCTGAACAAATTCAAAATTGACAAAGGGTTTGTGCCAAATATGCGTGTTCCAGCGTATTTTTATTGTAATGAACCGCTGGAACGGCTAATGTTCGACGAGTATAAATCCTCATTTTCCCGCAAAGATGGCGGCGGCGGATTTTTGCCAGCAATGAAGCAGCTGGCAAACGTGGCCGCTTTGCCTGGCATTGTTGGCGCATCCATTGGCATGCCAGATATACATGCCGGATACGGCTTTGCCATCGGAAATCTTGCCGCATTCGATATGGACGACAAAGATGCCGTAGTCAGCCAAGGTTGACAAAATATAATTTCCGCATTTGTTTGGTCAATCTTTATTTTGATCATTATTTTGGTGTAAAAAAAGCAAAAATGTTGGTGTAAAAAAAGATAAAATTTTGGTGTAAAAAAAAAGAAAAAATAGTTGTGTGAAAAAATTGGTGTAAAAAAAGAAAATT
>Ga0208946_1000332_pt1 | contig 10194 bp, 14 predicted proteins | sample AOAMet2_C49A8_80_2_FD_188075 | JGI IMG/M metagenome (GOLD analysis project Ga0208946, IMG submission 188075) | Ammonia-oxidizing marine microbial communities from Monterey Bay, California, USA - C0912_C49A8_80 (SPAdes) | ecosystem: Environmental > Aquatic > Marine > Intertidal zone | place...
TTAAGAATAACTCTACAGCTCCTTCATTTAAATATTGACTCATTTATAATTTCCTTAATACATCTATAATTGTTGAATCTAATGGAATTTCAACATAACTATCTTCTGGCAAATAATTTAAATATACCAAGAAGGTTTTAACAATACTTTTTAAAGTTATATGTGTTTTAGACATTAAGATTTTTGCACAAATCTCTGGTCCTAACACATTACCTAATATAATAATGTGGTTTAATATTAACCGCTCTTTCAAATCATCATCACGATAATACCTATTAATTAGCCGGTTGATATATTTAAATCTTGATATATCTTCCTTAAAATCTTCATCAGTAGACCATTTATCTTTCTGATAATGCTTTGCAGCATATAACTCGAAGTTATTCTTAGTCAATTCCATAATATATATTTATTAAGTTTTATTTCATTACTTTCTTTAATTGTGTCCATAAAGACTTTTTAGACTTACGTCTATCAAGCTCTATACCAGCTTTACGTCCTGCGGCTTCCATCTCTAATTTAGTTGAATTTTCATTCACTTTTGGAGCTGCTTTCTTTTTAGGTTTTGGTTTTACACCATTCCATTCATCAACTTCTTCTTGGGTTAAGTTCACTGCCATTAATAATTCACCACCTGGCGAAATATAACCACCTAATGATGCACTAGTTCCTACTGGGAACATCTTTTTTGTTGCTGCCATTATTATCTCCTAATTATTTAAACATACATCTGATAACCAGAAATTTTTAAATCTTTCTGATTCTTTCAGTTTCACTTCAACGTGATTACTCCCTAGTTTATTAATTGTACCTTCAACACCATCAAGTGTTACTACGTCATCATTCACATTAAATAACTTACCAGCCACAAATTTTTCTCTTAAAAGTGAGGCTCGTTTCAATTTCACATTTTGTCTAAAAGATTTTGACTCCTTTATACCCATGCCGGCTTGAACTGCTTTCATTAGTCCCTCGGCATCTTTAAATTTCTTTGGCACACCACTAGTAAATGTAATTAAATCATTGTCTTCAGCAGCTGCTCTCATCTTGGAGGCTGACATACCTTCTGCGCCTTCAGCGTCTGGGTCTCTAACACCAGCACTCATAACATCTATTACATCAAATTCATAAAATCCATGCCTAGCTTTAACACCATTAAAATCATCTAAAAGTTTAACAAATTCTTGGTGTCTATCATCACCAACAACTAATTCAAATTCTGTATATCCATCTTTATAAGCAGTAACTGCTACATCCCAAATTGTCTTAACTTTTTTATCCATAATTATGTGTCTTGCGTGTTTAGGAAACATCTTACGCATATACTTAATTTTAGTTTTCCAATCTAGGGGATTCTTTTTATTGCCTGCAGTTTGGGATGCATATACTCTATGGTCACCAGTACCTTTTTTCATACTAATATCCAAGAGCTTTTCATGGCCTATAGTTGGAGGATTAAAACGACCCCAGTTTACTGTGACTGTTTTAGTTTTAGCCTCATTAATTAAATGCTCTTTAAAAGTATATAATGCCATTACCAGTTTGCGTTTTTGTATTTAGTTTTTCCGTCTATCTTTACAATACCAGCATCTTCAGCTGCGCGGGAAGAATACATACCGCCAATTACTAAATCATCATAGAATTTTTCCATTGAAGCTACAAATCTTTTATCAACTCCAGATTTCTTTAATGTTTCATATGCTTTACGGAATTCTCCAAGGCCTTTAATAGACATCTTTTCATTCCATTTTTCTTTGAGCTCCATGCGGTCACGCATCTCTTGTAGCTGTGAGTGAATATTATCTAATGCCATGTTATCTCCCGAATTTATCTACTAATTTTAATATTTCAATTGCTTGTGGTCTATTAATAGAATTACCAATTCTTTCATATTCCTCTTCATAGTCTGCAAACTTTTTAGCCTTTTTAATTGCATCTAATAGTTCTTGCATTGCCTCATGAGCATATTTATTTTCGAACCCAGGTAATTTAATCTTACTAATTTCCTGATGTAATTTTTTTGCGTTAAACCTTTCGGCTATTTGTTTTAAAGTCTTCATACCTTTGTCCTTTTCCCTGATTTAATTTCTGATTGTGCTTGTTTTTTATCCATACCTGCCTCAGAAGTTAACCAATTCATTAAATCCTTTTCAGTGCCAGAAACTGTAATCACATCTTTCTTTTCATCCCAATCGGATAAATGAATGTTATACTCATCTGACCAATCTCCAGCGTATGCAAATGGATCATCCATATCCCAAGCAACGGTTATTTCTCTTCCAGCAGCTTCTCTTAATTCCTTTATTGTTTTCATCCGTATTTCCTTTTTATGTCTTTTGCAAATGCCGGAGTCCACTCTGGATATTTCGGCAATTTTTTTCTTTTTAAAACTGCTTTGATTAAATCATCAACAGTAGTTTTTGCTTTAGTACGTGCAACTGTTGTAGCGTTAAATACTAATGCATCGTCATCAAAATAGATAAATTCACCATCTTCATAACCAAATTTAGCTGCGTGTAATCCAAATCTACGATCTTTTAGCATATAATCTATTACATCTCTTTGATCGCTATCCCAGACTATATCTCTACCACTAACCTTTTCGTTTATTGAGGTAAATTCTTTTACCAGTTTGTCTATTAATTTCATCGTGATTCGGACTCCCATCCCTTGATTATGTCTTTGCTAAAGTTATTATAGGAAAATTCCATCCTATCTACAATTTTAACAGCACCGTTAGTTAAATGGTCAATAGCAACATATCCTTCGGCGCCTGTTACTTTAAACCCGTCTTTTGTCTTTATAAATGTATTTATACTATCCATGCTATCCAAGTGTGTTAATAGCTTTTTCTTGGCCATTACTAGCTCATTTTGCATATCAAACATATTTACAAGCCCATCTTTATTGTCATCTGAAAAGAATTCTAATGCTAATAGCTTGGCTTCTTCCTTCTTATCCTTCCCAGCATCGCTTTTAAGCTTTTCTTTTTGACTATCGTAACGGGCAGATATCCACTCGATAAGCTCACTAACGTAGGCTTGTGAGTCAATAACTTCTTCTTGTGCTCTAACCTTCGTATTGCGAAAGGTATTGATAAATAAATTAATATCTGAATTTGAAGCCACGTCATTAAGCGTCGTAGCCGAGATTTTTTGAAAGAGTTTTCCCGCGTTTGAGATGTGAGTAGTGATTTCATCTGTTTCCTTTTTGGTTAATGTGGCTAAACCAGATATATCAGGAAAGTTAGCAGATTTTTGCCAAACTGTCCTAACTGTTTTGAATGCACCAACGGATACTCCGAAGCTTGCAGTCATATTTTCAAAGGTTGTGCCTGAGTAATAAGTATGCCACACTACACCAATTTTTGCTCGCTTTATTTCTGTTGCTGCTTCTTCAGGTACTGCATATACTATAGTATTTGGGTGAAAAGTTACATACTTTTTCCCATCAATTGTTTGTGTTTTTAAGTCTGGTTTTGTGAACATAATGTCACCTTGGTAGACCCCTTTCCTTATGCCAAGTTTCTTTAATTCTTGAAATGCTACTGTAAGTTTCTTTGCTAAATCGCCCTTTGTATCGGCTTTAACATCTTTAACGCTCTTATATACCTTTGGGTTCTTATTAAATATACCTTTTTTGGCTACAAAGAACTTACCATCTTCTGGGTCAATGCCTGCGAATACGGCAGGTGCTCCATCCCATTTGACTGTAACTTGTTTACTATCATTCGTATGTCCGGCTAACATATCTCTTAAATCTCTTAAAGCAAAAATAGCTGACCTTGCTCCATCTACTCCACCGTCAATAACCATATCCTCGATATGGGTCATATGCGTGTTTTTTGCTTCTGCTATATGTTTTTTAAAATTCATTCTTTCTCCATTGGGAATGGTGTAATTTTATCAGCAGTATATGTTGCTGTACCTTCAATATTATAATTAAATCCTTTTCCACTCTTCTTAAATGATACTTTATGGTATCTTGGAACACCATCTTTCATATTAGCAAACATCCACATATTACATACCCAATATGTCTCTGATTTGCTTTTTGGTGCAATATTAATTTTTACTAAATCAGTAGTTTTATCTTCTATTCTTGGGTCTGATTGATTTATTTTACTAACAGTAAGAATTTCAGAATCTGCTTTTGATTCATGGCCATATAATTTAACAACTGGTATTTTTGTATCACCCATAAGCATACTTTTATTTAAATCATTAATGAAAACAATACCTTTCTTTTCAACTTTATCAGTAATATTATTAAGCATACCAAATGTTATTACATTACCTGCTAAAAAATTTATCGTGCCAGCTTCAATTTTTGTAATATTTTGAGTTTCTTTTTTAAAGGCTATAGGAGTACCTTTTTTAAAAGTTGTTTTTACATCATTAAATGATTTCATAATAACATCTTTATATGCATCATTTAAATCTTTCTCTCTAACAATAGCATCTAATTTTTCAGCTGTGGTAGGTTTTTTCCTTTCTCTTAATAATTTATTACTTTCCATTAAAGCTTCTTCTTTAAGAAATTTTTTGGTTATTTTATCAATTATTTTATCATGTTTTTTCTCTTCTTGTTTTAATACCTTAGTCATTATTTTGAAAAGACCTCCAGTGAATTTCATAATATTTACTACTGCAGATTTTAATTTATCAAATGCATCACCACCTAGTTGTTTAACTTTAGCAACAGCATCTCCAAAAAATCCTTCTATTAATAAGTTGTCAAATTGTTTGTCATAATCTTCACCCAAAGCTTCTGGATTATGTGCATAATATATATCATCAATCTTAGCTAATACTGTTAACGGTGTATCTTTTTGGTCAAATGTACCTTTAAGTATTGTTGTAAGTTTGCCAAGTTGAGCTCCATCTCTAACTTTCTTTAAAGATATTTGATACCAACTAATCTTACCACATGTTAATTTGCCAGTTAACTCATTAGTTGTTATAGGAGCTTTACTAGCTAATGCTTTATATAATGCTTCAGGTGTGTTATTTTCAATAAGACAACAATCTGCTGTATTAGGTTTAATATCACCTTTAATATTTTCTTTCTTTTTTAAATTACTATAATATGTGTCAATACCGGTCCAAAGTACATATGGACTCTTAATCTTAATTTGTTCTTTATAAAAGAATGAACCATTGACTAATAACATAACTTCTTTTTGAAGTACTGGGTCTACATTACAAAAATCTATAAAATATTCCCAACCGTCCGGTCCGTCTTTAATAAATTCGCGTATTTTAAAATCACCTTTAATTGTTAAATCTTTTAATTCTGATACAAAAGTATCTGGGGTTAATTTCTTTCCTAGAAAAAATCCAATTGATTGACAAAATTCTATATATTTAGTATTATTGCTAATGCCAAATTCAGTCCAATCAATTTTCTTATCTGCAGATCCAGTTCCAAATTTCATTGGTGGTAAGTCACTACCCCAATCAATTTTTTTACCATCTATGGTTAAGTTATTCTTTTTTACATCTACTATACTAAAACCTTTTGCTTCTAAATCTGAAAGAACTTTAACAGCCCGACGACTAGACTCACTATCTGGATTAGGGTCAAATATTAAAGGATTGTCAAAGTCTGGATAGGTAGTTTTTAAATGAGCGTATAATAATTTAAGAGCATCCTTTTCTGATTGTTTTGGATAATTTAAATCATCAATCTCACTATCTTTATCTATTGCAACTGTATATGCTTCTGATATAGTTTCATTCCTTTTATTATATATTGACCAAGCAAGAGCAAATGCTTTATCGTCATCCATCCCATCTGCTTTAAATTTCTTTACAGTGTCTGACATTCCTGGTGGAGCTTCTTCGTATCTTGTCTTACGATCAAGTATTTTATAAAATTCTCTATGGTCTAAACCAAAATGGTCGGCTGCAATATCTTGCATTTTCTTTTTGGACAAGCCTCTAGCCTGCATATCTTTATTTTTTAGAAATGAACGATACATATACAAAGCACCTTTGTACTTATCCTGGTGGGCATATCTTTTTATGGCGTGTCTTACTTTAGGGGGAAGTAAAGTAATAAATTTTAGAGATGAGGCCTCATCTACGTGTTCTTTAAAAGAATGCATTAAAAATCCTAAGTTGATTACAAATATAGAACTATTTATAAGTTATAAACTTTTAATGATTTTATTTAAATTCTTTATTTTACTATACTTTTTCAGCTTTTGAAGCTTAGGAACAATATTGTCTGTTATATTTTCTGTTGAAACATAGCCATAATAATCAAGTATGAGTATTACAGCCATAATATCACCAAGCTCTTTTTCTAATTCATTTACATTATCTTCATCGTATGGACCAAATCTAATTAATTTAGAATTTGCTTGTATAACTTCCGCGCACTCTTCTGATAATATCGTCAATGTTTCTTTTACGTTCATTCTTTCTTTGGACCTAATATATAGTCCTGTTTTTCCATTGCATCATCTAAGATACTTTTTAATATATCACCAGCAGCTTGATTAAATTTAGGATTACCATGAGGGTCATCCATTGGATAGTCTACAATTTCATAATCAAAATTTATGGATTCAGTTGTTTCATTTAATTTAATTTCCATATATCTATAAATGACACCATGAAATTCTCCACCTTCCAATCGTACATACCAATGTTCATTATCTAAATCGTTTTTATCTACAAAAGACCATTTTCTAAAAGCTATTTCACTCATCTTCGACCTCTGTTAAATACATTACTTCAGCCTCTCTAAATAAAGCTCCAGCTACTTTTATTGATTCATCCCATCTTTTTAATACAACTGGCATATCTTTAGGCCTTACAGCAACAACCTTTTTTATACCAACTTGAATAATACCTTTAGCGCATTCATTACAAACCGGGCATCCATACACATATAATGTAGAATCTCTTAAAGATACCCCAGTAAGAGATGCATTATATATTGCATTCATTTCTGCGTGTACAACTAATTCATATTTTCTTTCGCGATTATTTAGTCTCTCATCAGAATCTTTTATTCCTCTTGGGAAACCATTAAATCCTTGTGATAATATTTGACCATCACCACCTACGACTATTGCTCCAACTTGAGTGCTTGGGTCTTTTGACCATGTAGATATATGTTTTGCTAGGTTAGTATATTTTGTACCCCAACCTGCTGCTGTAAGTAAGTTCATACGTTAAAATCCTCATATTTATTTTCTTTAGGGGGTTCATCAACATTGAGTGTTTGAGCAGTATCTTCTACATCATATAATCTCATTTTAGCTCTATCAACTCCAATGACAAACTTTTTGTTTTTACCAGTTGGATCGTTGTATCTATTTTTTAATTGTTTAATCATTAATTGATTTAAATCTTCTAGTTCTTCAGTAGATATAATAGCAAACATTAAGTCTGCTGTTGCTGGTAGACCAAATGATTCTGATGTATCTTCTAATCCAACATCCGAACTACCAAAGCCTGAACGTGTAGTTTGTGTGGCTGTAACAATAGGTAAATTATATTCTACTGCTAAGCCACGCAATTCTTCTGCAATTGCTTTAACATATGTATATGAATTAATAGCACCACCCATTGTTTTCATTCTTGATGAAGCACATATATTTAAATAATCAATGCATATCATATCTGGAATAAAATCACGTTTAAGTTTTAATTCCTTAAGTAATGCTCTAAAATGAATAGAACTTGCTGCGCCTGTAGGATATTCTTTAACAATTAATTTGCCTACACCTTTATCAGTAAGCTTATGTAATTTCTTATCGAACATATCTTTTGACAAATTCTCTAATTGGTCAATAGGTACATTCATAAGGTTAGCATCAATACGTTCAGCAATTCTTTCTTCAGCCATTTCCATAGTGATATATAATACATTCTTCATTTGAGTTAAAGCACCTGCTGCTACATGACACATAAATAAAGATTTACCTACGCCTGTACCTGCAAGAGCTACATTAAGAGATTTATTAACAAGACCACCTTTAGTAATCTTATTAAACATTTCTAAATCAAATGGGAGGTGTTCTTCATCTCTATGATAAAAATCAAAACGAGAATCAGAATCATCAACATAATCGTGGCCAACTCTCATATCAAAATTAACACCTAAAGCATCAGATAAAACATCAGGTAATGAATTCTTATCTAACGTATCATGTTTGCCTTCAATAATATTAATTGAATCCATAATTGCTAAATAGATTGCTCTATCTTGACACCATTTTTCAGTCTTTTCAGTTAACCATTCAATAGTTTGTTCATCTTTTTGAACACTTATTTCAGGTATAAGAGCTAATGAATCAGAACCAATCTTTGGATTATTTCTTAATTCAATTCCTAATGCATCAGCAGATGGTAACTTATTATATTTAGTTACAAAGCCAATAATCTCATTAAAGACTGCTCTATATGGTTCTTCAAAATATCGTAATTTTAAATGAGGGATTACACTTCTCGTATAATCCTCATTGAGCATTAAGTTACGTAGGATTAATGTTTCAATTTGCACTCTTAATCATCTCCGCATGGCCAACTTCATATCTACGTTTAAGAAATTCCTTAAAATCTGTATTCTCAAATATGGGTTTCCAAAATGATTCTTTAAGTGTTTCAGCTTGACGAACTTTTTTATCTTCTATTTCGCCAGTTTTTATATCAACTTTAGAGTACCAACCTATTGTAGGCTTAACAACATATCCGCCTTCCATTGCTACATCTAATAAGCCAGAGTATGTTTCAATACCGCCTTCCCATGTGACACTAATAGGAATCTTAGACTTTTCTCTTACAAATCTAGATTTTTCTACATTAATCACAAAATTATATCCAAGAATTTCTGTTCCCTTTTTCTCTTGCTGACGTCCGACGATCCAGATATTATCTGAGGAGTAGTAAATACCTGTTCCGCCGGAAACGACTGCTTTAGGGAATAAGCCTATTTCTTGATATGTATGATTAACCGCCAATAATGGGATATCCCTCATTGTCAGGTAAGGTGTTGTCATTCTAAACAAACCTTTGAGGGCTTTGGCTCTCGACATATCTGCAACTGACTTTTCATTCATTGCATCATCTAGCTCTTTCTTGGACGCTAAATTTCCTATTGAATCAATCATAATAATGACTTTATCTTTACGGTCAATATTTTCTAATTGATTAACTAAATCAAATTTTAATTCTTCTACATTCGTAATGGGACTATGTAATACTCTTGATGTGTCAATCCCAAATGATGTAAAATATTGTTGCGGTGAGCCAAACTCTGAATCATAGAATAACAAAACAGCATCCTCATATTTATCTAGGTAGGCTGCGGCCATTAGCAATCCAAACGAAGTCTTAAAATGCTTCGATGGTCCTGCTAGCACTGTTAGTCCCGAAGTAAGTCCACCGTCAGGATCGCCTGACAATGCAACGTTAATCATAGGTACCTTTGTGGTAACCATTTCTGTGTTACTAAACAATTTACTTTTGTCTAGTTGCGAAGTCTCCTTTATACGTGAGTTCTTCTGTAATTTATCCATTATTCCCATTAATTTTCCTCCTTAAAATTTTTCATAAGCTATTTCTTTCCAATCATAACTACAACTCTTGGAATTGATAACCATTATTTTATTATTAGTCACATCAATCATAATATCTTGACATGCAAATCCAGACATACCTATAATAGTTCTATCTTCCATTCCATAAATATCAAAGTGAAATTGACCTCCATAATTTTTTGTACTATCATTAATTGAAGTCAAACCAGACCTATAATTTTCTTTAGAAATTCTTCTATCATATACTGTTCTTAAATAATTACCAATACAAGTATCACTATGCCAATCATTCATTATTGTTCTAGCTATTCGTAAGTAATCATACCTATCTGCATAAAAACTATATCGCGAACTTTGACCCTGTCCTTTATTTGTTTTAGTAAAGTACACATTATTTTTAACTTTTACGTGGTCAGTAAAAACTTTATTTAATATATCATCACCACTTTTATGTAATACGTAATTAAATATGACATGCGTGGTAAGAGCACTATAGTTATATGGTGCCCAATTACCTAATTTACTACCGGACAATTCATTATTCATTATATCCTCTAATGAAATTAAATTACTATTTACTCTAGATGATTTTAATAAATTATCATTCTGTGGTGAAAGAGCATCACCAACATAATTTT
>Ga0208946_1000333_pt1 | contig 10182 bp, 10 predicted proteins | sample AOAMet2_C49A8_80_2_FD_188075 | JGI IMG/M metagenome (GOLD analysis project Ga0208946, IMG submission 188075) | Ammonia-oxidizing marine microbial communities from Monterey Bay, California, USA - C0912_C49A8_80 (SPAdes) | ecosystem: Environmental > Aquatic > Marine > Intertidal zone | place...
GTAAATATTTGGGGTTAGTATGGGTTTATACGGTATACTACCGTAATATATCGATGGCCATTGTTAATTATACGATATACTACGGTAATATCTTGATGGCAATTTTAATTAAATATCGATTTTTTTAAAATATTCATTAATTTTCACTAAAAAAATTAAAGAACAGATGTTAATTTGCATAATTTGAAGGTATAAAAAGACGGTGCCGCTAACCATAGATTAACGATGGCATTAAATAATAATTCTGTTTTAACGGTTACAACCGAAAGTGTAACCGTATACTTTAAATCTAAATACGTGTACCTTACAGCACAAGTAGTGGTACCATTTATAGAGAATAACAAATTGGTTTTGTTAGAAAACCAAACGTGTCAAATCAAGTTCATTGCTCCCATCGATAATTATAATCCTGAATTATTTTTCTCGAAGGGAAAACTTGAAATTGAAGTTTTGCCAATTAGAGAAGAAACACTAGTCAAAGGGGCAAAAACTTTGCGATTTACAGCAACCAAAATTGTTAGTTATGAGGACCATATCTGGAAAAATAATTCAAAATGATTATGTCCTAAACACACCATTTCGTATGTTAATTTCTGGTAGTTCTGGTACAGGTATGTTTTTTTGTGCTGGACATTATATTTATAAAAGCTCTATATTCTAGGCAAAACAACATTTTGTGAAAATTTGATTTCCTCAAATCGCATTGACCGAAAATTTAAAACAATTTACTACATCTACCCATATGAATTAGGTGAGCCTCCCGTCCAATGGGATGTACTCTTTAGCGATATTTGTATACATTATATGAATGAATTACCGGACCTAAAATTCTGGGATACAGTAGAACGACATTCCCTGGTTATCATTGATGATCTCTGGTTGGAGTCAAGTAACAGTCCTGATATTGTCAAATCTTTCAAGGTTAAAAAAATAATTTATTTTCTTTTTCTAATTTTGCGTATAGGTGTTTAGTCGAAAAATGGACATATCAATAATAATCATCAGCCAGTCATATTTTTCTGGTGGCGCTGCGGGTCGCGAAATTCGCAATAACTGGTAGGGAAAGAAAATAATATGTTGATACAAAAATTAATTTAACTTCCCTAGTAACATTGTAACGATATTCAACAATCATGGTGATCGAGGGCTGAACTCTAGAATTTTACGAAAATTAGGCTACAACGAATTCGAAAAACCTATTGCATATGATTTTCATCGATTCAATCGACATTACGTCGTAATTAATCTTTCTGCAAATATTGAATCTCATAACTTACGTCTATCATCAAATCTGTTTAAGGAAACAATACCATATGTAACTTTTTACTAATCATGTGTTTTAATATATATATACGTTATAGAATGTCGAAAAAATTTGTGTTGATTCCTTTACGTACATTTACGGATTTGTGTTCCCAAACCAAAAAAAGCGGGGATACTATTACCGGAATATTGAAATCCCACCAGGATCCGTCCAATGGATCTAAGAAGCGTACGCAACCAATCCCAAAAAAGAGGTTATTATTGTTTGTAACATATAATATTTTACATTATTTATATTAGCGCGGGAGGTGAGGGCTCAAAAACGAAAAAACGAAAAACAAACAAAAAAGATCCAAAACCAGAATCCTCCGAATCGGAAAATTCCGAACAATCTGACGAGTCCGACGAGTCAGTTGAAACAATCTAATGCACTTGAGGACGTGTACCTTGATACAAAAAATCCGGCTTCTTATACTAGTAATGTTAAAGCGTTTATGCAACAAAAAGCTAGCATATCACTTCATAAAAAACGAATTAAAAAATTTGTTAGGCGTAAAATTATAGTACCAGGTCCATATCATTCTGTGTCCTGTGATTTAATTGATTACTCTATGTACGGTGGGAAAAACGGTGGTTATAAATATATTTTGTGTTGTATAGATATGTTTTCACGATACTCATTTGCTCGACCACTTAGAAATAAAACTGCTCAGTCTGTAGCAGAAGAGTTGGATGATATTATTGCGTCAATGCAATTTCTCCCTAAATTTTTCACTAGTGATAAGGGTGGTGAGTTTGATTTGCGAAACCAATATATACATAACATTCTGGTGCAAAAATATCATATGGTTGTGTATTATACAACAGGTCCAAAAAAGAATTCCATGGTGGAGCGTTATAATCGCACACTTAAGGAAAGGATCGAAAGATATTTTACGGAAACTGGTACGAAAAAATGGGTTAATATACTGGCCGATTTTGTATCAAATATAAATCACTCAGTAAATAGGTCAATAGGTTTACCTCCTAGTGAAGTCACACTGGAAAACGCTGATAAAATATGGAAAAAATTATATCCAAATGCTGGTAAAAATCCAAAGTGTGACCTAATTTTGGAAGGTGACCGTGTTAGAAAGGTTTTACCTAGTAATATATTCTCTAAAGGTTACCATCAGTCTTGGAGTGATCAGTTGTATACTGTTGATTCCATTGAGAAATCGATGGGTATGTGTCTGTATCATTTAAAAAACGATGAAGGTGAAATATTACCACGTAAATACTATACTTCAGAGTTGAATTTCGTGAGTAGAAATGTTTCTTAGACTATCGAGCACGTCCGACGTTTACACGTTCACCAAACGTGCTAATGGCGATATTGAATTATCGTGGGCGATTTCATTAGACCTAACTAAATTTTCACACATGTGCATAATTAATTTGGATTACCCTGGTAAACCAAAGAGGATGGGTCGAATTAGTAGTAACCTAGTTCAGGTCCGTAGTTTTCCAGATATTGTTTCCGCGGGCGGTCCCTTGGGAGCTAAATCTCTGGAAAACTATAATTAGTCATCGGTCACAAACCCGATGGGTTGTGTTTATTCCTACACGCGCCTGATGAGTAAAAATCATAAAGGTACTTATCACGTGACCGTCTCATATATAAGGATTTTTTTAAGAATATTATCTCATTGACAGAGCATCGTGTGATGAAATTGTGTTCAAACTGTTAGAGATACCACTTACAAGCGACAATCCTGTAGAGATTGTTATAGAGCTTATTAATGCGACGTCGGTATAAACGTAGGCTTTGCGGTGTTCGCTATGTCCCAAAAAATACCACCGGGGGGTCAAAGCAAAAACGAAAAAGCAAAAAGCGAAAAAGGACCCATAAGTCTAGAAAACATTGAAAAGCATCTACGTTATTCCCGTACATATTTAGGGGCGGTTTTTGTCAAATCATTTAAAAAAATAATTTTAAAGATTGACAAATACAGTCTTATTGTTTACTGTAACTCCCATTGGTTTTGTGTATACTGCACCAAAAATACGTTTGAGATCTTTGATCCGCTTGGGTTTTTACAGAAAAAGAAATGTATTGGGAAAAATTTTCTAAATTTCCTTAAATCTCATATAAAAGGGAAAACATTATATTGCAACCCTAAGGTCCAAAGCGATTCTTCATACAACTGTGGTCTTTTTGTTGTATTTTTCATACGTATGAGGGATATGGGCCATAGTTTTACAGATATAATGAGAAAATTTTCCAAAAAATTCCGTAAAAATGACAAATTGGTGAAACTGTTTGCAAAAAATATAGATGTTTAATAAATGTTAGATGTAACTTCATATTTTTTCGAACATTTAGAATGAACGCATTTAACCGCGATCGTAGTTATGACGATGTTCATAAAATTGTTGATTACACACCCTCTTTCAACACTACTAGTAAACTGGAATTTAACATATTTCCAGATAGCAGATATCTAGATTTAGGGGAAACCTTGCTTAAGTTTGCTGTAGAACTACCAGCCCAAATGGTTCCAGGTCAGTTTTTTTCCAAAAATTGAAAACAAAATATGACAATTTTTTTTAGATAACTTTCTATGCTCAACATTATTCGAAAACTTGGACATTTATATCAATCATGAATTAGGTACTTTTACAGTCATTGGTGTAGCTACATGTAACTCTGTAATTTTAGTAACGACAAAAAGCAGCGACTCGGATTATTTTACAACAGATATGATATTCCTAAGAGAAGGTTTCAATGAAAACTTTGTCAGAACTGCCATGTCTGTTTCTGGAATATTTGGGGATGATAATAAAGATGCTGATGAACTCAAATCGTCAACCTCCCATGTTACATACCGTAGAAAAATCGCGGAAAAAGTAACACGTAATGGTGAAGATTTTTACCGTTACAACATTGTTACAACGATCAACCATGGACTCGCCAGACAAAAAATACCTTTACCATCCGGTATCCCAATCCAATTGATTTTTAAAAGGGCCGAAGCTATTAAGGCCCTACTTCAAATCAGTGATCAAGCTAAAAGCGGTGGTTCATGGACATATGACGACAAAGTTATTTCACTAATTAGCCCTACACTTAGCTGTTACTTTGTAGAATCTGCAAAAGCTGATAGTTTTTATGCTAAGACCAAAATGTACGATGTATCGGTCGATTTTCTAGATTATTCATTACGCCGAGAGCTATTATTAGATAGTGTGTCAGAATTTTCAATTAAGCTTTTTGAAGGACCCCTGCCTAGTTATTTAGTTATGGGGTTAATGGAGCCAGAAGTTTTTAGCGGTAGCCTTGAGTATTCCGCGTTAAAATTTAAAAGCCATAACCTTGATACATTTGAACTTCAATTTGACTCCCAACCCATCGTTGGTCATCCTTTACGTATGAAGGATACAAACCCGGTTGAATTTTTTACAAATTATCTTAGAACAACTAACCGGTTTCAAAATCCGTACTCTGACGGCAGTTTAACGTTTGATGACTTCAAGAATAGTAATTTTCTTATTTACACAAATTTAAAGGCTGATAAATATGTACACGGTCAATTAACAGCAAAACTTCGGTTTAATTCTGTGCTACCTAAAAAGCTATTATGCATATTTATTCCCATCTATGAAAAGAAAATTATTTTTGACGGGTACAAAAATGTTCAAGTTCAGAGCTAATTTTCAATAAAACATATATATATATAACTTGTGTGTATTAATATCCTGGAAAACGCAGCGTGTAGCAGAGTTGTCCGGGAGCCGGGATTTACTCCCCAAATTGGGGGTCATATTACAAAATTAACCCCTCGAAAAAAACATTCCCGTTAACTAACACAATAAAAAATTAAATGGTTTTACAATTACAAAAAACAATAATTTGAAAGGAGCGGGACCCGAAATCCCGGTTCCCGGACAACTCTGGTGTGTAATAAATAATTAGTCTAATTTTCGAATACTTTTAACTTGCAAACTTCGGAGACTCTTTGGATTCACAGACGCTTAAAAACAGGTTAAATTACTAAGGTACCGCATCAAAAACTACCTTCTATTATTTCTGCACGTGTCCAATTATCGTCCATAACCCATGCAGGAAAACTTCCCTCTTTCATTGAAATGCATATATCAAATTTTCTAATAAGAACTTTACGCGGGTCTTTGGGTTTATATCTCACCCATAAACCCGCGCGAAGTTCTTATTACCTAACCCACTCCAGAATTTGGTTAATTTGTCATAGTCACATTCAACCCAACCATCCATGGCAAGTAATTTCGTAGGCCATACCCACAAAAAAGGCAATGTAAGACCGCCATCTTTGTCTCGAACCATTATTACTTGCCGTTTTATATTTTTTGAAATTCTCATATTTACGACTCCGCTGGTCAGACTAACATCATCTATCCAAAAATAAGTTGGCGGCGTTCGAGCCGAAAAAACAAAATTGAAAATAAAAAGTCTACTTAATAACATATTTTAAATGTATGCGTATTAGGAAGCCTGAATACTTTGGTTTTGTTGAATATATGCTAATCTGTCAAAAACGAGATTCGCCACAAATAAGAAATTAAATAGTTTTTTTGTAGCGAGTCTCCTTTTTGACAGATTAACATATGACCTTTAACAAAACAAAACTCACACAACGTATAGAAAAAGCTGAAAATATAGAGTCCACATGCTGGTGAAAATGGAGTACGTGCTAGCCGAGCGGCCCGCGCAGCGGGTACCAGCGCTTGCGCTGGTAGCGAGGGCAGCCCGCGGGGGCGGGCCGTCAGCGTACGAAGTTGTGCGTAGCACCATCCTAACATAGTTTGTAAGACGTTTCATGTATTATATTTTAGTACGTTATTTGGTAGATTATGTTTGTGGGAACTTTTTGTTCTTTGTGCTCACCGATTTACCGTAATCGATATTAAATTTTTCCACGTTTTTTTTTTACCGAAAATTAATGCATAAAATTTACATATCGATATTTTCAAACACCTTTTGTGGTAATTTTTCCGACAACATATTTCAAAAAACTCAAATTAAAAAAATTGAGAAAAAATTAAAAAATTGAGAAAAAAATAAAAACATGAAATTGTTGGAAAATAATCTAGTTCTTGAACGACTTTATGAATTTTGTGATTTACGAGAAAAATTAAAACTGATGCGGGCGACCGAAGATCGACCAAGTGTGGATACTATGTTGCATAGAATGAAGCACGTGAAACTGAGATATTGCTGTCATATTTGTGCCTTTCAGCTCTGTTTATATTATTCCAGCAATTGTACCCGGCTTGTGCGATTTTTTGAAGACGGAACACAAGTGTTTCACTATCGCGAGGTATTTATTTTACGTAGACATTTTAAAAACATTTCCTAGTCCCTATCACCAAATCTTTACCCTTTTTTTATTGGCTTTTTGGACATTTTAAGACCTAAAAAACCAATAAAAAAGCGTAACGATTTGGTGATAAGAACTGTATTTCTTAGGGTAAAAATGCAAAAAGAGATCGAAAATTGCATTTCGTGGAAATAGTGGATGAACCAGAGTTCATGGTGTACCTGGAATCTCAGCTTTTACGAACGTTTTCAACCAATAATTTCGACAGTTTATCTCAGCATATTTCAAAGAGACATCACCGTGCTACCGCAATTGGCAGGCTCGTGACTCACCCTCGAATCAGCCGTGTAAGATGGATATCCCGTGATATCACACAGCAGTTACCAGGCGAAGCAAATGCTGCAGTTCCCGATCTGTTTTCGAGACTAGAGGAGGCTTCAATTAGCACAATGTCGGCGCTGCGTTGTCACAGAAACTGGGGTGACCAATTAATGTCCCTAAATGTTCATTGTGCTTCTATTCCACTCATAAACAGAATGCGTATCTCACAGAGAGTGCTATACAAACGCAACACGAGTCCCAAACTCATTCGGAGTAGCAATTTCGGGTCCTTGGCGCTGTTTATGGACAAATTCTACAACGATGGAGACCGCTCAAATTACGAAACCAATATCAACTACTTATTTGGACAAATTATCAGAAGCCGCCGCTTTCGTGCGACTAATGAATCACAAATCCGTTTCATTTTCCGCCCTCTAATGCAAACTATCTGTGACAAACCGTTCCGCCGATTTTAACTTTGCGATTCCCTGCTGTTAAATGTTGTAACCGTTTTAAAAATTTACATGTTTTTTTATTTTTTGAATTTTTTATGCTTTTTTGTGTTTCTTTTGTTTTTTGTGTTTTTTTTTGTGTATGTTTTTTTTCGTTTTTTTTCTAATAAAATTTACAAAATGTACAGAACTTATAGCTTTATAATTTTGATGGCTTTTTTGTTTTTCGATATCTTTTTTGGAATTTGTTGGCCGAGACACTAGCAACATCTTGAGTTTTTTCATTTTCAACATCTATCGTTGCCGTTGTCGGTCTCGCATTTGTTGCCGTATTTTGCGTTGCAGCTTTCGCCATAGTTTCAGCAAATGTTTTACCGCCTACGCAAGTTTTGGGTTTTTCCTTACAACACTTGCATGGTGATAAAAGACTGCTCCAGGTATGTTGAGCCAAAATAGCACATTGAAAATAAAAACTTATGTGCATTGCTGCATCGTTGAGATTATATTTTTTTAATATCTCCCGTTCTGGCCAAATTTCATTTTTGTGCAACTTTTCGCAATTTATAAAAACGAACCTTATCGTTTCTAACCCCTTTTTTAAGTCCTGATTTACTGGTAGAGCCCGATGAAGTCGGGCCATGTAACTGTAGATTACTTGTTTCTCTTTTTCGTCGGTAGCCGATAATTGCCATATGATGTTTATCATAATACCCACACTCCAACAGCAAGACGGTATTTGATTTGAACGCATCCACGTCATTCGCCCCACAATATCGTCTGGATTAATCCCACATTTCTCTCGTATGTCGGTACAAAGGGCGCAGCAATTGTATTTGTGTCGTTCTCGGCATTCTTTGACAAATTTTCTTGGCAATTTTAAAATGTCAAAAATCATTTTTTAATTATTTTTTTTAAATTGCAAATATCTTCAAAATTTTCTGTTTAGTTATTTTTTGTGTTGAAATTTATACACTTTTTTTAACGCATGAAAATTTGTTTTACTTGGTGTGATTTTTCCCAACGGTTTACATCCGGAACAAATTATTTCAAATTTGAATGGTCTATTTTACAACGATGCCCAAAATATCGATTTTCCCAACTTTTTTTGTATAACTACCTGTTAGAAATTTTCGGTAAAAATTAGCATATCAATGAAAACAAATTAGCGCTCTTTTATCTCCGAACGTACATTGAAATATTTGAAAATATTTTTTTTATTTTCACTTTTGATTGTGATGAAAAGCCAACGAAAAATATTATTGAACCCTTTTAAATACGATAAAAGTGATAAGGAAAGACGGTTAGATCTCCTGCGGGCGATCGTTATTTATAGGAAATGAGTAAAAATATTTGTTAAAATTCCATTTTTTATAACTTAATTTTCACTCGATTATAGAGAATGCAAGCGTTTAAATTTTGAGCCGAAAAAAATTAACGTTGCAGCAAAACAGGCGCGATTAGATTTATATTCTTTCATTAAACTTCGAGAAAAATTTCCCGTTATAACCTTGGAAACTTTGGAACAGTTGTCAAATGATCAAAAAATTACAATTAAAATTTACTACCAAAATTCTACACGTTCAAAATTGGAACAAAAATATTGCACAAAATCCAATTACAGTGATGAACTTCACGTTTCAGGCAAATACTTTAATGAAGGCAATGACTGCTTGTTGTCCAATTTGACCATGATAATAAATCCCGAGCTAATGCCCACTATTTACAATAGTTTAAGGAATAAAATTAGAAATGTGTCATCCTGGGCCGATGGTATGAGGAACAGGTTTAAGTTAGTAATAGCGCCCCCGCGCGGTTTTCAAATCTAAAACCTAAAATCAGAGCCCTAGGCATTATGGACGTTACCGATGAATATTTTTACCAGCAATGGGGTGACAAAATTGTATTTACTGATGAAAAACGTTACCAAAAATTTTTTAAAACGGGGTTTAATTTGTGGGTTAAACATGACAAAATGCCCGCGGAGCGGGTGGTCATTAGCTGGTGCCAGGAAAGTCCCCATTTTATTATATCACCTGAGCAAAAAATGCAAGGTTTTATTGGATTCCAAGAACCATTCGTAATTGTACTTAATGAAATATACGTACAACCTTACAGCTGTAAAAAAACGGACAGATGTGGTTACACTTGCAAAAATTTGTGGAAATTAAAACGACATGAAGCTGGCTGCACCAGTGAAACCAAAATGACTTACCGTCAAAAAGTTTTTGGCAATCAAGAAGACGTTCGCAGTGAACTAATTCGAATTGGTGTCATTGACGTTAACGACAAAACGTACAGCCGGTTTATTTCGTTTGACATAGAAAGTGTCAATAAAGAAGTTTCCGGACAGTTTGGAGTAGCCGAAATAACTGGTGCCCAACGTGTAATAAGTATCGGTTATTATGCAAACTTTGGTGATTACCGTGGCGTTATATTTCGCGAGGACATGTCAGAGGAGAGCGGTTTACGGCTAGTAAAACAATTTTTGGATAAAATGTATGAATTACAAACACGTCATTACGAACAAATACCTCAAAATATAAAAGAAATCATGCGTGAATATAAGGAGCAACTAAAAGTAAAAACAATGTCCGTGGAAAATCGTACAAAATTTTGGCGCCGTTTATGTTACTTACGGTCCTTAACCAAACTGAAAATTGTCGGTTTTAATTCTGGTGGGTATGATCTTCCGTGCCTGATGAACATGATTATTCAAATTGCTGGTCCGGATTCAATCAAGGTCATTAAGAAGGGAAATTCAATTTTTGACCTCAATGTAAAATTGCTCAGTTTCCGTGATTGTTCAAACT
>Ga0208946_1000335_pt1 | contig 10162 bp, 2 predicted proteins | sample AOAMet2_C49A8_80_2_FD_188075 | JGI IMG/M metagenome (GOLD analysis project Ga0208946, IMG submission 188075) | Ammonia-oxidizing marine microbial communities from Monterey Bay, California, USA - C0912_C49A8_80 (SPAdes) | ecosystem: Environmental > Aquatic > Marine > Intertidal zone | place...
GACAGTTTTGACCCATCAATGCAATTGCAGCTAGTTGGAGTGCCCATGAAATCAAAGTTCATGCATCCATACCCGCAGTCATCTGGTGGACTGCATGTTGACATTGGAGCCTCATACGGCTGCAAGCATGTGCCTTCTCGGGATAATAGCGAATTTTCAATGCAATCACAACCCCTTGGTGAACCCATGAAGTCAAATTTCATGCATCCATAACCGCAAGCATCTGGAGGCGAACATGTTGGCATTGGAGGCGCATCAGGTGTATCTACTGGTTCCAAACATTTCCCATCGTCGGACAACTCCGAGTTGTCCATGCATTTGCAATCTGGAACGCCAAGAAAGTTATATACGTTACAACCGTAACCACAATCATCGGGTGGAGTACATGTTGGCATTGGAACCTTTCCGGGCTCTAAACATTTTCCATCGGGTGCCATTGCCGAATTTTCAATACAGCCGCAGCCAGCTGGAATACCCATAAAGTCATATTTTATGCACCCGTAACCGCAATCGTCTGGGGGACTACATGTTGACATTGGGATAACTCCTGGTTTCAGACAATTACCAGTTGGTGACATTGCAGAATTATCAATACATTTGCAGCCAGAAACCTGACCCATGAAATCATAGTTATTACAACCATATCCACAATCATCTGGCGGATCACAGACGGGTAAATTCTCATCGATTTCCTCCCTTGGCACGTCAACAATTTTGATTACTCCTACAGGAGTCGTCACTACAGGAGTCGTCACATTATACATATCGGTTTCTGCAGTTGGCATGGATTCGTTAGCTGGAATTGGATCCATTTTTATTTGCTTGGGTGGGGCAGATGTGAGTGGTGAAATTGTCAGAGCTGGACGTAAATCAGGGGAGGTTTCTGATATTACGATATTTGGAGGCGTTGATGTTTCTGGTGGTGATGCGTTTTCGGGGGAATCACTGTCGGATGATTTGTTTGGTTGTCCACGAAAATAAAGTGCTATTCCTACGCCGAGGCTAATCACAACAACGACAATTAAAATAATTTTCACGATTTTTTTCTTTGACGCCGTTTTTTATATTGTGGTGGACTTATGTCCATAAGAAAACGCAAGCACATTTTTTCTACAAGCGGAAATCGCCCGCGAAGTAACAAATTGCAAAGTTGTCTTTTTCTGAGCAAATAAACACACCAAAAATTGTATGTAATTTTTTCGGATTATATACCTATCATTTCGCATATATAAATCACTTCGCTTATATAAATCTCAACGAATTTCGCAATACCGGTATAAATCATTTTGCGTAGCGTGGTGGTATCTAAGAAATGATAGAGCCCTAATATATATAATATGCTGTAAATTATATCTATTACACCACTTTAAAACACACTATACAACCACTTAAACAAATTTTCCAAAAAATTAGAGCATTGTATACAAAATTTCATTTTTTGCACCTTTTTGAGTTATTTTGTTCCGGTGATAAAAATCATCAGAATGTATTTTTCAGAAGTGTGTAGAAGACCACAATCTAAAAAACGGCATCTTTTGTATTTTTGGACTTTCCTCGCCGTTTTCGTCATTTTCATCTACTGTAAGTTTTACACCCTAAAATCTGGTTTAGTTTCTATCTTTTTTTTGCCGGTTCTCTAACTTCTTTAGCATCAATTTTGTCTACCGGTAGGGCCATTTTAGGTCAAAAATATTATGGTTAGCAAGTTGGTAGTAGTTAACGCTTGTGTGATTTAGTTGTATATTTGCATACGACTATTTACATATTGCATAGGGTCTTCCAGGTCCAAAATGATATACCGTACAATTTCAAAAATTGTATTTAACACGAGTTGAAAAGTCATCAACTGTTACTGAATGTCGACCAAATGTGCTCTAGTGATCAGCGGCCTGGGATAATATTGAAGGATACCTTGAAGGTATATACCTTCAAAAATGAGTGATAGTAAAATTTGAATTTAAAGTCAGGCCCATTTTCAACCTCACTCGATTTTTACCTCTATTCTGTAAGTGCTAATCAGAAATATTCATTCGAGTCGATGTAAAAGACAGAACAAGATGAAATGTAACTGTTTTCATAGACCGCCTTGGGACACCCTAGTACCATATTATATGAACTCAAAATACATGTGTTATTTTAAATGCCAAAAACTTTAGCCAAAAATTTAGTTCGATTATTAGCCAAAAATTTAGTTCGATTATTAAATAACAGAACGGAATTTTATTATAAAGTTTGGTGACAAAACGGTAAATTTGGTGTAAAAACAAAGGTTTTAGTGAAACAAATTGGTCAAAATTTTTGGTGTCAAAATTCGAAAAATGTTGTTGTAAAAAAATTGGTGGAAGAATTCAAAAATTTTGTTGTAATAAAATTCGTGAAAGAATTCAAATATTTTGTTGTAGAAAAATTGGTGTAAGAATTCAAAAACTTTGTTGTAAAAAAATTGGTGTCAAAATTCAAAAATTTTGTTGTAAAAAAATTGGTGTAAAAATTCAAAAATTTTGTTGTAAAAAAATTGGTGTAAAAAATTTTCCAAATTAACCTACACCTGATATAACTACAGCGCGCCAATAGCAGGCCCTGCTAAAGAGGGCTAAGGAATAGGTCAGCTATTTATGTCAAGATTTTACATAAATATATTTTGAAACACATCCTGGTACACCATTAAAACATAGATAGAGCCAATGATGCGCATTCAATGAACGTATTTGAACTTCTTACAATATTATCATAGTAAACTGATTATGAAGCAAATTACAAAAAAATGCAGATTAACAATGATTTTAATTTCTGTGGTCAATGGGTAGTACCCATTATTTTTGGAACATCATATCTATTAGCATATTTAACATATTTCGAGCTTGATGTACCTGTCGAGGTCATTAAGTGATTTTGAACTAATTATTGTATCTTACATGTACAATAATTCTTACATGTATAATGAAATACGTGTAATAAAAATCATTTTCTTCAAAAACTATTATGGAGAAAAATTATGAAGTGGCCAAACTGATCGGCATACAATTCTGTGCCATCATATTTTTATTATTTTGCGCAGCTTTTTTCGATGCAAAATAATGACAAATTTTTTGGTATATTGAAAAATCGTCAAAAATCATGAAACATTTTGAGAAAGAAACTTTATTTTCGACCACTATGGAGTCATTCAACAAAAAATGGTTCAAATAAGCTCAAAAGAACTAAATTTCGACCATCCGTCATAAAGGTGACACATGAAAAACCAAATTAAAGATAATTCTGTCATTTCCCTGAATCCATTATCTGGTCACCCTACTATGAAGCAAAAATAATTAACCACCAAAGTCGAAAATTATTTTTTTACGAGCAACAAGAAAAAAAGTTTTCGACCGCTATTTCAATTGTAGATCAAAGTTTTAATTTCCAACCAAAATTTCAATTTTGGACCACTACAGTGCATGACCCCAAAATGTAACAAAAAGTGTAACACTTTGGTAAAATGTCCTATTTTGGACTTATTTCGGACCATTTCTATACAAAAATCCGAAAAAAGTGTAACACTTTGGGTGTCACACTTTTTCACGATTTCAACCAAAATTTCAAATTCCGACCACAATTTCGCTTTTGACTAATTTTTCGACTTCTCGAGTTTTAACCAAAACCGATTTTTGATCTCCATATAAATTTCTGAGAATAATTTCTATTATTTTGTCGTTGCATAACATTTCGAATTTCTACTAAAATTTCGGTTTTTGACAAACATTCTAAAACATTATAGTGTCAGCTAGGACTTTCGCACCATTTCACAAAAAATACGTGTGAAAACGTTTTCATTTCAAATTACGGTGCTGAATGGGGTTTAGTTAGTATGGTAGTCACCGTAGCACATTCGCAGGTGCTCCAAAGGAAGCCTTAATTTTTCCTCATATATCAATTATATAAGTCATTTCTTGCAAGTTGTAATGGCCTTCGTGTGACCTTCGTAAAAATTATAATACTAGATCCTGTTATTACCATATTTCTTCGGCACGATTTTTGTAGTTGACGTTCTAAAAATATTTGTGTAAAAATGTTAATTAGGTATTACGTAAAAAAATCAAGTTGGCGCACCCTGTGTTATGGTGCGACAACGGGACCACCACTACTATAAAACCCCAACAAGTAAGTTAGCTAACCATCAAAATATTTTTCTGAAAATCGAAAAATATTAATATATATATAAATACTATATATATATACAATGAAATTTTTTGCAGCTTTGTTGGGCTGGGCGCAAGCTACCCATTTTCGCGCAGTTGGATACAATGCTATTCAAGGAGATCCCGGTGAGGTTCTAATTTCCAGAACTTTTACATACCGTCGAGCAATGAGTGGGTACTCGGGTGGATGCACGGCGGCCGATGTTTCCGCCCAAACTCCATCAAGTAGTGATGGTTTGGAAGCATGCACCTTGAATAGTGATCAATCATCATGTGGACCTGGACTTGAAGCCAAATATGTCGTCACTGATATTGAAGATTCTCTTGGACCCGTGAACAATTACTGCTATGGATACAAACAGGACTCATTCACAAAACCAGCAGGTCCTTATACCATCAAATGGGAAAAATGCTGCTGGGTTGACTTCACTAATGATGTTGGTACGAAAATTGCCGGCGGAGCATACGGCTTCACTGCCGTTTTCTACGATGTGAACAATAATTCTCCCCAAGTGAAGATTCCGCCAATTTGGAAGATTCTTTCTGGCTGTCCAGCTCAAACAATCGATCTGAGCCCAGTTGATCTTGATGGTGATACTATTAAATGTCGATGGGCAACCCAGGACGAAGGTCGTGGAGCGTACCGTGGTTCAAATTATAACTCACTCACTCTTGACCAGAATACATGTATTGTAACATATGACGGTCTTCGTGATCTCGGAGGCGATGGCGTCAAACCAATTGCAATTATGGTTGAAGATTTCGATGCTGCTGGAAATATACGATCGTCTGTTCCAGTTCAATTTCTTGCTACGGTCTGGTCGCCAACTAATTCGAATTTCAACCAACGTCGACTCAGTCTGCGAGGCGTCGGAAAACCATTCGTTTACGATCCCTTTTTTGAAATTGACGATGATGAGCATACACGTGGTAAACGACAAGCTGGTGGCCAAAGTTACTGTAATGCTGTACCAACACTGGTGGCACCATCGCCAGCAGCTGGTAGTGTGTTGGATGCAAGCAATGGAATTACGATTAACGTAAAAGCCCAATCATCTAATGGCGCAATTACGCGATTTCAGTACAATTCCCCGATTGGTATGACATGCGGTGCCGTCGATAGCAATGGCCAAGCCAGCTGTACATTCAGTCCGTCTTCCACACAACAAGGACAAGTTTTCAACTTCTGTTTTGTGGCTGATGACGCGGCTGGGTTATCAACCGAACGACGATGTGTATCACTCAATGTTGGTTCAAGTGTACCAGTACCAGCAACAACAACCATACCACCACCCACAACTACAGTCGTCATTTCAAAACCAATCATACTTGCTCCAGCAGAAAGTGATATCTGGTACATTTCTACAAATGGTACAACTGTTACTTGTCGTGGCATGTCGTCCAATGGACCAATAGTAAATTTTAAACGATCTGTACCTGCAGTCGCCGTCCCGGGAATGACATGTGACCCGATCGCTAATGACGAACAGAACTGCAAATTTACCCCAGTAGCTGCTCAGTACGGAACATCAATTCAATACTGTTTTACCGCAATTGACTCTGTAGGTGCCGAAAGTGACCGGCGATGCTTTTATCTGACGGTTCAATTTCGGCCACGAATTAGTGCTCCAGTAGGCCAAGTTTCTGTTCCAATCTCTGGATGGAGTGGATTTGTTTCCGCAACGTCCCTTAATGGTCAAATTGTTAGCTTTGCATTCGACCCGTTGGCTGGAATGACCTGCTCTTCGGTTACTAATGGAGCAAGTATGTGCACGTTTGCACCGTCTACGGGACAATTAGGAACATCCCCAAGCTTTTGTTTTTCCTTTGAGGACAATGTTGGAGAAAATATTCGTGACTGTGTCATACTTCAAATTGCTTCGCCTGCGATCGTTGTTTCAAAACCAACCGTACTTTCTCCAGCAGAAAGTGATATTTGGTACATTTCTACAAATGGTACAACTGTTACTTGTCGTGGCATGTCGTCCAATGGCCCAATACTAAATTTTAAACGATCTGTACCTGCAGCCGCCGTCCCTGGAATGACATGTGACCCAATCGCTAATGACGAACAGAATTGCAAATTTATCCCAGTAGCTGCTCAGTACGGAACAACAATTCAATACTGTTTTACTGCAATTGACTCTGTAGGCGCCGAAAGTGATCGGCGATGCTTTTATTTGAGGGTTCGATTTCGACCACGAATTAGTGCTCCAGTAGGTCAGGTTGCCGTCCCAATAACTGGATGGAGTGGATATGTTTCAGCAACGTCCGTCAATGGTCAAATTGCCAGCTTTGCGTTCGACCCATTGGCTGGAATGACCTGCTCTTCGGTTACTAATGGAGCAAGTATGTGCACCTTTTCACCGTCTAATGGACAATTAGGAACATCCCCAAACTTTTGTTTTGAATTTGAGGACAATGTCGGAGAAACAGTTCGTGACTGTGTCATACTTCAAATTGCGGCGCCTGCGATCGTCGTTTCAAAACCAACCGTACTTTCTCCAGCAGAAAGTGATATCTTGTACATTTCTACAAATGGTACAACTGTTACTTGTCGCGGTATGTCGTCAAATGGACCAATTCTAAATTTTAAACGGTCTGTACCTGCAGTCGCCGTTCCAGGAATGACATGTGACCCGATCGCTAATAACGAACAGAATTGCAACTTTATTCCGAATGCTGCGCAGTATGGAACAACGATTCAATACTGTTTTACCGCAGTTGACTCTCTACGTGCGGAAAGTGATCGTCGATGTTTTTATTTGAGGGTTCAATTTCGACCACAAATTAGTGCTCCAGTAGGTCAGGTTGCTGTTCCAATCTCTGGGTGGAGTGGATATGTTTCAGCAACGTCCCTCAATGGTCAAATTGTTAGCTTTGCGTTCGACCCGTTGACTGGAATGACCTGCTCTTCGGTTACTAATGGAGCAAGTCTGTGCACTTTTGCACCGTCTAATTGGCAATTCGGAACATCCCCAAACTTTTGTTTTTCCTTTGTGGACAATGTTGGAGAAACAATTCGTAACTGTGTCATACTTCAAATTGCTTCGCCACTATCACCACCTACTGGACCATCCGGACCAGCTGGACCAACATGGCCATCTGGACCAACTGGGCCATCTGGACCAGCACCACCATCAAACCAAGTCACAGAAATATTTTCTATGATTAAACATGCAATTCCGTCCATGCAAGGAAAACTAACAAACTATGGTTGCACTGGAGTTGGTAACATGGATGCCGCAGCTAAAAATCTCGGAAAGCCAGTTGATGATGTTGACAAAGCTTTAAATATTCGCAAACGTTGCATCAACTGCATCCAACGTGGTTATACCACGTATCAATTCAATGAAAGCCGAAATCGATGCGGTAAGTTTAAGATTTTAAAGGCACACCAAAAAAATAAATAAAAAATTATTTACTGGCCCATCGTGCCAGTTTGGTCTTGGTAATTTTGCCCAAGTTCCACAAAATAAAAATATATTATTTTAGATAATCCAGTTCGATCCGGGAAAGAAGCACGGGAATCCTGTGAATGTGATCTACAATTTGTCAACGCCGTCCGTGGATTGCCAGCAGTGAATCAAAATTATTCGAATTCAGGAAATACTTGTGTTCCATATAATAATGTCGGAAATTCATCACTATCTTGCTGCAAATCTGGAGCCGGCCTTTGGGTGAAATTCAACGCTTCGCGATCGCAATGTTGCGGAGGGAGCGTTGTTTCTATCGGATCTTGCTAAATTAAACTATATCTAATTCACATTATTCTATATAATATATAAAATATAAGTATATAAATAATAAACATTTTATTATAAACAATTATAAATATTTATTCTAACTATTTCTGTCGCACATGTTCTAAAATAAAAATCATAAACTATTAAATGTCTGAAAATTTCGTGTGTGAAAATACCGAAGGTACTAGTAGATACCGCGATACGCAATTTCCACTATTGCTATAGCCGAAAAAGTGACTAAAATATGCATTTTTGTGTTTTTACTGTTAACCGAGCTACTTTCCGTGTTGACTTACCCTTGGGTCGGCCAGAAATAGAGAAGTCTGTGAAAAAGTAATTCGGTAATTTAGATTTTTGACCAAGATTTCTATTTTTCAGATAAAATTTTGATTGTTGACAAGATTTTAATTAGATTTTAGATCCAAATTTAGCCCAACCATTTTGATTTCTATCAAAATCACGAATTTTGACATATTTACGCCCAAAATTACGTCATTGGAAGTTAATAGACCATGGATACCCTATATAAAAAAAGACTATCATATACCACATATTCGGTATAAAAAACTCAGCGAAAAACTGACGCAGAGTATACTACATTAAGAGAAAAAATCCACACCTATTAAAATGATCTAGTCCGGGTATGAATACCGGATATCGCCACAGCCGGAGCTCCGGGGCCAGCTCCATTTTGAGTCCAGTGGCCGAGTACCGAGAAAATAATGCAGAGATTGAATGCAGTGACTGTATTGCGGAAGTGCAAAAATCAAATTTTAACCGAAATTATCACGAAAATACCAGGTAAATACCAGGTAAATACCAGGGACAGCGACCATAATATAATGAAAAGATATAGCCAAAAAATTTCCAAGATTACGAATTTTGACCAAACTTTCGAGTTAATTGTGACCAAATTGGAATACAGTACTCACTCCCAGTCTGACTGTTACAAAACAGTCCTTGTAACAGTCCGTGAATATTTCCGGGTTTAGTAGTGTTTTTATGCGTTTTTTTTTAATTTGCAAAAAAACGCAAAATATAAATTTGTGTTGTAGCATGGGAGTTAACTAGACATTGTTTTCCTTTAGAATAGTTTTCTAAGAATGAATTTATTTTAATAGGAATCGGTTCAGAAGGGATGCTTTTCTATATGCTATTAAATTAAATTATTTATTAGATTGTATAATTTATTCTGAAGAAAAGCGAGAAAAAAATAATTTTGATTTTTGACCATAATGTTTTTCACCAAAATCTCATTTCTTCAAAATTTTCGATGTTTGATCGATTTTTGATATTTTGACGAAAATTTCGATTTTTAACCAACATTTCAATTTGTGAACAAAAATTTAGATTTTTGATGGAAAATGGCCATTTTTGACGAGAAGTTCCATTTTCGGTCTTTTGTTTTTATTAAAAATTAAATTATTTAAATGGCATAATTTATTCCACTTTCGTTCGGAATAAACAAATATTATAGAAATCTGGTTATTGACCGAAAAGAGGCTAAGAAGATGACTGAAAAGGCGGTGATTATAGACAGAGTTTATAATAGTTTCCGGTACGGCGTACCGGGTACGCCGCGGTAAAATTCCATTTTTGGATTTTTAACAAAATGAAATTTTGACCAAAATACCGCTAACTTCGGAAGCATACGGAAAAATATTTTAAACTCTGGTGGTAGAGATGGAAGAGGAAATTTTACCAAGGAAAAGTGTTCGAAAAAAGTGTTCATATTTTACAAAAGTAAATCATTCATCGGTTATTTCGGCGACACTGATTAGGAGCGTACCAGTTAGTTTATTTTATAACAACGTTGAGGAAATTTTATGAAAATTTCCACTTTTGACAAATACTTCAGTTTTTTAACGAAAATTTCGACCAAAATTTAGGGATTGCACACAATTTGAATTACCCATATGTTTGTCCCCTTTTTCTTATTTTTTGTCCCATACTACAGTGCCTGTCAGATGTCTATGCTAAAATCGAAACGTCAAGGGAAATTCCGAGTTTAGTAGTGTTTTTAGCAATCAATTTTCAAAATTTTCTGAAAAATCATATCGTTAAGGCAAAATCGTAACGTTATTAAAGGTATCGTAACGTTAAGGTATCGTAACGTTAAGACATGGTAACGTTAAGGTATCAGGCACTGTATAACATTTTTGGTATCTGGTGTTAATCCGAGTATTTTGGTTATGTTCGGGTGTTTTAGAAATTGTATATAATTTTTACGACTGGTTC